>Ga0105049_10009171_pt1 | contig 11409 bp, 7 predicted proteins | sample MAT06_FD_78087 | JGI IMG/M metagenome (GOLD analysis project Ga0105049, IMG submission 78087) | Freshwater microbial communities from Lake Fryxell liftoff mats and glacier meltwater in Antarctica - MAT-06 | ecosystem: Environmental > Aquatic > Freshwater > Ice > Liftoff microbial mat | place...
ACCCGCGCAGCAGCGGCTGGGTGATCGCGAGCGTGATCACCGAGCGGAAGTTGAGCGGCTGCACCGCGGTGCCGAGGGAAGACTTGGCGCGCCCGGAGTCGAAGTCGAGATTCAGCTGCGTGCCGGAGTGAAGGCGCTGGCCGATCGAGATCCGCCAGCTGTCGTCGACGGCGGTGAAGATCTGATCGGCGCTGCCTTCCTGCGCAGATGCCGGTGGCGATGCGGTGTCGGCGTGCCGAACACCGGCGGCGACCGTGGGCTCGAACGCGCCGCCCGCGACCGTGGTGCCGAGCTGCGCGGCTTCGACCGTCTTGCGCTCGAGCATGACATCGAGGTTCTGGCGCACCGCGATGCGCACGGCCTCTGTCAACGACAGCCGCCAGATGGTTGGCCCCTCCAATGAGGCAGGGAGTGGCGGAGTGGCCGAGAGAAAATCAGCAGGCACGTATGTTTCATCCGCGTGCACCGTGGAAGATCCGATCACGAGTGCTACGGCTGCGAGTGCACGACGCATGGCGCGTGGAGCGTACCGTGATTCTTGGTACTCTCGTCGCGTTCGTCGTCGGGAGTCATGACCGAACCTCCGCGTAGCTCGCTCGGCTATCTGAAGCCATATCGCGGCCCGATGGCCTGGGGCGTCGTCGCGTTGCTGCTCACCAACGTGTTCTATCTGGGCATCCCGGTGACCATGGGACGCGCCGTCGACGCCTTCAAGGGCGAGGGCGACGAGCTGGTCCGTGCCGTTGACGCAGCGACAGGCGGCAAGGTGATCGGCGCGATCTACGACCACATCGTGCTGCTGCTCCTGCTGCTCGCCGGGTTCGCGCTTGCGACAGCCGCGACCCGCATCGTGTCGCGGGTCGCGATCTTCAATGCCGCACGTGCGGCCGAGTACGATCTCCGCAGCGATCTCTTCGGTCACCTGATGACCCTGTCGCCCGCGTACTTCCGCGAGCACCCGACCGGCGACGTGATGTCGCGGCTGACCAACGACGTCCAGACCGTGCGCGCGATGTGGGGCGCCGGCGTGCTCAACCTCGTCAACGCGATCTTCGCGTTCATCACCGTGCTCGGCATCATGCTGGCCACGGATCCGATCGTCACCCTGTGGGCGATCCTCCCGTTCCCGCTGATCTACATCGTCGGCCAGGTGATGAGCCGCCGGATCTACTCGACGATGCGCAACGTGCAGGCCGAGCTCGGCTCGCTGAGCTCACGGATCCTGGAGGACCTCGGGGCGATCCAGGTGATCAAGACCTACGGTCTCGAGGAAGTTCGCCGCAAGGGCTTCGTCGCGCAGTCGCACAAGCTGCTCGCGCAGAACATGGCAGCGGCGAAGGTTCGCATCCAGCTCGGCCCGGCGCTCAACTCGCTCGCCGCCCTCGGCGCCGCGATCCTGATCCTGTTCGGCGGGCGCGCGCTGATCCACGGCGAGATGAGCAACGGCGAGATCGTGGCGTTCTCGGGCTACCTCGCCCGCCTGGTGTGGCCGACGCTGACGCTCGGCTGGATGCTCGCGCTCGTCCAACGTGGTCGCGCATCGTGGGCGCGGTTGATCCAGGTGCAGGACGAGAAGCCCGAGATCGCGAACGGCACCGCCGAGCCGCTGCCCGCGAGCAAGGCGCCCGCGCGCGTCGAGATCAAGGGGCTCACCGTTTCGGTTGGCGAGCGCAAGCTCCTCGAGAACATCGACATCACGATGGAGCCCGGCACGATCACGGCGGTGGTCGGTCGCACCGGCAGCGGCAAGAGCACGCTCGTCGACGCGCTGTGTCGGTTGATCAGGGTGCCCGCAGGCACCGTGTTTCTTGACGGCCGTGACGTCACCACGCTGCCGCTCGAGTCGGTGCGCGCGCAGATCGGGTACGCGCCGCAGGAGGCCTTTCTATTCTCGACCACGATCGCCGATAACATCGCGATGGGGTACGGCGGCGGCTCGGCGATCCCCGCAGCGCGCGCGAAGGAGCTCGAGACGATCGGCGCGGCAGCGGAGAAACAGGATCTTCGCGATGACGCGCAGGTGGTCGCCGCGGCGGAGTCGGCCGGCCTCGATCGCGATCTCGCGGTGATGCCCGAGCAGCTCGCGACGATCGTCGGCGAGCGCGGCATCACGCTGTCGGGAGGGCAACGCCAACGCGTCGCCCTCGCACGTGCCCTCGCGGCGTCACCGCGGTTGCTCGTGCTCGACGATTCGCTGTCGTCCGTCGATGCCGAGACCGAGCGCAAGATCCTCAAGAACCTGCGCGCCGTCATGTCCGGCCGCACCGCCGTCCTGATCTCGCACCGCGTCGCGGCGATCAAGGATGCGGACCAGATCATCGTGCTCGACCAGGGCAAGGTGGTCGCGAAGGGCACCCACGCACAGCTGCTCGCACAGGGCGGCCTGTACTCGGAGCTCTACCGCACGCAGCTCGATACCGAAGTCACCCGGGCGCGGGAGGTCAGCTGATGGCGACGGTCGCCCGTGCACCCGGCGAGGAAGCCGTCCTCGGCAGGGCCTACGACCTCCAGCTGATCCGCCGGCTGTGGCCGTTCGTGCGCCCGCACTGGAAGCTGCTCCTCGCGTGGACGCTGTTCATGCCGGTCACGATCGCGCTCGAGCTCGCGCAACCGGCGCTGTTTCGCTACGCGCTCGTCGAACACATGCTCGGTGGCAACATCGACGCGCTGCCACTCGACGCCGCGATTTACCTGATGCTCGTCGTCGCGCAGGGTGGCTCGGGGTTCTGCGAGACCTGGTTCCTCCAGCTCGCGGGCCAGCGCACGATGCACGCGCTGCGGATCGCGATCTTCGACCACGTGCTCGCGCAGCGCGCCGCGTTCTTCGATCGGATCCCGGTCGGCCGCCTGATGACGCGGATGACCAACGACATCGAGAGCCTCAACGAGATGTTCGCGCAGGGCGCGATCACGCTGATCGCGGATCTGCTCAAGATGATCGCGATCATCGTCGTGATGCTGGTCATCGACTGGCAGCTCACGCTGCTGGTGTTCGCGACGTTGCCATTCCTGATCGTCCTCGTCGAGTACGCGCGAAGGCTGATGCGCGCCTCGTTCCGCCAGATCCGCGTGCGGCTCGCCGCGATGAACGCGTTCGCGCAGGAGCACCTGACCGGTATCCGCGTCGTCCAGCTGCTCGGTCGCGGCCCGATCGCGACGCGCGAGTACGACGAGATCAATGCCGGACATCGCGATGCGTATCTCGGTCAGATTCGCGCCGACGCGTCGATGTACGCGCTCGTCGAGGCGATCGGCTCGGTCGCGGTCGCCGCGGTGATCTGGTACGCCGCGGGGCATCGCACCGGCTCGGTCGCGATGATCGGCATCGTCGTGGTGTTCATCGAGTACATCAACCGGTTCTTCACACCGGTCAAAGACCTGTCGGCGAAGTACGCCGTCATGCAGGGCGCGATGGCCGCCAGCGAGCGAATCTTCCAGCTGCTCGACACCCAGGAGCTCGATGGCGCGGCGAAGTCCGACGCCTCCACGACCAAGGTAGTCGGAGGTCCGGCGATCGAGCTCGAGGGTGTCCACTTCAGCTACGGCGCCGAGCCGGTGCTGCGCGGTGTCGATGTCTCGGTCCCGCGCGGTGCCACGGTCGCCATCGTCGGCGCCACCGGCTCCGGCAAGTCGACCGTGATCAAGCTGCTCACGCGGCTCTACGATCACGACCGCGGCGCGATCAAGCTCGAGGGTGTCGATATCCGCGCACTTCCCCTGGCCGAGCTCCGCGAGCGCGTCACCGTGGTCTCGCAGGATGTCGTGCTGTTCGCCGGCTCGCTCCGCGAGAACATCACGCTCGGCAAGGACTTCGACCAGACGCGGCTCGACGAGGCCGTCCACCGTGTCGGCCTCGATCGCGCGCTCGCGCGCCGTGGCTACCAGCCGGCCGACCGGGCGGCGCGTAGCAGCGCCGAAGGCGATGCGCAGTCGAACAAGCCGGCCGACCGGGCGGCGCGTAGCAGCGCCGAAGGCGATGCGCAGCCGAACAAGCCGGCCGACCGGGCGGCGCGTAGCAGCGCCGAAGGCGATGCGCAGCCGATCAACGGCCTCGATGCCAAGGTCTCCGAGCGTGGTTCGAACTTCTCCGCTGGTGAGCGCCAGCTCGTCGCGTTCGCGCGTGCGCTGCTCCGCGATCCTGACGTGCTGGTCCTCGACGAGGCCACCGCGCACGTCGACCCCGAGGCCGAGGAGCTGATCGAGAAGGGCGTCGCCGAGCTGATGCGCGGTCGCACGACGCTGGTGATCGCGCACCGGCTGTCGACCATCCGCAATGCCGACCTGATCGTCGTGATGGACAAGGGGCGGGTGGTGGAGCAGGGCACGCACGACCAGCTGGTGGCGAAGGGCGGCTTCTACGCGGCGCTGTCGCGGACGTTCTCGCGGCACGACTAGCCCCAGCACGCCGGCCGCGTCGCTACTGTGCGTTCAGCGCCTGGATCGGATCCAACCTCGCCGCGCGCACCGCCGGGTAGAGCCCCGATGCGACGCCAACCAGCACCGAGACACCCAGCGACAGCGCGACCGACCACGTCGTCACCACCGTCGGCCAGTCCGCGTACGCGGCGACGATCCGCGCGATCGCGAGACCCATCGCCACGCCGAGCAGCCCGCCGAGCATCGCGAGCGTGAATGCGGTGACCAGGAACTGGAACCGGATGTCGGCGCGGCGAGCTCCGACGGCACGGCGGACCCCGATCTCGCGCGTCTGCTCGAGCACGGTCGCGAGCATGATGTTCATGATGCCGATGCCACCGACGAGCAGCGAGATGCCGGCGATCAGGCCCATCACGAGGTTGAACAGACGCTGGGTCTCGCGGCTGTGGCGGAGCAGGGCCTCGGGAACGACGATCTCGAAGTCGCGCGTGCCGCCATGCAGGCGATCGAGGAGCGTGCCGATCACGGCGCCGGTCTCTCCCGCGGGGGCCGAAGGCTCGAGGCGAACCACCATCTCGGTGAGTGGCGACTTGAGCGGATCGCGATCGAACTTGCGGAGCGCGGTGGTGAACGGGAGATAGATCTCGGCGTCGCTCGACGACACCACGACGCCCTGTACCGAGGACGTGTTCGACGAATCCTTCGCGAGCACGCCGACGACCTCACACCAGACGTCGTTGATCTTGACGTCCTTGCCGAGCGCCGGATCGCCGCCGAACAGATCGCGGCGGACGCCGGCGCCGATCACGCAGACCTGCGCGTGGTGGAGCTCGTCATCGGGATCGAGGCCGCGGCCCTCGGCGAGCGCGAGCGCGACCAGCTGCGCGTGGCGGTGGCTGACTCCGAAGACTTTTGCCTCGGTCTTGGTGCCCGCGGCGAGGACCTTGTAGGGCTCGATCTCGAGACGTGGCGCGACGTACGCGACACCGGGCACGGCCTCCTGCAGCGCCTCGACATCGCGCATCGACAGGCCGAGTGACTTCTTGCGGATCTCGGCGAGCTCCTCGGGCTTGTAGATCTTCGCGCGGACGACGACGTTGCGGGTGCCGAGCCGCTCGATCAGCGCGAGGGCCTGACGCTCGGCGCCCGCACCGATCGAGAGCATCGCGACGACGGCGCTGACGCCGAACATCATGCCGAGCATGGTGAGCGTGGTGCGCAGCTTGTGCTCGGCGAGGCTGCCGAGCGCGCCGACGAAGGCGTCGAGGATGCGCCTCAATCGATCTCCACTTCAGGGCCCTCGCCACCGGCCGCGGCTGGTGCCTTGTCACCGGAGCCGCTCTTGAGCGCCTGGTCGACCGAGCGCGTGGGATCGCGGAGCGCGATCTGGTCACCCTCGGAGAGCCCCTTGGTGATCGCCACGCGACCCGAGGTCGCGGCACCGAGCTCGACGGCGACCTGCTCGAACTCGCCCGTCGCGGTGCGCCGGTAGACGTAGTTCTTGCCGTCCTTGTTGAGGATCGCCTGGCGCGGCACGATCAGCGCATCGCTGGTCTGCGCGTCGTCGAGCAGCAGCTTCGCGCGCACGCGCTGGCCGGGCTTCATCGCGACCGGATCGGTCTTGTCGAGCGCGACGACGACCGCGAAGTACTGGATCGGCACACCGTTGACGCGGGGCTTGGCCAGTTTGTCGACCAACCGGACGGTGCCTTCGTACTTCATGTCGGGGCGCGCCTCGATCACGATCTCGGCGCGCTGCTTCTCCGCCAGGCCGCTGCCATCGATCTCGAGCACGAAGACTTCGACCTCCATCGCCTCGAGCAGCGGAATCTCACCGACGCCCTGGCCGGGCCACATCTGCTCGCCGACCTTGGGCATCTCGCCGCGCCAGTTGCGCTGCAACACGAAGATGCCGTCGTGCGGCGCGCGAACCTCCATGCTCTCGAGCGCCTTCTTCGCGTGCGAGATCGCGAGTTGCGCCTTGTGTTCCTCGACGGCGATCAGCGCGGTCTTGCTGCGCGACAGGTTGCGCTCGATCGACTTGGTGGTCTCGGCGTGCTGCTGCTTGGCGCCCGCGAGCTTCTCGTCGATCGCCGATTCGATGATCTGGTGCTTGCTGTAGATGTCGCGGTCCTTGGCCTGGAACCGCTTCGCCTGATCGAGCTCCTTGCCGGCGAGCGCGGCCGCGTTATCGCGCGCCTCGACCGCGGCGCGACCCTTGATCTGCTCGACCGCACGACGCGCCTGCGCGGAATCGAGATCCGCCTGGCCGTCGACCAGCTTCTTCTCCGGGTCCGAGCGGTCGAACTTGACGACGATCTGGTCCTTCTTCACCTGGCTGCCATCGGGCGACAGCCACGCGACCTTCATCGCTCCGGCGTTGGTGGTCTTCGGCACCGTCAACGGCGTCGCCTTGACCGCGCGCAGGTTGCCCTCGGCGACCACGGTGCGGACCAGCTTGCCCGTTGTGACCGTGAACGTCGGCACCTGCTCGGGCGCATCCGTACCCGCGGACAGATAACGAAACGCTCCGAACCCGATCCCACCGAGCACGGCGAGCACGAGCACTGCCTTGACGAGCTTCAATGCACCCTCACAGCCGGGTCGACGCGCGTCACGCGGTCACCCGCAGCCAGTCCGGACTTGACCTCGATCATCGTCGACGATCGTTTCCCGAGGGTCAGCGCGACCTGCTCGACCTTGCCGCCGCTCTCGCGGTACGCGACCGGCCCGGCGAGGGTCACGAACACGGCATCGGTGGGAATCTGGACGACGTCGGGGATGCGCTCGATCTCGACCTCGCCGCGAAATCGCATGCCCGGTCGCAGCGGCGCCTTGGTCGCCTCGAGCTCGATCTTGATCTCGACGACCTTGCTAGGATCGGCGGCTGACTTCGAGCGCACCGCGCGCGCGATCGACTCGACCTTGCCGCGCAGCTGGATATCCGGGAGCGCGTCGAGCCGCAGCGAGACCTGCTGTGCCTTCGCCACCCGTGCCATCTCGATCTCGTCGACCTCACCCTTGCCGATCATCTTGTCGAGGCCGACGAGCTGGAGGATGACCTCCATGCGCCAGCTGCTGTCGCCGATCTTCTTCTTCTCGCCGCGCCAGCTCGTCGGATAGATGACGGTGCCGGCGCGTGCCGCCTTGACCTCCATCTTCTCGATGCTCTTCTGCAGCGCCTCGGCGCGCTGGGTCGCGTAGTTGAGCTTCTCGCGCAAGCTCGTCATCTCGGCCTCGTCGGAGCGCTTGGTCTGCGCCGCCTTGTTCTTGGTCAGCTCGAGGCCGAGCTCGGCGGCGCGCTTGTCGAGCTGCAACACCTTGAGCTCGACGGTGGCGACCAGCTCGCCGGGTTGCTCCGCCTTGAGGATGGCCTTGCGCAGGTCGGCCTCGGCATTCGCGAGCGCCAGCTCCTCTTCACGACGCGCGAGTGCCATGTCGTCGCGCTTCTTGTCGAGCTTCTTCTTCGCCGCCTCGACCTCGTTGAGGAAGTTCTCGAGCTCGCGCGCGAGCTCCGACGGATCGAAGCCGACCAGCGGCTGACCAGTCTTCACCTCGAGCCCGTCGGCCGCCATGCTCGAGATCTTGAAGTTCCACAGCTCCGGCACCGGCGGCGGCTTGATGTCCGTCGAGTCGACGGCCTCGAGCGAGCCTCCGACCGACACGCCGATCACGAGGTCGGCCTTCTTGAGCTCGACCAGTTGCAGCTCGCCCGCTTGCCGGGAGCACGCGGTGAGCACGAGCAGTGCGAGGACGCGCTTCATTGCACTTCCTCGCCGACCGTCGCGCCCGTCGCGATCACACAGCGCTGCGCATCGCAGCCCGCGATCGTCACCGGTCGCAGCTCGCCACCGCGCAACCGCAGCGCCGCCTTGCCGCTCTCGAACACCAGCGCACTGCGCGGCGCGACCAGGCCCGTCTGCTGCTTGCCGACGAGCTCGATCTTGACCGACATCCCCGGTCGCATCCGGTCGGGATCCTTGTTCGGGATCGACAGCGCCACCGAGAACATCCGGCGCAACGACTGCCGCTGCTTGTTGCGCGCGACCGGCGCGAGCTCCTTGACCTCGCATGGCTGGGGCTCGGTCGGGAACGCGTCGAGGGTGCAGCTGCCCGTTTGCCCCATCGTGACGCGACCATCGTCGACGTCGGAGAGCTCCGCGTTGACCTGCATCGGCTGACTGAAGTCGGGCAGGGTGACGATGATGAAGCCGGGCTGCACCGAGTCGCCGATCTGGAACCGGCGGCCTTCCCACGGGTGCGTGCCGACCGAGATCGCGCCATCGCGGGGTGCCTTGAGCACCAGCTCGCCGATCGCCTTCTCGGCGGTCTGGACGGCGCGCTTCGCCTTGTCGACCTCGATCTGCTTGACCTTGCCCTCGAGCGCGGCGGCCTGTCGCTCGGTCGCGAGGTCGCGCTCTGCCTTCGCGAGCGCGAGCTCCGTCCGCGTCTTGTCGATCAGACGATCCTGCACCGTGCGTTGCGGAAGCAGATCCGCCGGCACCGACGCGAGTAGCTTGGCCTTCTCTGTAGCGACGCGCGCCTGCTCGAGCTCGTGCTGCTTGACCGAGAGCGAGACCGTGCTGACGTCGCGATACGCACGCATCGCGCTGCTCGCCTCGATCACCGCGATCTGCTTCTGCACCAGGCCGTTGGTGAACGCCGAGTTGTCGAACTCGAGCACGCGGTCGCCACCTTTGAGCAGCGCGCCGTCCTCGGCCAGCCATCGGATGGTGAGCTCCCAGGTCTCCGTCATCGGCACCGTGAGGTCGACCGCGACGCCGGCGCGCAGCTCGCCGGTCAGCAGCACGCGCTCGACGATCTCGCCCTGCATGATCGCCGCACGGGGTGCCTCCGTCGTCACCGCGACCTGTGCGCCGCGCTTATCATTACAGGCGGCCAGCAGCAGCAGCAGCGGTAAGAGTGCTTGCTTCACGCGGCCCCCGAAGCGAAGACGCTCGGTCCGTCGGAGACGATCTTGCCGTCGGCGATCCGGATCGCACGCGGACACATCGCCGCGATCTTCGGCTCGTGGGTGACGATCAGGATCGTGTTTCCCTCGGCATGCAGCGCGTGGAACAGCGCCATGATCTCGGCGCTGGTCGTCGAGTCGAGGTTCCCCGTCGGCTCGTCGCACAGCAGCAGCGACGGCTCGGTGACGAGTGCGCGCGCGATCGCGGTGCGCTGACGCTGACCGCCCGAGAGCTGATACGGCTTGTGACCCATGCGTGCGCCGAGCCCGACGCGCTCGAGGGCTTTCGCCGCGCGGGCGTTGCGCTCACGTGACGGCGTACCGCTGTACACCAGCGGCAACGCGACATTCTTCTGCGCGCTCGCACGGTGCAACAGCTGGAAGTTTTGAAACACGAACCCGATCTTGCGATTGCGGGCGCGCGCGAGGTCGTCGTCGGAGAGATCCTGCACGTCGGTGCCGTCGAGCCGATAGGCACCGCGCGACGGCGTGTCGAGACAGCCGAGCACGTTCAGCAGGGTCGACTTGCCGGAGCCCGACGAGCCGACGATCGCGACCATCTCCCCGTGGTCCACCGTGAAGCTCACGCCGTCGAGTGCGGCGATCTTTTGATCGCCCATCTGGTAATAGCGCGCGATGTCGACGAGTTCGATCACGGGCGCCATGAAGCCACAGCGTACAACGCTCCTCGTCGACCTTCAGCTGCAACCGGGGCAGTGTCGCAGTGTCTCGGGCGGGTTCTGCGAGCACTTCCTGGATCAGCGCCGCGAGCTGCCGGGCCTCGAATGGCTGCTCGAGCAACCGCCGGCCGCCGGGGTCAGGAACGTCGTCGTCCGCGTGGTGAAGGCCCCGCCGGGCATGAAGATCACGCGGGCGGCCTGCTGGAGCTGATCGCCGAGCACGTTCAGCTGCTGGTCGACGTCGGCGTGCGCGATGGAAGTGATCGAGAGCAGAACGAGCGATGGAGACTTTCATGGGCGGCCGTGTCGCCCTCGACCCGCAGCGGATGCGTGAAATTTGTCCGAGTTAACTCTGCGAGATAACAGCCGGGTTGCGTTGTGCCGTCTTTGGACGCGCCGTAGCATGCCCTGCGTCTCGCAGCCATGGCCGACCTGACCTCTCTCCTCGCCGTACTCGAGCATGACCCGGACGACGCGCAGGCCCTCGAGGCCCTCGCCGCCGCGGCCCGACAAACACCTCCCGACGTCCGCGCGACCAGGTTCACGACGGCGAGGAAAGTGCTGGCCACTCGAGGTCGTCCCGACATCATCGTCAAGCTCCTCGAAGCCGAGGTCATCGCGACCAGCGAGGTCGATCGCAAGGTCGACCTGCTGCTCGAGCAGGGGATGATCCTCGACGGCGATCTGCTCGATGTTCCTCGCGCTCGCGCCGCGTTCAACGACGTGCTCGCGCTGCGACCCTCCGACACGATGGCCACCGAGGCGATCGGCGACCTCGATCTCGCCGCCGCGAACTGGCAGAAGTTCGCCGACAAGTACGTCAAGGAAGCGACCGACTCCACCGATCGCAGCCTCGCGACCGGGCTGTTCGTCTCGGCGGCCGAGGCGTTCGTGAGGTTCTCTCCGGATGCGCTCGAGGCCGAGGGCTACCTGCGCAAGGCCCTCGAGATCGATGCGAAGAACGGCAAGGCCGCGTTCCATCTGATCCGCTTGCTACGGCATGCACAGCGCTGGAACGAGCTCGGTGTGTTGCTCGAGCAACGCGCCGAGGCAGCTTCGACGAACGAGGAAAAGGTCAGCGCGTTGCTCGGCCTCGCCGGGCTCGCGCGCTCGCGCAACGACGAAGCGAACGCGGATGCGGCCGTGCGTCGCGTGCTGCAACTCGATCCCGCCCAGCCGCAGGCGCTGCGTGCGGTGACCGATGGGTATGCCGCTGCTGGCAACTGGCCACAGCTGGTCGCGTCGTATCAGGCCGCCTTCAAGGCCAAGCGCGGTGGCGAGGACGATCTCGGCATGGTGCTGCAGATCGCGATGGTGCTGTGGAAGCACATCGGCGATCTCGACCAGGCGGAGGAGTACTTTCGTCGCGTCCGCAAGATC
>Ga0105049_10009174_pt1 | contig 11407 bp, 6 predicted proteins | sample MAT06_FD_78087 | JGI IMG/M metagenome (GOLD analysis project Ga0105049, IMG submission 78087) | Freshwater microbial communities from Lake Fryxell liftoff mats and glacier meltwater in Antarctica - MAT-06 | ecosystem: Environmental > Aquatic > Freshwater > Ice > Liftoff microbial mat | place...
GAGGTTTCGGGGCGATAGTCGAGCTCGGCGGCGCTGCGGGTGAGGTCGGCAGCGGTGCGGAGGACGTCGCCGGGTTGCATGGGCTTTTGGTTGATGATGGGCTCTTTGCCGACGACGCGGGCGATGGCAGAGATCATGTCTTTGAGCGAGACGGGGTTGCTGCCGCCGAGGTTCCAGATGCGATAGCCGTAAAGGTGGATGCGGTCGAGGGCGGCGAGGACGCCGGCGGTGATGTCGGCGGCGAAGGTGTAGTCGCGGCTGGTGGAGCCGTCGCCGAACATATCGATGGGCTGGCCGGAGGAGACCTTGGTGAGGAAGGAAGAGATGGCAAGATCGGGGCGTTGGCGGGGGCCGAAGACGGTGAAGAAGCGGAGGAGGGCGGTGGGCATTTTGGTGAGATGCCAGTGGGAGTGGGCGAGAAGTTCGCAGGCGCGCTTGCTGGCGGCGTAGGGACTGATGGGCTCGCTGACATCGGCGGTTTCGGCAAAGGGGGAGGTGGCGAGGTTGCCGTAGACACTGCTGCTGGAGGCGAGGACGGCGCGCTCAACGCCGGCGGCGTGCGCGGCGGAGAGGATGACCTGGGTGCCGGTGACGTTGTTGTGCATGTAGCCGGCGGGGTCGGCGATGCTGGGGCGGACGCCGGCTTTGGCGGCGAGGTGAATGACGGCGCTGGGGCGGGTGCGCTGGAAGAGCGCGTGCATGGCGGGGGCGTCGGTGATGTCGGCTTCGATGAGCTCGAAGGCATCGGGACCGAGCGGGGGGTCGGCAGGATGGATGGCGGCAATGTTGGCGAGTTTGGTGGCGCGGGGGTAGAAGGGATCGAAGTTATCGATGCCGATTACGCGCTCGCCACGGAGGAGGAGCGCCGAGGTGACGTGGGAGCCGATGAAACCGGCAGCACCGGTGAGGATGATGGGACGGGAGAGCGGCATTGGGAGAGGATAGGGTGAAATCAAGAGGGGGATGAGCCACAGAATTGCCCAGAAGGCCCAGACGGGGGTCGCCACGGCGACCGCGCTGCCGGGCAGCGCGGAAGGGGAGTCGGTGCGGTGAGTGGGGAGGTTGGCGGGTGGTGTCGTCGCGCTGGCTAAACGAGGCGACGAAGCCGCAGAGTGTGAACAAGGCATATGGGTATTTGTGGTGGCTGAATACGGAGAATCAGTGACCGGGCGTGTCACGGGAGAGCTTTGCGGCGGTGGGGGCGGGGTCGAACACGATCTGGGTGGACCCTGAGCATGACCTTGTGGTGGTGTGGCGTTGGCACAAGGGGGAGGCGACTGGTGAGTTGTTGAAGAAGGTGGTGGAGGCGGTGGAGGGGGAGTGAGGTGGGGGCGCTCGTTTGAGGTGCGGGCCGGTGTGTGCCGGGCGGGGTTTTAGGATGTTGGGATCGGGCGAGTCAGTGGGAAACGCACTCCACGGCCCACTTTCGCACAATCCCACTTGACTCAAGTGGGATTGTGGGCGATACTTGCGGGATGGCAAAGCACGCAATCATCTCAAAGAAGGACATCGACTCAAAGGGCCGGGTAACGCTTGGAGCGTCCTTTGCCAATCGCACTGTCATCGTTGAAGAGCGGGAGGGCGAGATCGTCTTGAAGCTCGCTCGGCTCATCCCAGATCGCGAGTCTTGGCTGTACGAGAACGATGTGGCACTAGGCTCTGTGCGCCGTGGTCTGAACGAAGCCAAGCGCGGCAAGTTCGCAAAGAAGGGTCTGGACCTCAAGGCGGCAGCTGAACTCGCGGAATCGCTTCAGGACGACTAATGGCGTTCCAGCCCATCTGGACAGCAGAAGCGGATGCCAACTACCGCGCGCTTCAAGCCGCGGCATTGGCGTCACTGCAGAATCGCCAGAAGAACAAGAAGGCCAAGGCCAGTAAGGCTGAAGGGCTCTTCAAGCAAGTCGAGAAGTGCGTGCGTTTCCTTCTCGAAAACCCAAAGCATCCTGGTCTCAACACGCACGAGTACGACTCGATCGAGCACCCCTACGACAAGAAGGGGAAAGTCTTCGAGGCGTACGTCCAGAACCGGACTCCCGGCGCCTATCGACTCTTCTGGTGCTACGGGCCGGGGAAGGGCGAAATCACGCTCATCGCCATTACGCCGCATCCTTGACCGTGCTAGTTCGTTTTTTGGAGCGTGATGTTGGTGCGCTTCTTCTCGAAGGAAGTACCCGGCAGGCAGGGCGAGGCTGTCTCACAGCTCATGATGTAGAGGTCGGGCCCGTGGCGGAATGGCAGACGCAGCGGACTTAAAATCCGCGGCGGACGCAGGACATAAGGTCACGACGGCGACGGGTGCCGGCAGAATGCCCATGCCACTCAGGACCGGGAGCCCGTAGAGGAAGGGATCGGACGGGAGACATCACGGCGATCATGGAGGGTGCGCGGGGTGGCGGGGACATGCGCGGACGGAGCGAAGACGCGGGCTGGCCGCCCGTGGTAGTTCGTCAGCCAGTCAGCAGCCCGCGAAGAAGGTGGTGATGACGTCGGCGAGGTCGTCGGGGTCGGGAGTCTGTCGGTGTTGAAGTCGGCTGCGGGGTGGGCGATGTGGAAAGTGTACTGCGCAGGACGGGAGCGCGCGAAAAAGCCGGGCGGCGTTGGTGGGCGCGGCCCGGCTTTGGGATCGTGGGATGATGTGGGTGGGATGGTTGCTGGGAGCCGGTGCTACTCAGCAGCCGGGCTGATTTCGTCAACAGCCGGTGAAGAAGGCGGTGATGTAGTCGGCGAGATCGTCGGGGTCAACGGCGCCGTCGCCGTTGAAGTCGGCGGACTGCGCCGGGGGCTGGGTGAAGAAGGCGCCGATGTAATCGGCGAGGTCGTCGGGGTCGAGGGTGCCGTCTTGGTTGAAGTCGGCGGGGCAGGAGACCTGTTGGATTACGACGCTTGCGCGGTCGGAGATCACGACCAGGCAGGATGCACGAACGACCAAGACGTATTCGCCCGAGTCGGCGATGCCGGCCCCGGTAATCGTGAGGGCGGTGGTGGTGGCGCCGAAGATCACGCCGCCTCCGGCACTGGGGCCGTTGCTCAGCTCGACGCCGTCCATGGTCCAGCGGTACGTTTGGGGAACATTTCCGCCGGTGAGGGCAGCGCTGAGTTGAACATCTGTCGGCGCCAGGGCGTTGACCGGGGCGGGCTGGAGCGTGAACTGCGGCGCGGCAGGGATGATCCCCGTGTTCTCATAGGCACCCATGTCGATCGCCGGGCAACCCTCGCCCAGGTCGGCGATGGACGGGTTATCGACGATCCGGGGATTACCCGACAGATCGATCGGCGCTCCCGGCGCGGCCAGCGATGACGAGCCCGCGTCGACGCCGATGCTGCCCGGCACGAGCCGGAAATCGCCCGCCGCAGCGTTGACGAACTGTGGAGTTCCCACGATGTTGCCCGGGCCCCCCGACGGGTTGGGTGCCTGGAGCAGGCTGTAGCGGATGTCAACGCCGGTGTTGATCGGAGGATTGCCTGCCAGCACGCAGTTATACGCCGTGACCCCGTCCAGAACGAACGGCCCGGCGTTGTTCACTATTGTGCAGTTGGAGACCGTGACCGAAGAGGCGGCGGCTGTGCGCCTGATGATGGCTCCGGTGGCGACGGTGTTGTTGAGGATCACGCTGTTACTGAGGAAGATCGAGCCCGGTGGGGAACCGAAGACGCTCGATCTGATGATGCCGACGGCCGCGGAGTTGTTGACGAAGACGCAGCGGTCGAAGAGCGCCGAGCCGAAAGCTCGGACGATGCTGTTGTTGCTGGAAGTGTTGCCGGAGACAATCCAATCGGTGGCGACGAGCGTGGAGGGGTAGTTGATCTCGACCACGCTGGTTCCCTGTTCGGCGATGCAATCGGTCACTGTCAGGTCGTCGACTGAGAACGTGCCGCCCGAAGCGATGGTGATGGCCGCGCGGCTGGATCCACGCAGCGTGAGTGAGCTGAGTGAAGCGCGGGTGGCGGGGGGCAAGTCGGCGTACGCGATCCTGAGCGTGTTGTCAGCGCGGCTGGCGGGCGTGATGGTCACGGCGCCGTTGAAGTTGAGGTTGCCCGGCCCGTCGGCGGGCGCGAGGTCGGGAACGATGCCGGAGGAGACCGAATCCATCGGGTAGTAGGCAACCAGGCCGGGCTCGGATCCGCTGCTGCTTTGGCACATGTCGGCCACGATCTGGGCCTGGGTTCTGGTGGTGTTCCAGACGCGGAGATTTCGCATACCGCCGAAGAAGTTGCTTTCGCCCAAGTCCTGCTGCCCTACTCGGAACGTGCCGGTTGCGGTCGTGAGGTTGGGGGTGATGGCGCTGTTGTCGTAATCGACATTTCGGCCGTTGACCAACGTCGTCAGGGAGCGTTCTGTGGCGTTGTAGATCGTCGCGATGTGGACCCAGGTGTTGGCGAAGTTTGCGATCGATGCGGTGTTGGACCAGCCGCGGTAGAAGCCCGTCTGCAGCGTGCCGTCAGGACTGATGAGGACGTGGAAGTTCTGAGCCACGGGGCCGCGCGTACCGAAGTCGAGGACCCACTGACGTGTTGAGCGTGGCTGGTATTTGATCCAAGTGCTGAACGTGAAGGATCGATTGCCGCTGATTGAAGAGGACGGGGTTCCGACCAGCGATGAACCGTTGAACTGAATGGAGGGGGCATCGTCGTTGGCGAGATCGCCGCTGAGGATGGTGGGGTAGAGGGTGGGATCGACGGAATCGGGGACAAAAGCGGCGTTTCCGCCGTATCCGCCGCGAACGGTGAACCCGCGCGACAGGGTGAACTGCGCGTCGGCGTTGCCGGCCGTCTGGCCGGGCCCCTGGTCGGGGCGATAGAGGCCCGCCGCGACACTGACCTCGCCGCCGGTTCCGGCTGGGGCCGCAGCCGCGAGGGCGAGAGCCGATTGCAGATCGGTGAAAGCGGTGGCCCACGAGGATCCGTTTCCACCGCTAGGGGCGGAGGCATCAACAAACAGGCGTGCGTTGGCCGGGGTGTTTACGTAAAAAGTGGGGGTGGCAAACGTATTGATCGCGCTCGCGGTGACCGGAGAGAGAAACGTGCAGCCCATCTGTGCGGGCCCGTTGATAAACTGCGGACAGAGCGTGACCCAGACGCTTCCGGGCGGCAGTGTCGGGAGAGTGGCGAACGAACCGCCGAAGTTGGGGTCGGCATCAAGGCCGCCGCGGCGCAGGCCCGCGGCGGGCCCGCCGATGCCCAAGGCGGGATTCGTGAGATCCGCGGCGGTGAGGTTGCCGATGATGCAGTAGTCGAAACCCGGTATGAGCGGGAGCGCAGGGGACGGCGAGGTCCCGAAATATCGGCGGAATCCCATGATCGCCAAGGGTGGGCGGCTTGGAAAGAACTGCGCCGCCGTGACGTTTGACAGCAACCCGAACGGGGCGGGCCCTCCGGGGAGATCCGGGATGTACGGCGTGCGCTCGCCGTTGACGAGCGGATTTGTGGCGCGAGGAGCATCGGAGGGGCGAATGAACGAGAATCCCTGGAGCGTCGGGACGGTGGGGATGTTGTTGAAGGCGATGTGCACCGCGCCGTCTTCGCCCATGACCGGCGGGGTCGCAGCGCTCGCGCCACCGCGGGCGGTGAGGCGGCCGGTGAAGCCCTGCTGAACCGACGCGAAGAGCCGAACGCAACCGCCCGCGCCACCACCGCCGCCAGCGCCAGCGCCGCCGCGTGCACCCGCTCCTCCCGCTCCGCCCGGTCCGCCGTTCCCCCCGGTTCCGCCACGGCCCCCTATGACGTCTCCGGCGCCTCCCGGCGTGCCGAGTCTGCCGGTGAAACCTGGTCCGCCGTCGGTGCCGGCGAATCCGGCGCTTCCGGGGAGTGCATCGCCACCGGAGGCAAGGAGAGCGCCGCTGCCGGTGACCTTGCCGAGCACGAAGACATCAAGAATACCACCACCACCGCCGCCGACTCCGCTCTGTCCGCCGTCGCCGCCGTTGCCGCCTTGGCCACCTTGGCCACCTTGGCCACCAGCTCCCCCGGCCCCGCCGGATGCGCAGTACGCTGCGCCGCCGCCACCTCCACCGCCCCCGGAAGGTCCTGGGCCCCCCATGACACCAGAGCCCCCGCCGCCGCCACCGCCACCCGAGCCCCCGCCGTTTCCGGCGGCCAGCCGGTTGATGCCAACGAACGAACGGCCGCGTCCACCGATCTGGCCCGGGCCGCCAGAACGTCCGGTGAGTCCGTTGTCTCCTGTCGCCGTGATGGTTTCGCCGTTGCCGCCGGCGGATCCGCGCACCAAGTTGAACGCACCGCCAGCCCCTCCATTCGCCCGGAAGTAGCTCTCGCTCAAACCGAACTGGAAGCCGCCCCAGCCGGAGGGACCGCCCGCGCCTTGGGTCGCCTGGCTTGCGAATCCGAGTCCGCCCGGAAGCCCGGTGCTGCCATTCCACCCCCTGACGCTAAAGGTATCGGAAGAACCAAAGATCAGATCGCCAGCGGAGCCGGAAGTTCCCCCGCCTAACGGACAGTCAGGCACGCCGCCGGAGCCGCCATTTCCGCCGGATCTGGTGAACCCGATGCGCCCCGACCCGCCGGGCCCACCCGGCGCGCTGCCAGCACCCGCGCCGCCGCCGGCCGACACGCTGGCGTTGATTGCCGAGGCGTCGATGCTGCTGCCAGCGGCCATGTTGAGGTTGCCGCCGATCACCAGGCGTGCAGGGCGGCTCCCGGTGACCGAGATGACCTCATTGGCGGCGAGATTGAGATCGCCGAGAAGGCGGAACTCGACGATGCCGGCGACGACACTGGTGGTGTAGGACACACCCTTGAGCGTCGAACTGGTGATGTTCCCTTGGACGGTGGCCTGAAGCGTGTCGGTATTGAGGATTGTCTCGCCCGTGAAGATGGGCGCGTCGACGAACCCTGTGAAGATAATGCCGCCGGGGCCTCCCTCGTTATTGAGCACCAAGTACACGTAGTTGCGTCCGACTGCCATCGGCGCGAAGTGTGTGACGAACTGGAGGTTGTAAACGGTCGTCGCGTCGAAGTTGCCGAGCCCGTTGGTTTGCGGGAGCGGGTTGGGCGGCTGTCCTTCGGGGCCGATCCAGATGCCCGGGCACGAGGCCGAACCGAGGAGATTGTCCACCGCGAAGCGCAGCGCGAACTGTACGTTGCCAAGCTTGCGTCGTGAAACATCGAACGGGATCGCGATGACGGCGCTGGGCGCCGTCACCTGATCGCCGTTGGGAATTGTGCTCTGCCAGATGGCGTTGGGGTCGGATGCGATCGACTGGACCCACGCGGGGTTGGGTGTGATTTGGCTGAGGGGCCCGCCGGTTCCCAGACGGGCGTTGGCGAAGTCGGCAGGCGTAGGAATCGACGCGGCGCTCGGGATCGTTGCGAAAGTCGGCCGGTTCGCCGCCGAGTTGCCGCGCAAGACCGTTGTTTGAGCGTTGGATGCCGCCGCGCTGGCCAAAAGGCAGAGTGTGGCGGTCGAGAGCAGGCGGGGGTAACGGGAAATGTGGACGGTCATCGAATAATCTCCGGAGCAGCGACTTTGGAAGTTATCTGGACCGCCCCGCACGTGGGCGGGGTACCAATCCAAAGGCGCTCTCCTCATTTCATGCGTAGAAAGCGCATCGGGACCGACATGTAAATCGCGGGATCGAGCGGATATCTGCAAATCGAGCGGGAAACAGGTGAGTTGGCCGTTGATCGGCCCCCCGATCCCGGGACCACCGGCGCGGCCGGTTCAACAGTGCGGGTATTTTGGGGCGGCGTTTGGGTGTGCCCCGGCGCGGCCGCCCTTCGGCGCGACTCACTTCTTTGGAGCCAGTGCCTCGTCGCGCGCAGCCTGGATCAGCGACTGTGCTGTTTCGCGCGGTTCCGCCGCCTCAAGCGCCTCCGACGCGAGAGTAAGGGCCTCGGCCCGACGATCCGACTGGATCGGGGTCTCCATGAGTCTGGCCAGGTTGGCCATGTACGCCGCGCGCCGGCGATGCCCTGCTGGTGCGAACTGGTCGCGCTGGTTCCAAAGGATTTCCAGAAGCGCGGCTTCATCCAGGCCGGCTTGGCCTTGTCGGCATTGCGAGGCGCACTCGGCCAGGCTTTCACGCAGCCGAGGAAGCCAGGTCGCATCGGCGACCATCAGCTCACTTCGCATCGCCGCGAGGCACCAGGTGCGGAGCTCTTGGGCGTGCCCGGGCCAGGCCGAGTAGATCTGTCGCAGCACGCTGACCGACTTGTGCACGGGGGCGGAGAGATCGTCGTAGATCCCTTCGAACGTCTCGCGGGCCTTGAGGGCGAGGCGAGCTGCCTCTTGGAACCGTCCGACGCCGCGCAGCGCATTGGCCGAGCTCAAGTATGGGAACGCACGATCCAGATGCCCGGGCGGGTAGACCCTCTCGGCCGCCTCGGGCAGCCCGGACGCGAGTGCCACCGCTTCTTCGAACCGTTCTCGCCGGTTGAGCGCGGCGATGAGGTTGCTGGTGGTGAGAATTGTGGTGGGATTGTTCTCTCCCCGCGTCGATCGCGCGCGCTCCATGCAGCGTCTGAGGAGGGCGAGCGCTTCCTCGGCGCGGCCGGCGCGTTGCTCGCAGTACGCCAGAGCGGTGAGCCCCGTCTCAACGGTGTCGGCCTCTTCGACAAAGTCCGGCCGATCGAGGATCGCGAGGGCTTTTCGGAGGAGGGGCATCGCCTGGGCGTCGCGTCCTTCGCCCTGGAGGGCGTTGCCGAGGCGGATCATCATGGTCAGCCGGAGCGGGTCGTTCTCGTCGAGCGAGCGCTCGGCGCGGTCGAGCGCGTCCTGGGCGATCGGCAACGCAGCGCCGGGCTGCTGCTGCGTCACCGCCGTGAGCAGGCCGTTGAGGGCCCGGATCGTGATCGGAGCATCGCGCCCCGCGGTCTTCTCGAGGATCTCGATGCAGCGCCGGTACTCCGCTTCGGACTGCTTGAACCTCGAGAGCGAGGCGAGGACATCTGCCAGGTCGTAGCGGATTGCCGCTTCGGTCTCCGGATCGTCGGCGAACCGCTCTTGAAGACCATCCGACGCGTGTGAGAGCGCGTCCATCATCTTCACGTCGTACCCCATCCGCAACGGGTCGGCGGCCTTGAGCAGCCCCGTGATCAGGTAGTCGCGGACGCCCCTGCTGAGCTTCGCCTCGTGATCGGCCCGAACCTGCGACGCCTCAGCGATCGCGCGATTCCTCTCGGCACGCAGGTATAGCGCCGTGCTCGCCACCAGCCCGCCGACGAGCGCCAGCAGCGCCATCGCCGCCCCGAACACCAGGCCCCGGTTGCGCTGGACGAACTTGCGGAACTGGTAGGTCACCGTCGCGGGGCGGGCCGCGATGGGCTCGTCGCACAAGAACCTGCGGACGTCGGCGGCGAACTCCGACGCGGACTGATACCGCCGGTCGCGCTCCTTTTCCATCGCCTTCCCGCAGATCGTCTCGAGGTCCCCGCGCAGCGAGCGATCAATGGTTGACATCCGCGGGGCCTCGCGCTCGGAGATCGTTCTCGCGGCCTGAGCGATCGTCTGTGCGGTGAGGTCGTGGGGCAGCCGGCCCGTGAGCATCTCGAACAGGATCACGCCCAATGCGTACACGTCGGCGCGGGCGTCGACCCGCGCCGCGTCCCCTGCGACCTGCTCGGGGCTCATGTACGCCAAGGTACCGACGATTGTGCCGGCCTCCGTCCGCATGGTGTTGAGTTGTTCGACGGGGTCGGTCAGTCGGGCCACGCCGAAATCGAGGATTTTGGGCATGAGGGCGGAGGCATCCGCTCCCCCCGGCGCGCCCGAGGCTCCGACCACTCCGGCGGCAGAGGTGTCCACCAGGATGTTGGCCGGCTTGAGGTCGCGATGAATCACGCCGTGCTGATGGGCGTGCTGGACCCCGTCGCAGATGGACGCGAACAGTGCCAGTTTCCGGCGCCGATCGGGCTTGCTCTTGGCGAGGAAATCGTGCAGGGGCGGGCCGTGGACCAGCTCCATCGCGAAGAACGGCGCGGGACCCGCGGGCGTCTGCTCGACCCCGGCCTCGTACACCTGGGCGATGCCCGGATGGCGGAGCCGTCCGAGGATGTTCGCCTCGTGCTCGAAGCGGCGCAGCAGTTGGGGCGTGCGCAGGCCGGCCCGGATGGTCTTGATCGCGACGCGCCGGCGCGGGCTCTCCTGCTCGGCCTCGTATGCCGACCCCATCCCTCCTTCGCCCAGCAGCTTGAGCACGCGGTAGCGCCCGAATCTCACCGGTAGCGGCGCGTTACTGGCGTGCTCTGGGATTAAGCCGCCGGCTTCACGACTGATCTCGGGTATGGCAAGGAAGTCGCTCCGCAGCTCGGCCGCCAGCAACCGCTCGAGGTGTGATCGGAGTTCCTCGTCACCCTGGCTTACGCGCTCCAGGAACGCCGGCCGCTCGGCCTGAGGGAGGTCGCAGGCGGCCTCGAATAGGTCCGTCAGGCGCTGGTAGCGCTCGGGGGTCACTCGCCCAGCTCCGCCAGCAGCCAAGCCCGCGCCATCCGCCAGTCACGCTCCACCGTCCGCGGGCTCACGCCGAGCACCACTGCGGCCTGTTCCATATCCAACCCGGCGAAGAATCGCAGTTCGATTACCCGGCAATGGCGCTCGTTGAGCTTTTCCAGCCGAGACAGCGACTCGTCGAGGGCCACGAGATCGACCTCCATCGGTCGGTCTGCGACGTCCGCATCGACCAGCGTGACTCGGTCCCGGTCGCCGCCTCGCTTCACCGCATCGCGCGCTCGGGCCCGATCGATCAGCACCTCGCGCATCGCACGGGCAGCGCAGCCGAAGAAATGCGCCCGGCTTTCGAAGTCCGTGGCCGTGTTGCCCAGCAGCCGCAGATACGCCTCGTGGACCAGCTCGGTGGGCTGGAGCGTGCGCCCGTCAAGCTGCGGGCGCAGGATCCGGCCGGCCAGGCCCCGCAGCTCTGAGTACAACGCGGCCAACAGGTCGCCCGATGCCGCTTTGTCCCCTTGGCGAAGTCGGACCAGCAGCATGGCGATCTGGACATGCGCGGGTTGCGGAAGCGGATTCGGCATGGAAACGGCCGGCGAAACAAAGGATAGCCGAGCCGAAGCACGCCGCTACCCAACTCCCTGCTGCTTAGTTCATTGGTGGGAGATAGTGAGAGGACTCTTCTGGCGGCCATTGCCTTGCCGGAAGTGGAGAAGATTCAAGAGTCGGTTCCCACAACGTGGGTATTCGCGTGCCGGGCTGCGTGCTGGTGTGGGCAGCCCGGCATGTGCGAAGTTTGATTTTGAGGCGCAATCGAAACCGCCGCCTCGGTGACGTCCGTGGTTTGAAAAACGGCTTGTCGGACCGAACCCCGATGCCAGGTTTAGCAGCCGGCGAAGTAGGCGTTGATGTAGTCGGCGAGGTCGTCGGGGTCAACGGCGCCGTCGCCGTTGAAGTCGGCGGATTGCGCCGGGGGCTGACTGAAGAAGGCGCTGATGTAGTCGGCGA
>Ga0105049_10009175_pt1 | contig 11406 bp, 8 predicted proteins | sample MAT06_FD_78087 | JGI IMG/M metagenome (GOLD analysis project Ga0105049, IMG submission 78087) | Freshwater microbial communities from Lake Fryxell liftoff mats and glacier meltwater in Antarctica - MAT-06 | ecosystem: Environmental > Aquatic > Freshwater > Ice > Liftoff microbial mat | place...
CCTGGGCGGCTTTGCGCTTAATCATCGAACCGATGATGATGTCGCAGATGAGTTCCAGGCTCACGTCCGTGTCCTTGAACTCCTCCGCGATGATGGTGATAGTCGCGGCGCTCGCTTTGCCGATGCCCAGCGCGAGGTGACCGGCGGCGCGGCCCATACTGATGACGAGATACCAGCGTGTGGTGGTTTTCGCGTCCTCGTGGATGGCGCGGGCGACCTGCACGCCGTAGTGCCGGGCCGTCTCGAAGCCGAACGTCGGGATGCCGGGGGGAAGCGGTAAGTCGTTGTCGATGGTCTTGGGAACGTGGGCGACCTTGATGCTCTTGTTCGCCGTCGCGTAAACCTGACTGCCGGTGAACGCCGTGTCGTCGCCGCCGATGGTGACGAGGTACTTCACGCCGAGTTTGTTGAGGCTCTCGATCACGTTCGCCATGTGGGACTTGTCTTTGGCCGGGTTGGTCCGACTCGTCCCGAGCATCGAGCCGCCCTTCTGGTAAAACGGGGCGACATCGGGAATCGTGAGGTGGCGAATTTGCGTGAGGTCGCCAGTCACGAGGTTCTTGAACCCGTCGCGGATTCCAATGACTTCGAGACCCTGATTCACAGCCTCAATGGTAACCGAACTGATGACGCCATTGATGCCCGGTGCCGGCCCGCCGCCGACCACGATACCGAGCTTGCCGCGGGAAGAATCCGCCATGATGGGAATGTCCTTCGGGAGAACGCAACGCCCGGCGCATAAACTCTGAGCCGGGCAACCACAGTTAGGATGGCAACGGACAACGCGGTTTCAAGGGCATTCGTCGGGGCGGAATGCTAACTCGTCGCGCCGCCTTTCGCGATCGCGCGGTGGAGCCACGCGCGGGCGAAAGCCCAGTGCCGGTCGGCGGTGCTGCAAGAGATGCCCAGCGCGGCCGCGGCTTCGTCCGCGGTCAACCCGGCGAAGTAGCGGAGTTTCACCAGCGCGGCTTTCTCGCCGTGCTTCTCGGCGAAGGCGTCCAACGCATCGTGGACCGCGAGCAACTCGTCGTCGTGCGCGGGCGACGCGACGCAATCGGGGCGCAGGGCCTCGCGGGTTAGTCCGCCGCCATGCTTCGCAGCCTTCTTCCGGCGGGCGGCGTCCACGAGGATGCGCCGCATCGCCTCGGCTGCCGCGGCAAAGAAGTGGCCGTGCCCGTCGAACTTCTGGCCGCCAACCAGCCGCAAGAACGCCTCGTGAACCAGCGCGGTCGCGGTCAGCGTCTGGCCCGGTTTCTCGTGCCCGAGCCGTGCCGCCGCGAGTTCGCGCAGTTCATCGTAGACCTGCGGCAGCAACTCCGCCGCGCCACCCGCATGGCGATCGTCCGGGTCACTCACGGCTGGCCCTCGCGCGGCAGTGGGGCGGGGGCGAGTCGCGGCCCGGTGCCTTCGATCGCGGCGAGGAGTCGGCGGAAGTCGTCCCGCGTGCGGAGCGGCGAGAACTCCGCGGATTCCTTGATCCGCCACACACCGGCCGGGTCGGCGAAAAAGCCCACCCGCTTGGCACCCCAGAGAAGCGAGACCGCCTGCGCCGCGTACTCCTCACGCCGCCCGACGTCCTTCTCGGCCGCAGCGACTGCGGTCAGCGCCGCGCTCGCGCCGATGAGTATCCACGGCGGGAGGTGGTCACGCTTCAGGAGCGCGTCGAGGCCCGCGACGCCCTCGCCCAACTGGCCAGCCCGCACCCGATCGCGGGCGAGCGCCAATAGATACTGCGGCCGGTCGGCCGGGGCCGACAGTTCCGCGGCCCGGCCCCAGTGCGGGATCGCGTCGACGAACCGTGCGAGGTCGTCGAGCGCCCCCGCCGTCGACGCGCTGGCGTCCCGCAACAAGAAGCGGGCCTCGGCCGCCCGCGGGTCCGCCTTCGGCACCGCGTCGAGTCGCTCGATGGCCTTGTCGTACCACCGCACCGCCTCGACCCGCCGCTCCCGCGAGCGCTCCAGGTTGCCGGCGGTCACGCACAAGCCGCCGAGTTGCACCGCTTTCTCCGGCTTGGCCCAGGTGTCGTACAGTTTCGCGAGTCGTTCGACGGACTCGATGACGTGTTCAGGGCGCACTTGCGGGTCGTGAAGGTTGCGTTGCCTCAGAGCTTCCTCTTCGTCAGCGGTCTTTGGGGCGCGAACCATTTCGCGCGGCCGGAGTCGCTCGGCGGCCTCCAGTTCTTTGTAACTGGCCAGCAATAGTGGTTCGGCTTCGGCGTACTTCTTGCGGCCCGTCAGTGATTCGCCCAGCAAACCGCGGGCGTGGGAATACTGCCACTGACTCTCGTACCCCGCCTTCTCCAACGCCAGAAGTTGACCCCGCACAAGTGCCTCCATCTCCTCGTACTTCCCCTGCTTCGAGTAGACATCGCAAAGGTTGACCAGGGCCACATGCGTCAGCCCGAGTAGCTGGTCGGGGCCGGCGCGGCGCTGGATGCTCATCACCTGGGCGAACAGTGGCTCCACCTGGGCGTGCTTGTTCTGGGACTGGTACAGCGTCGCCAGTGCATTCATCGTGAACACGGCCATATACTCATGATCCGCGCTCCGCAACCAGATCGCAAGGGAGTCGGTCCAGAAGACCTCGGCCTCGTCGAACTTCTTCTGCCGTAGGCACAGCGCGGCCAGGTCGTGCATGACCCCGGCGGAGTCGGCGTCGTCGCCCCCGTGGACGCGGCGGTGAGTGGCCAGCCACTTCCGGTACAGGAGTTCGGCCCGCGCGGTATCCAGTTGTGCGCCCTTGGACTGCGCGCCACCCGGCATCGCGCTCCCGCCCTGAAGGGTGTAACGCGCCATGGCCAGCAGCACGCCCTGCGTGTCGTCGTGGTCCTCGCCCCGTTCGCGGACGAACAACTCGTGCGCTCGCTCGTAGTACCGCCACGCCTTGCCGAACCCGACGTACCGGAAGCCGTCGCCCAACATCCAGCGGATGTGGGCTTCCACCAGCGGCCGGCTGACGTAGTTGCCTCGATCGACTTCCCGCGCGGCCCGGTCCAGCAGCCCGCCTAGGTTCATGGCACGGACGCCCGTAGATTCCTGTCGAGACATCGTGAAGAAGGTGCGGCGGACGAAGTTGTTGGCCGATTTCGCGATATCCGTCTCTTCACGAGCCGCCTTCGCGGCCTTGAGTGCCGCGTCCTTCGCCTTGCCCTCCTCGTGCCGCGCGTCGATGGCCCTCGTCAGAGCCAATGTCTCGGCGTTCTTGGCATCGATCGCGTCGTCGCGGTCTTGTCCCGCCCGCCACTCCGCATCGACGGCGCGGAGCATCCCGGCCGTGGTGCCGGCGATGCCCGCGAGGAGCGCGAGGAACACGACGGCGGCGGCGATGACGGGGCCGCGGTTCCGCTTCACGAACTTGCGGGTCCGATACCACCGCGACGGCGGCCCGGCGACCACCGGCTCGTCGGCAAGGAAGTGCCGCACATCGTCGGCCAGCGCGTTCGCCGTGTCGTACCGCCGCGTGCGGTCCTTCTCCAGGCACTTCATGGCGATCCATTCCAGGTCGCCGCCGACGATCTTCGACAACTTGCGCGGTTCGAGTTGCCGTGCCAGCGCGACGTTCGCCCGCGCCGCGTCCGCCGCGAGTCGCCGGACGGGCGTCACCGGTTCGACTTCCCGGATCACCCGGATGATCTCGTTCATGGCCGCGCCGCGCAGGGTCGCGCGGTCGATGGGCGTACAGCCAGTCAGGAGTTCGTAGAGGATGGCCCCGAGGGCGTACACGTCGGCGCGGGTGTCGATGTCGGCGACGGTGCCGTCGGCTTGCTCGGGGGACATGTACAGCGGCGTCCCCAGGACCGACCCGAACGCCGTCGCATCCAGGGTCGCGTCTGGGATCGCCCCGGCCGCGAGCGCCTTCGCCAGGCCGAAGTCGATGACCTTGGGGACCGGCCGCCCGTCGATCTCGGTGACGAGGATGTTCGACGGCTTCAAGTCGCGGTGAATGATGCCCTTCTGGTGAGCGTGTTGGACTGCCTGGCAGACCTGCACGAACAGCGCCAACCGCGTGGCTATGGTCAATCGCTTCTCATCGCAGTACGCGGTCAGGGGAACGCCGTCCACCAGTTCCATGACGAAGAACGGCCGGCCGTGGTCGTGGGTCCCGGCGTCGAAGACGCGGGCGATGTTGGGGTGGTCCATGAGCGCGAGTGCCTGCCGCTCGGCCTCGAACCGGGCGATGACGCGGGCCGTATCCGTGCCCGCCTTGATGAGCTTGACCGCGACTTGACGGCGGATCGGCTCCGTCTGTTCGGCGAGGTAAACGCTGCCCATGCCGCCCTCGCCGAGCAGCCTGCCGAGCCGGTAGCGGCCCGCGACGAGTGAACCGCCCGCCAACCCGGTTGACTCACCCGCCGGTAGTAAACTCGTGCGGTCGGGGTCGTGGACAGCCGTGCGTGTTTCACCCGCGTCTGCGAAGTCGGCCGTCGCGGCGAGGGGGGGAGCCATAAACCCCGCGGCGGTAGCGTGCGCGGCGAGGAGTTCCTCGATCTCGCGGCGCTGCTCGGGGGTAGAACAGGCGTTATCGAGGAACGCGGCCCGTTCGGTCGGGGCGAGGGCGAGGGCCTGCGCGAACAAGGATTCGTCGGTCATGGGAGGCGCTCCGGCGGGTGACAGTTCACCAGCCTATGCGAAATCCGCCTCCCTAACGCACCAATTTCTTTTAGCCTTTCACGGAACAGCCGATCAGCCACGGCGACTCGGTTTTTCGGGCTGGGCGGTGTTTTCATACCCGCTCCCTGACGGTCGCGGTTCACCACGTTACCCAGCAACTTCCGGGCAAACCGCGACTTCAGGAGCGCATTTGTGAAGCGAATGGCAACTTGTGATTTTTTTCACTTGCTAACCCCCCGGGCACTTGTGCTACAATAACTGCACATGAATCGCTCACCACGGCTTCGCGGGGAATGACCGATGCCCGCTAAAATCTTCGACTTGACCGGCCGTGTTGCCCTTGTTACCGGGGGAAATAAAGGCTTGGGGAAGGCGATGGCTCGCGGATTCGCCGAGGCCGGCGCGGATGTGGTCATCGCCAGTCGGCATGAGGACGAACTCAGAGCCGCTCTCGACGAAATTCTGTCAGGAACCCATCGCAAGGGCGCTTTCTTCGTTGCCGATATGGCGGAACGCGACGATGTAAAGGCGCTTGCCCGATTCGCTCTGGACAAGATGGGCAAGGTTGACATCCTGGTAAATAATGCCGGAATGAACGCACCGCAAGCCATCGACGAAGTATCTGATGAAGTGTGGGATAAAGTCGTTGAAGTGAACCTGACCTCGGTCATGGGATTGACGCGGGAACTCGTGCCGCAGATGAAGGACCGTCGCTGGGGCCGCGTGGTTCACATTTCTTCGATTATGGGGCAGGTGTCGAAAGAGAAACGGAACGTGTACTCGGCCACGAAGGCCGCGCTGGGGGGATTGGCACGGGCGAGCGCCTTGGACCTCGGCCCATTCAACGTCACGGTAAACTGCATCGCGCCGGGGCCATTTTTGACGGACATGCCCATGTCGGTGCTGTCGGATGCCGAAAAACAGGTGTTCGCGGATCGCACGGCGCTTGGTCGTTGGGCGCAGCCGCCCGAACTGGTCGGCCCCGTGCTTATGCTGTGCAGCGAGGCCGGCAGTTATGTGACCGGCCAAGTCATTTATGTGGACGGCGGATATTTGGCGAGATGAAAGGCTTGATCTGACCTTTGGTGTGGCGGTAGAATTGACCTAGCTTGTCAAAAGTATTCGGAACCGGTTCCGATTCTTCGGCCGGTTCCGTGTAAAGGTGACGCCCATGAATGCCACTCTCCCCATAAACGACACGGCGACACTGTGCTTCGAGCACGCGCCCGTTGTGAACGCCAAGAGCGTTCACACGGAGTGCATCGAAGAAGAGAACCGCCACAAGTGGATCGAGAGCGAGAAGGCCGGGTACGACCTTGGCGAAGGTTGTATTCGCCAGTGGGTACGCAAACACTGGACGGGTTATCTGCGGGCACGCTGGGTCGAACATCTTCAAGGCAAATGCTTCTGGGTCGAGCTTGATCGTGGCGACTTCGGTCTGCTCCAGCGCGAATTCATCGACCAATGCGACCTGCTCGACGTAATTCTCGATCAACTCAAAGGCGGCAAAGAGAACCTGCACGTCATCATGTGGGCCATCGATTGCTGCATCCCGACCGATCCCGTCCAACAAATCCTTGATGCGCTCTGCCTGAACAGCCTCCGGCTCTCACACCGTTTCGACGCCGCGTGAATGTGTCAAAGATCAGAAGACCCCGGCAAGCCGGGAGCTATACGAGAGCGTCGGTCATTTAGCCCCCCAGCTTGCCGGGGGTCTGCAATGCGCCGAACACACCAATCGCTCGTTCGCGGCCGGTCTTGGTCAGTTTCAGCAAGTCGCCACTTCGCACTACAAGACCGTTCCCGCTCGCTCGCTCCACCACCAGCGCGACCCGCTTCGGCGTCCAGTGCAAGTGTTCGTGTAAGCCGTCGGTTCGCGCCTCGTCCGCTTCCGCTGGCGTTCCTTCGTGCTGGAAGAGATGTACCGTGAGCATCGTTTCCTCGAAGGTTCGTCGTTGCGAATGTCGCCGGAGGAGCATAGCAACTTGACCGCGCTGCGGGGCAAAGAGGAATACCAGCGCGAAGAGGAACCCTAACACCGCAGCCACGGTTCCCGCTGTGTTCGCGTTCAACGGCATGGCTGCTTGTACACCCAGGAACGCCCCGAGAGCGCCAATCCCACACGCCAACAGGATCATCACGCCCAGTCGATCCGTGAGCAGGAACGCCGCTGCCGCCGGCACGACGAAGAAGCCCACCACGAGTACCGGCCCGACCGCATCAAAGGCCGCCACAGCCGTCACCGAAACCACGGCCATCAACCCGTAATGGAGCAATCCAGGGCGGAAGCCCAGGCTCGCCGCAAGGCCCGGATCGAAGGTGCTGAGCTTCAATTCCTTGAAGAACAGGACACAGAGCAACACATTCACAGCCAGCACGCCACCGATCACCCACAGCGGGGGTACGGACACGCCGAAGAGTCTCCAACGCGGGATATTGGCGTTATCTGGTTGACCGAGCAACACGGCGTCGATGTCGAGGTGAATATTCCGCGCCTTCACCGACACGAGCAAGACGCCGAGCGCGAAGAGTGCGGGGAAAACCAACCCCACGGCGGCATCGGCCTTCACGAGTTTCGTGCGCTGCAAGAGTTCGACAAGCACAACCGTCACGAGGCCCGCGAGCGTAGCCCCGACGAGTAACCACGGCGAATCGAGGTCGCGTGTGGCGAAGTACGCCAGCACGATTCCCAGCAGTAGAACGTGCCCGATGGCGTCGGACACTAGCGACATCCGCCGCAGTACGAGGAACACCCCCGGCACGGCACACGCCGCCGCCACAACCGAGAGCGTGAGGATAAGGTCTGCCAAGTGTTTAGTGTTTGGTGTTTGGTGTTTATGGCTACCAGATAGAACCCTGGGATCACGGCCATCTTGGCCGCTGTTTTTCTGCACAAGAGCGGGCGGGACGCCCGCAGTCCCAGGGTTCTGTCCGATAGTGTTTAGTGGTCAGTCGCTGTTTAGCGTAGTCCCCAGCGGGGCCGGCTTGCGTCGCCAACGCGGCATGTTCCACAGTAAGCCGCGTGCGGTGCCGAAGAGCAGCGAGATTGCGACGAAGGTGGTCGCCATTAGCACAATGGTTGGTCCCGTGGGAACGCCTGCCTTATAGCGTTCGCCGAGGTGGTGAGCAAGCAACGTTCCGCCCGCACCGGAGCACGCCCCGAATGCCGCCGCGAGCATCACCATGATTCCGAGGCGATTCGTCCACTGTCGCGCCGCCGCCGCCGGAGCTACGAGTAGCGCCGTCATCAGCACCACGCCGACGGCCTTCAGTCCGATCACCACGGCAACCACTGTTATCGTCGTGAGAAGCAAATCGAGCCGACGCACGGGCAACCCCACACTCGCGGCGTAATCCGGGTCGAACGTGATGAGTTTGAACTGATTCCACACCAAAGCCAGCACGAGCAGGACGCCAATTGTGAGCCAGAGAATCACGGCTACGTCTTCGTCGCGCAAGTTCGCCGCTTGCCCGAAGAGATAGCGGTCGAGCGGGTGTTCCGATGCGTGCGGGACGTTCTTCTGGACGTACTGAAGCAGCGCCAACCCCAACCCAAAGAACACCGCAAGCGTGCCGCCGAGCGCTGCGTCAGCGGGGACACGCGACCGCCGGTCGATCACGCCCACCAACACGAGCGCGACCCAACCCGCCACCGCTCCGCCCAGCACGAGCAACACCGGCGAACGCCCGCCCAGGAGAAACGCCATCGCCACACCAGGAAGCGCCGCGTGCGACACCACATCGCCCTGCAAACTTTGCCGACGCAGCACCGCGAAGCACCCCACAGTCCCCGCCGCGATGCCTAACAGCGCCGCCCCAAGCGCAACCGTCCGCAGCGCAGGCACATCGAACAGCGATAGCAGGGTGTCCAACATAGTTTCGGGTTGCAAAGCCGCAAGCGGCGGGGAGGGTTACCGCAAGCGGCGTTCATAACGCTTCGATCTCGCGGCAGACGCATTCGAGCAATGCTTCGAGGCAACCCGGCGCGAGAGCGGCGATTACATCTTGATAGATGCCATAGCCGTAAGTCGCAGCGGTGGGAAGGTAGCCCGGTTGCCAGTCGTTCGTGAGCGTCACAACGACGATGGCAAATTGGGGGAAGCGTTCGCGCAACTTCACCTGGAACGCTTGGTAAAGTTCGCCGGGTGTGAATACCCAAAGCGCGTCGCCGAGGCGCGACACGGACACCGCGAACGGGTACGACTTCCCGACGGGCAGCGCGGCGAGTCGCACGAGTTGCCGCGTCATCTGCTCGGCTCGCGCCCGGCATTCGCTCACCCGATTAGTGTCGTTCAACGCTCGTGCCTTTGCTTCTTCAGCTTCCCACTTCGCCAACTCGTGTTGCGTCTCCTCGACGGTGGGTAACTCCAGGCGATACGACAGATTCACTGTGAAACTGCGGGTTTGCCATGCGGTGAAGTCGCGGTCGGTTGGGCGATGCTTCCACGGACCAAGGATCGCGCCGGACACCACCGAGCCGGCGTACTCGAAGCGGGTGCCCGGTCGCGGCAGTATTTCCAAGCCCGAGAGCGCCGCGAAGCCGAGTTGCCGGCCGTTGCGGTCCGCGATGGCGGTGTCGCCGACGAATCCTTCGCGTGGCCCGAGGTCGCCCGATGCGCCTTGCAGGAACAGGCACGGGGACTTGGTGTGCCCTTCCACAACTTCCCGCATCGCGCCGACGTAATCCGGGCTGATGAGCGTGTTTTCCCAGGCCAACGTCGTCGGGTGGCACGCATAGTTCACCACGGTGCCGAGCGTTTCGCCCGAATCGGTGGTCGCCTTCACCACGAGAACCGTATCGTCGGCGGGGCCGGTTGGGTTGAATCCGCACACGAATTGCTTGCCCGCAGCGTCCCAGAGGTCGCGGTGCGCGGCGAGTGAACAGCGGGCGGTGCCGTATACGAGCGTCGCGGGCTGGGCGGATTTCGAGGCTTCCGCTGCGAGGTTCGCACACGTCTGGCACATCGCATCGAGATACGGCCCAATGAGGTCGCCACCGGGCAAGTGCGACCGCGACCGCGACATCCACGCGGAACCGTGCGTGTGCGACAGTGACACCCGGATGTCACTGTCCGCGATGCCGGTCGCCTTGCTCGCCGCGGCTTGAATGCTTTGCACTTCGAGCGGGTCGAGGATGCAGTGATCCAAGCCGATGATGAGTTGCCGGGCGGAACTGTCGAGGGCTTCGAGCCAGAGTGCGGTTGCCGTGAGCGGGCGGTGAATGCCCGTGGCGCGGTCGTGCAATGCGGCTCCCCACATGCGGTGGTAGATGCCGACCGGCGGGGTGATGTCCGCACGGGCGAACCCGACACGGCAGCGGCTCTGTGGCGTTTCAACTATGGTCATGGCGATTCCTTCTATACCTCGACATCAACAACATCATTGAAGAGCGTGCCCTTCGGGTTCAGGAACGTCCAGCACACGGCGTCAGCGGCGAAGAGCGTGGCGAACAGCAGCAGCGCGAGGTTCCAGTCGCCGGTGAACGCGACGAGCCAGCCCACGACGAACGGGAACAGTCCGGCTCCCACATTCCCGCTCATGTTCATCGTGGCGAACACGATGGCCACCCGCTTCCCGCCGTAAGCGATGGCGACCGCGTACCCGCTCACGCCGCCTGCCATTCCGCAGAACGCCCCCACGCAGAGCAGCACCACCGCGATGGTTGTATCCTCGACGAAGTACGAAGTCAGCGCGACCGTGGCACAGATGGTCATGGCGGCGACGGCCATTCCCTGTCGCGCCAGTCGAGCGTTCCCCGTGCGCCGCAGAATCCACTCGGAGAACACGCCGCCGAGGAAGCCGCCGAACATCCCGACGAGCGGTGGCCAGAACGCGAGTTCGCCCGCTTCCTGGTCGGTCAGGTTGCGTGTCTCTTTGAGGAATCGCGGGAACCACGTGTAGAAGAACGCCACAGCGGCAGCACGCAGGAACTGCTGCGCGCAAAGCAACTGCATCTGCCCATCGGTGACGAGCTTCGACCACTGCGGCGCGGCCGGTGTGGGGGGAACGGCGGCCCCGTCTTCGGCTACTCCTTCAGGTTCGACTTTGATCGTTCGAATCGGCGCATCGGGACTTGGCACGATGAGCGCGAATGCCAGCGCCCACACGAGGCCGGGAATCGCGTAGACCATGAGGATTTCGCGCCACCCCAGCCCGGCCAGGAGTTGCGGTGTGAGCCACTGTGCCACGGCCGCGCCGAGCGCCATGCACGCCGCCAACCCACCCGACGCGAACGCCTGTTGCGTGCGGGGAAACGTCGCGCCGACGGCTTTCGTGGCACACGGGAACAACCCCGCCTGCGCACAGCCCATCAGCCCCCAGAGCAAAAGCAACCCTGTGAAGCCCGTGGCAAACCCCGTGAGCGCCGTGAGCGATGACCACGCTACGGCGAACAGGATGAGTGCGGGCTTGCTTCCGAGACGATCCGCGACCCACCCCGACGGCAACTGCATCAGGGCGTAGCCCCAGTACCACGTTGCCATCACGGTGCCCATGCCTGCGGGGCCAAGGCCAAGTTCCCCCTCAATGATCTTGGTGGGTGCCGACAGCGCAAGCCGCTGCAAGTAGCCAATCACGGTCGCGGCGCACAGGAAACCGAGGACGGTGTAACGCATGGAATTCCCGTCGTCGGTGTGCTCCACTCAAGACAAAGGCAATTTGGCCACAACAAGGCACAAAAGGACACAAAAAGAGAACCAAGCACGAAGCCAGTAAACAGCGAAGACAAAGGCAATTTGGCCACAACAAGGCACAAAAGGACACAAAAAGAGAACCAAGCACGAAGCCAGTAAACAGC
>Ga0105049_10009178_pt1 | contig 11404 bp, 6 predicted proteins | sample MAT06_FD_78087 | JGI IMG/M metagenome (GOLD analysis project Ga0105049, IMG submission 78087) | Freshwater microbial communities from Lake Fryxell liftoff mats and glacier meltwater in Antarctica - MAT-06 | ecosystem: Environmental > Aquatic > Freshwater > Ice > Liftoff microbial mat | place...
GCGGCGAAGATCATGTCGGTGATCTTTCCGCCCGTGCATGAGCCGAGGTAGGCCTGATCGAGTTTGACGTCGCGGCAGTTACGGGCGAAGTCTTTGTTGTCGGGCGAGTGCGGCTTGGCGACCATCGGTTCGAGCTTGGCCAGGTCCCATTCGTAGCTGGAGAAATACTTGGCCCCTTTGTCTTCTTCGATGATGTTCCAGTGCGGGCGATTAGAGCGGGCACGGACGTAGTTGAGGGTTTTGTCGTCGACGTCGCAGATGCCGTTTTTCCCGCCGGCCTCGATGGCCATATTGGTGAGGGTCATTCGGTCTTCGAGCGTGAGCGAGCCGATGCCGTCGCCGGTGAAGTACATGCTTCGGTAGGTGGCGCCGTCGACGCCGATCTCGCCGATGACGGCCAGGATCAGGTCCTTGGCGGTGAGGTACGCGGGGATTTCCCCGTGGAAGGCGAACCGCATGGTGGCGGGGACTTTGAGCCAGGTTTTGCCGGTGCCCATGGTGAAGGCGGCGTCGGTGTTGCCCACGCCGGTGGCGAACTGCCCGAACGCGCCGGCGGTGCAGGTATGGCTGTCGGTGCCCAGGAGAATCTCGCCGGGCCTGACGTGCCCTTCTTCGGGCAGGGCTTTGTGGCAGACGCCCTTGTAGCTGGTCTTGGTCGGGTCTTTATAGGGCGTGGGGAAGCCGGGGTTGAGCGTGATGAACTCTGGATCGTAGAAGTATTTGAGCCCGTGCTTCTTGACGAAGTCTCGCAGGGTTTGGACGTTGCGGTGCGATTTTTCGTCGGCGGTAAAAATGTAGTGGTCGGGGAGGATGACGATGGAGTCGTTGTTCCAGGGCTTGGCGTCGGGGCCGAATTCCTGTTCGAAGATGCCGATGGTCGCCGGGCCGCAGACGTCGTGGGTCATCAAGACATCGACGTCGACCCATACGTTGTCTCCCGGCTCGACACTGGCTCTGCCAGAGTGCTGGGCAAGGATTTTCTGGGTCATGGTCATCGCGGGCATGGAGATCTCCTGTTGTTCTGACTGTAGGCCGGGCGAACGTTGATCGGTCAGGGCCAAAATGACTTATAGCGGGCAATCCTCATAGGACAAGGGCAATTTGACGCGAATTCGTCCGGCGGCATCTTTCGACTGATCTGAAAACTCCTGAAGCACCCCAAAAGGGGTGATAAAGCCTAACGAAGTCTGTGACGATGACATGATTGAACGAACGATCTGAATCGCATTAAAGGCAATATCTAAAATGGACGCACCGCTCAATCTCTCACCTCTCGAACGTGGCAATCCTGAATTGATGACTCGGCTGCGCCAGACGTTGCCTAAGGTTTTCGACGCTTCGCGGCTATGCGCAATCGAAAATTCCGGGCTGCTGAATCTGACGAACCTGGCGGATCTGGAGCCGTTGTGCCAACTCGCGGCGGACGCGTTCGAAGCGCCGGTTGCTCTGGTGACGGTCGTGGGCGAATCCCGGCAGGTGTTTAAGGCGGCCGTCGGGACAGAACTTGTGCAGACCGCGATGACCGAATCGTTCTGTGCTTATGCGATTCAGAATTCGTCCGAGTCCGATCCTTCGCCGACGGTGGTCGAAGACGCCAGCATCGACCCGCGGTTCAAGGACCGGGCCATCGTGACGGGCGAGCCCTACCTGCGATTTTATGCGGGGGTGCCTTACTACGACCAAAACGGGCAGCCGCTGGGGGCGTTGTGCGTGATCGACAACAAGGCGCACCGGCCGACCCAGGCCCAGTTGTTACTGCTGAAGACGCTCGCGCGTCAGGTCGGCAAGTCGATCGAACTGCAACGAGTCGCCCTGGCACTGTTGAAGGAGAACGAGCTCCGCAATCAGGCCGTTCGCGAACAGCAACTGGCCCTGACTCGCCTGAATTTGTTATTCGATAATCTTCAGGACCATGTCATCCTGCTGCTCGACCCGTCGGGGCAGATTCAGAACTGGAGCGCGGGATTGAAGCACTTGTTTGCTTTTGAGCCCGGCGAGATCGTGGGAATGAACTTCTCTATATTTTTCTCAAAGAAGGATCAAGAGGCCGGCGCGCCCCAACGTGCACTGGACGAGGCTCGGTCAGCAGGAACCAGCTCTGGGACAGGCCAGCGCGTTCGTAGCGACGGGACACTTATCTGGGTCGAGTACAAGACCACTCGCTTCCTTGATAAAGACGGGAAGCTCTTGGGCTTCACCAAGATCAGCTCCGACATCACGAACCGCGTCGTGAGCGCTCGGCGCTTCGTCGACGAACGCAACCGACTCGAAGCGATCACCCAGTGCAGCACCAACGGCATATTCGAACTCTCTCCCGAAGGCGACATCGTCCGCGCCAACGAATCCGCCCGCGCCATGCTGGGTTTGGTCGGAATCGAAGGGCACCCGTACAACGCGCCGCAGTTTCGACAGGAGCACTTGGACGGCACGCCTCTGCAAGAGCACGAAATGCCCTTCATCAAACTCCGCGATAGGCAACAGCCCGTACGCGATCAGGTCGTCGTACTGCGAATGCCTGATAATACTCGCCGAGATCTGAGCATCTCCGGCGAGATCGTTCGAGACTCCAGCGGCCGAATCTCGGGTTACGTCTTCAACGCAAACGACATCACCCGTCAGACGCAATATCTTGAACAGCTTCGCACCAGCGAAGAGCGTTTTCAATTGGTAATCGACGCCACCGAGGACGGGCTTTGGGATTTAGACGTCCCGTCGGGCGTCATCACGACCAATGACCAGTGGCACACGATGCTGGGCTATGCGCCCAGCGGGCAATCAAGCGAGGCGACGTTCGAAGCGCTGCTCCATCCCGAAGATCGAGCCCATGTCTATCAATCGTTGAACCAGCATTTCGAGAATCACGCGGCTCAGTTCCAGACCGACGCGCGGCTTCGCCGCGCCGACGGAACGTGGTCGACCATCCGAATTCGTGGGAAGGTGAGCCACCGCGACGCCGACGGCAAGCCCGTGCGGATTGTGGGCACGCATCAGGACGTCACGGCCGAGCGCCAGACCGAGCGGGAGCTGGTTCGTGCCAAGGAACAGACGATGGAAATGCTCTGCGAGATTGCCAGCAGCAAAGAGCGTCTGCAGCTCGCCATGGACGGGACGGGACTTGGTCTTTGGGATCTGGAAGTCCGGTTCGACCGACTCTTCCTCAGCGACCCGTGGCTGATCGCACTGGGCTACAAGCCAGGCGAGTTCGAGAGTACCAGCGACGCCTGGACCCGTCTCATTCACCCTGAGGATGCCCACGCGTTTAACGTCGCGGTGCGAATGCACTCCCATGGCATCACCCCGTTCATTGAGATCGAGTACCGCGTTCGCAACATGGCGGGCGAATACCGCTGGATTCACACCCGTGGGCGCGTGATGGTTCGCGACGAGATCGGCCAGGCGGTGCGAATCTCAGGCACCCACCAGGACGTGACGCAGCGCGTGCTGGCGGAAGGTGACTCGATCGACACGGCCCAGCGTCTTCGTCGCATCGCCGCCGAGGTGCCAGGCGCGGTCTACGAACTCATCCGCAAGCCCTATACCGGCCTGCAACTGTCGTTCGCGAGCGAAGGCATTCGTCCATTGTTCGGATTCAAACCTTCCGACGCGATCGAGTGCGAGTCACTCTTTGACCGCGTCGACGCGGCCGACGTCCAGACACTGACTCTCACCCTCGAATACTCAGCTCGTACGCTCGAACCCCTCACCTGCCAGTTCAGGATTCAGCGCGACGGCGCGACCCGCTGGCTTAAGACGCAGGCGTCGCCCAAGCGCGAGCCCGACGGGTCGGTCGTATGGCACGGGTTCATCTCTGACATCACCGACCAGCAGGAACTCCTGGACAAGACCGCCCGCGCCAACGCGTTCCTCCGCGGACAGCAGGACGCCTCCATCGACGGCATTATGGTCATCGACGAAAACATGCGAATCGCGTCTGCGAACAAACGCCTGTTTGAAATCTTCAAAATTCAATGCCCAGCTACTCCCGTCACAGACCTCACCGAAGGCGATTTCCGCGCGATGGTGCTTCCTGTGCTGATCAAATCGGCCGAGCTCGGAGCACAAACCGACTCGATCTACGACAACCGAGCACTTCGCCATCGAGACGAGATCCAGACTGTCGACGGCCGGACCATTGACCGATTTACCGCGCCGCTCCACACCGACGAGGGCGAATACGTCGGGCGAATCTGGTACTTGCGTGACATTACAGAGCGAAAGAACCACGAATACGAGCTTGCCGCCGCCCGTGATCTGGCCGACGCCGCCAACGCCGCTAAGAGCGCATTTCTGGCGAACATGAGCCACGAATTGCGCACGCCGATGACTGCCATCCTGGGCTTCACAGACCTCTTGGGCGACGAGTCGACCTCGCCCGAGCAGCGACAAGACAGCATCTCCACCATCCGCCGCAACGGCGAACACCTGCTCAGCCTCATCAACGACGTGCTCGATTTATCCAAGATCGAAGCGGGCAAGCTCGTGTGTGAGAAAGTGCCCGTCGATCCCGTCGCGCTACTGCAAAGCATTGTCGACCTCCTTACGACCCGCGCTACCAGCAAGGGCGTCCGGCTCGAGATGAGCTTAGCCCGGCAACTTCCCGAATCGATCGCCACCGACCCCACCCGCTTCCGGCAAATCCTTATGAACATTGTCGCCAACGCGATCAAGTTCACCGATACCGGCAGCGTCACGGTCAAACTAAACTTCAATCCCGAGTCGCGATTGATGCGGTGCGATGTCATCGACACGGGCATCGGCATGACGAGCGAACAATGCACGAGAATTTTCTCTCCCTTCGTGCAGGCTGATTCGTCAACCACGCGACTGTTCGGGGGCACCGGGCTGGGTCTGGCGATTTCCGTGCGGCTGGCGCGACTTCTCGGCGGCGAGATTATCGTCGCGAGCGAGCCGGGCAAAGGCTCCGTCTTCTCCCTTCTCCTCCCACTGACTCAACAGGACGTCCAACTCCGCACGACAGATTTACCGACCTTTCACGCGACTCCCCCCAGGACTCTAAGCCCGGCGATCGCCTCCACGCCGCTGCTCCATGGAAAGCGAATCTTGCTGGTCGAAGACCGCCCCGACAACCAACGCCTGATCGCCCATCATCTCAAGAAGCTGGGCGCCATGTACCAGATCACCGGCAACGGCCAGCTCGGGTGTGACGCCGTCCGCACCGGTGTTCAAGCTGGAGAGCCGTTCGATCTGATCCTCATGGACATGCAGATGCCCGTGCTCGACGGGTACGCCGCCACACGGCAACTTCGCGACGCCGGCATTATTACGCCGGTCATCGCCCTGACCGCGCACGCGATGTCAGGCGACCGTCAGAAATGCCTCGACGCTGGCTGCACCGAATACCTCGCCAAGCCGATCCTCCCTCGCGAACTGGCAGAAATGCTGCACCGGTTCTGCCATCAACCTCAACGCGTCGCCGCCTAACTCGATCTCAACAACATGTTCCAATTCCTCAACAACCTTGATTGGCTCGACCTGACTTTCGTCACGGTTCTGGTCTCGTGCGCGGCCTTGGTCATCGCATGGATGATGCGCCTGGGCACCAGACTTTGGTTCACGCTCCCGTGGATCGTCGCACTGATATTTGTCCTGGCCGGCGGGGGGTGGGTGTCTGCGGAAGCCCAAAAACGCGAGAGTCTTAAAGTGCAAAAGGCGATGCTGTCGGTCGTACCGACCTACGCCCTGGCGATGCAGGAAGGCGGGCACCTGAAAATCCGTCGCGATACGGCCAGTGACGACCCGACGTACCTCAAGATTATTCAAATGCAGATCAGTCGGCTTCGCGTCAATACCGACGTGGCCGACATCTACACGATGCGCCCGAACGAAAATGGCGAATTCGAATTTGTCGTCGACAGCGAAACCGACTACGACCACTCCGGCAAGATCGACAGCGAACGCGAAGAGCGCACCCCCATCGGCTATCAATACGACATAGAGAACCTCGGTGTCTTGCAAGAAGCCATGGCCGGCAAGACGCTCTTCGACGACGTTCCCTACACCGACAAATGGGGAACCTGGGTGAGCGTCACCGCGCCGATCTACGACGACACGGGCAAGGTCGAAGCCGTTCTGGGCGTCGACTACCCGGCCGACAAGTTCATCGCAGCCCAGCATCGCGCGAAGTGGGTCGTGATGGCTTTCGTCGCGGTGATCTTCGCCATCGTGCTGATCAGTTTCGTCAGCTACGCGCGGATCAAGCTGGACCTGGCGCGTCGGGCCAGAACTGAACTCGAGCTTCGCGCCGCCCGCGACCAGGCGAACGCCGCGAGCGTCGCCAAGTCGGCATTCCTGGCGAACGTGTCGCACGAGTTGCGAACGCCGCTGACCGCCATCCTCGGCTTCACCGAGCTGCTCCAGGATGATCCGTCGCCGGGCCTGCTTGATGAGGCCCTTTCCACGATTAAACGCAACGGCGACCAACTTTTGGCGATCGTCAATAATGTTTTAGCGCTCACTCGAACGGAATCCGCCTCGGACGCACCCACAGCCGGCAGCATCGCGACCTTCGAGTTCGCCAGCGACATTGTCAATCAGGTTCGCAAAACTCTGTTTAAACCGGACGTGACCCTCTCGCTTAACACGGGCACAATTCTGCCGAGCCGGTTCAATGCGGACGCCGATCGCGTGAGGCACATTCTGGTGCATCTACTGGAAAACGCGATCAAATTCACGCCGTGCGGTGCGGTCGAACTGGCTGTGCGATTCGTCGAACAACAGAGCGAACGCTGGCTCGATTTCGAGGTCAAGGATTCGGGTATCGGCATCAACGCCTCGGCGATTGACCGACTGTTCCAGCCCTTCCAGCAGGCTGACGCGTCGATGTCGCGCCGGTTCGGCGGCACGGGGCTGGGCCTGGCGGTATCGCACCGGCTTGCCCGAAGCATGGGTCACAATATCCTGGTCAAGAGCGATTCTGGTCGAGGCAGCGTGTTCACGCTTCGCCTGCGTCTGACAGATCAAAAGATCAATCTAGTCTCATTCGCACGTTCCAGCCGCCCGGCCGGGCTCAATTGCCACGACGCGGCAAGTCAGCCTCTGGCGAACCTCTCGATCCTGGTCGTCGATGACCAGATCGACAACCGCGCGCTGCTGTCACGAATGCTCGGAAAGCACGGAGCCAGTGTGCGAATCGCCGAAGACGGGCAAATCGCCGTGGACATTTTACTCGCCCCCGACGCGGCGCCCGTCGATCTGGTCATCATGGACATGCAGATGCCGGTGCTCGATGGGTACGCCGCGACCAGTGCATTGCGAAAGGCGGGATTCTCAAAACCCATTATCGCGCTCACCGCTCACACCATGCCGGGCGATTGCGAACTTTGTCTCGCAAGCGGGTGTACCGACTACGCGTCCAAGCCCGTCAACACAAGACAGTTCACCAACATGATTCTGCGATACACCAAGGATGCACAACCCGCTTTGCCCCTGGCCGCTTAAAGCGACTTCGCCCCGCCAGTCGCTTGCTGTATCGTTGAACCCGATGACCGAACCGAACACCGTGCCGCAGCCCAGCCGCTGGAAATCCGTCACGGCGTGGATCGTCATCGCCAACGTTGCGGTGTACGTGCTCAACCTGCTGACGATGAAGGTCGTCACGACGCCTTACAGTCAGACCGTCACGCAGGGACTTCTCTTTGAAACCGGTAACTTCAATTACGCACATGGTGTTCTGGGAATGCAGGTCTATCGGCTCGTTACGTTTCAGTTCCTGCACAACCCGCACGGCATCGCCCACATCGCGTTCAACATGCTCATGCTTTGGACGCTGGCGCCGGTCGTCGAAGCCCGACTGAAAGGCGTGCGGTTTCTCGCGTTTTATCTCGCCAGCGGCGCGGCGGGGCCGGTGATGCTGGTGCTGCTCAATCGCCTTGGCGTGTTGCTCGACCCGAACTGGATGACGCAGCCGCTGGTGGGCGCTTCGGCGGGCGTGTTCGGCGTGATGGTCGCCGCCGCGTATATCGCGCCGAGGGACGAAATCGAACTGATCTTCCCGCCTATCCCGATGATGCTCAAACAGTTCGTCGGCATCATGCTCGTGGTCGCGTGCGTCGTCGTCTTCGGGTCAGGCTATCAGGCGCAGCGTAACAACGCCGGAGGCGAGGCCGCGCACCTGGGCGGCGCGGTCGTCGGGTACTTCCTGATTCGAAGAATGCTCGCGTGATTGGTCGCCGCCTCCTGGTCGATGCCAGCAAGATTTACGGGTGGTGGCTGTTGTCACGATTTCATGGTTTTATGGTGGAACGGGCGTCTCGCTAGTTCGTTGCGTAACTCGTCTGCCTTGCCTCTATCAAACACGCATTGAAAGCATTGCTCGGCGTAGATTTGACCCTTGTAAAAGGAGCACGGGCGAGACGCCCGTGCCACCGAAGTCTTCTCAAATCAGTAAAAATTATGCCCAGAATCAACCAATTTCCCATCATCGCGTTTTGACGTACACGGCCGTATCGCGAACGTCGCCCTGCGGCGTCATCGAGTCGCCCGTCAGCGTCTCTTCAACCCTGAAACCCGCACGCTCGGCGACCCGAACGCTCCTGACATTCTTCGGGTCAGAGCGAATCTCCACGCGATCCATGCCCCACTCGAACAGACAAAAATCGCTGAGGAAAAGAATCGTTTCAGTCATCAGCCCCCGGCCCTGACGCGACGTGCGAAGCCAGTAGCCGATCTCGCACCATTTCTGGGACCAGTTGGCGTTGGCGAACCCGCTGCTGCCGATCAGTTCGTGCGTGAAGCGGTCGAACACGAGCAGGCCGAACGGATCGCCGCGGAGGAACCGCGCGTGCTGGTCGCTGGCCCATTGGTCGCTCTTCTGCGGGCTGGGCTCTTCGACCGCGAACGGCAGCCAGGGGAGAAAATCCTCCCGTGATTCCACGACGGCCTCGTACACGATCTGCCCGTCGCCCTGCCGCGGCACCCGCAGGAAAACCCGCGTCGCCTCAAGCACGGCGGGGAAGTCCTTCAATCTGTCGGCACGAGGCGTCGTCATCGCTTCACACTAGATCATGCCTCGCGGTCCACCGCCAGTGCGATCCGCTTGATCGACGCCATGATCTGCTTCAGCACCATCGGCGTCACGCTCTGAGCGCCGTCGGTCATCGCGTGCTCCGGGTCGGCGTGCGCCTCGACGATCAACCCGTCCGCGCCGCATGCCACCGACGCGTTGCACATCGCCGGGACGAGATGGCTCTTGCCCGTGCCGTGGCTCGGGTCGACCACCACCGGCAAATGGCTCAGCCGCTGAAGCTCGGGCACGATCGCCAGTGGGAGCGTGTTGCGAACGTAGTCTTCGAACGTGCGAATGCCCCGCTCGCACAAAATCACCTGCTGATTCCCCGCGGCCATGATGTACTCGGCGGCGAGCAGGAACTCCTCGATCGTCGCGCTCATCCCACGCTTCAAAAGGATCGGCTTGTTCGTTTCGCCCAACTTCGACAAGAGGTTGAAATTCTGCATGTTTCTCGCGCCCACCTGAAGCACGTCCGCGTACTCCACACAGGCCGGGATCTGGTCGATCGACATGACCTCGGTCACGATCGCGAGCCCGGTCTGGTCGCGCGCCTGCGCGAGCATCTTGAGCCCCTCGACCGCAAGGCCCTGAAAGCTGTAGGGGTTGGTGCGCGGCTTAAACGCCCCGCCGCGAAGGGCGATCGCCCCCGACTCCTTCACCGCGTGCGCGATCTCCAGAATCTGCGACCTCGACTCCACCGAGCAAGGCCCGGCGATCACGCCCACCCTCTTCCCGCCGATGATCGTGTGAGCCTTGCCCGGCAACAACGCGATCTGACTCCGCTCCTTCTTTACCTCGCGACTCGCCATCTTGTACGGCGCGAGAATCGGCACCACCTTGTCGACGCCCGGGGCGATTTCGATCGTGCCCTTCTCCACGAGTCGGTCGTTGCCGACGCACGCGACGATCGTTCGCTCGGTTCCGACGATGACTTGATCTTTAAGGCCCATGTCTCTCACCAGTTTGCAGACGTGTTCGATTTGGGACGGGGACGCACTGGGGTTCATGACGACGATCATCGGAAAGCTCCTTCGCGATTGGGTTGGCTTGACCAGCGCCATTCGGACGCGGGCCTAGGTATTGGTATTGATTGAGACATGACGGGTCCGCTTACTTGCTACTTCTCACTTGCCACCAACGACAAGAGCCTCAGGCGTTTGGCCCGAGGCTCGTTTGGAAGTCGTGTGACTTGTTCCGTTACGAAGAGTGCTCAGGCCATGGGAATTTTGTCGGCGGCATAGAAGCCGCTCGTAAATTGCCAGGACCAGAAACTGCTCTTGTTGCTTTGCACTATGCAGACGTTATCGGCAGAATCGCGATTGTCAATCAATTTCGGCATAAATCGGCTCACTTCCGCCCGCCGCTCAGGAAACGATTCATCAACTCGGGCCGAGAGTGAACGCCGAAGATTCGGTAGATGGCCTTGGCATGGTCTTTCACCGTGTTGGCACTCAGGCCCAGATTGGCTGCCGCCGTCTTCGTACTTTGTCCGTCGATGAGACACGTCAGCACGATCCGCTGTCGCGGCGTGAGCGACGCGACGCCTTCGCCCACGTCGAGATTCAACCCGTCACTGTGCAGCGGCCCGACCTCCTGCATCACCATGTGAACCAGCGAGGCCACATGCGGGTCGAACACGGGCTTTCCCGTGCGACGAGAAATCATCAAAAAACTGAACATCATACCGTCGACGCCACGCAGTTGTCTCACGCTATACAGCGACTGATCGAAGCCCATCTTTCTGACAAATTCCTGATTCGACGGCTTGCTCCAGATCTCCGGGGGCACCATTTCGTCGAGCGTCACGGTCATATCGCCGCCGACCTTGGCCGCACGTTCGCGTAGCACGAGAAACTCATCCGCATCATGCTCGACCGGGTTTAACGAACGATCTCCCCAGAGCACAAGCTGTGTTTGGCCCATTTCCCCGCCGTACAGGAAGTCGTAGTTGTTGACCTTCAATGTTTCGGGATCGATTCGAGAGCGAACCCAGAACCACCCGTCGCCGCCGATCCATTCGCAAAGGCCGTGCATAAGGCGACCAACCTTGGCCGCGCGTCCGTCGTCGGGCGCGAGTGCCGTCGCGAGCAAGCGAATGACCTGCCGAACTTCCCCTTCTGAGAACTGCGAACTGCTTCGTTCTTCTGACATGACAATCATCCATAGCGGACTGTTTTTAATATTGCAACAGACCTTCATCATTGCTTTCTACGCGAGCAGCGTATCGAAAGCCGAGTTCGATCGCATGGCCGCGTTGGATCAGCTATAGTTCGATGTCGTGTCTGGCTCCAATGGCATTTCCGATCCAGTTACCAAGGCGTTGCCTTTTGCAACCGCATTGCGTCGTCAATTCCATCAGATTCCCGAGCTGGGCTA
>Ga0105049_10009179_pt1 | contig 11404 bp, 9 predicted proteins | sample MAT06_FD_78087 | JGI IMG/M metagenome (GOLD analysis project Ga0105049, IMG submission 78087) | Freshwater microbial communities from Lake Fryxell liftoff mats and glacier meltwater in Antarctica - MAT-06 | ecosystem: Environmental > Aquatic > Freshwater > Ice > Liftoff microbial mat | place...
CGCGGCGATCGCGCACGGCGCCGAGTTGGTCGATCGCCACGACGAGCACCGCCAGCGGGTACTTGTAGCGCTGGCCGCGGCCGAACTCGGTGCGCAGCACGTGCTGGATCTGGGCGACGGAGAACAGGCGCCGGCCGTCCGCGGATCGAGTCGAGGTTTCCATCAAGCGTCTGGGCTCTGGTAGTTCACGTCGAGGCCTTCGTTCGGCGCGGTTGTAGCGCGGCCGCCGGCCCAGGTCACTCACGGCGAGCGGCCTGTGCGTAGTCCGCGGACCCCCGGGGCACTATCCTTCGGACGGCGGTCGCACCCGCCCGTACATGCTCTCCATCCTCCTCGCCATCACCGTCGCGGCCGCGCCCGAATGGACGCTGCTCGCGTTCCCGCGGTCCACCCGCGCCCTCGACTCCGCGCCGATCGAGTCCGTCTTGTTGGACGGATCCCACCTCGATCTGGCGGCCGGCTTCCGTCCGGCGGCCCTCGAGCTGCCCGAGCCGCCGATCCCGGGCGCGATCTTCCAGCAGATGCTGGACGAGACGTTGCGGCAGCGCGGAATGAAACTCGAGACGCGGCCCCAGGCCGGTCTCCTGCTGGCGCGCGGTGACGCGGCGGCGCTCGAGGTGGCGCGCGCGCTCATCGCCGACATCGATCGACAGACGGCCGCGTTCGAGATCGATCTCGAGATCACGCTCAAGCGCACCGGCGCCGGCCTGCGCGAGACCCAGTGGCGTCGGCGCGTGCAGGCCGGAACCGAGGCTTTCTTCGGCTCGCGCAGCTCGCGGCCGTTCATCTCCGGATTCAACGTCCAGGTCGCGCAGGATGCGGGCCAAACCGAACCGCAGATCGGCGCCGCCTATTCCGGGGTCGGCTTGCACCTGCGCGCGACGCGCCTGGCCGGCGGCACGCGCGTGTTCGTCGACGGCGTCTTCGACAGCGCCGAGATCGCCGCCGTCGAATCGTTCGATCCCGGCACACCGGACGTGGGCGTGTTCGATCAACCGCGCGTCGAGAGCGTCCAGGTCGCCTTCTCCGGCGCGATGGCGAGCGGCGCCGGGATCGAAGTCCAACTGGCTGGCGCGGGCCTGGCGCTGGGCGACACCGTCTTGAGCATCCGCGCGACGGCGCGGCCGGACGCGGCGCCGGCGAACGACGGTTGGGTGCTGGTGGACCTCGCGTTCTCGAGCCTCGCGCCGCGGCCGCTCATGCCGGTCGATCCCGGGCTCGCGTTGGACATGTCGACCTACGAATCGGACACGGGGAGCGCGCTGCTCACGCCGGCGGTGCTCGCGACCTTGATCGAATCCGATCGAGCGGGCGCCGACGGACGCAGTGGACGGACGCAGCTCTTGTGGAGTCGCTCGCTGCTCGCGATCCCGCGATCGGACGCGCCGCGCATCGAAGCGGCGCGCGCGCTCTTGCGCGCTGCGGAGGAGAGTCGCTCGGCCACGCAGGTCGCGACCCTCGCGTGCGGTCCGCTGCGCGCTGCGTTCCCCGTCTCGATGGGTCGTCTCGCGCGACTCGTGGTCGGCTCGGAGCGGCCCTACTTGACCGACTACGGTCTCGAGGTCGCGCCGCAGGTGTGGATGCCCTCCCCGCTCGTCGAGCGTGCTTTCGAGGGGATCTCGGCCGAGATCATGCTCTCGGGCGACTCCCTCGGACTCCAGGCCTGGCGCGCGACGACCCCCGAAGTGCTCGTCGCTCCCCTCCTCGCGGCGCAGATGGGCGGGCTCCAGCTCCCCACCCGCCGACGTGTGGCGGGCTCGGGCAGAACCGCGAGTGGCGAGCCGCCGCTCGCGGTGTTCGACGAGGGTCCCGTCCTCACGCTCGCGACGAGCACGCCCTGACGCGGGTCGTAGGGCTCCCGGCGCGGAGTTCGTAGGGAGATCGCGGTCCGCCGGTTATCATTCGTTCGGCCCGGCGTACCCCTCGTTTCTTCCACGAAGCAAAGAATCACGTGAGACTCGGACTCAGCCAAAGCGCGCGGATGGATCAGCGACTGCAACAGTCGCCGCAGATGATCCAGGCCATGCAGATCCTCCAGCTTTCCTCGCTGGACCTGGAGGATCGCATCCAGCAGGAACTGGTCGAGAACCCCTTCCTCGAGATGGCCGAGCCGGGCTCGTCCGAGGGCGGAGCTCCCGACGACGACAACCCCGAGGCCCCGCCGCCCTCGAACGAGGTCGCCGAGGACCGCGGGGTCAGCACGATGCGCGAGGAGTTCGAGCGCTACGAGCGCGACCTCGACGACGGATCGCGGCGCACGCGCACGGGCTCGTCCGAGGACGGCGACCGGAAGATGGAGGCGATGGCGAACACGCCGGACGTCGAGAAGACGCTCGCGGAAGTGCTCGTCGACGAGCTGGCCATCCTCGATCTCACGCCGCGCGAGCGGAAGCTGGCCGAGTACCTGCTCTGGTCGCTCGACGACCGTGGGTGGATCTCCGAGCCGCTGGAGCAGATCGCGATCGACTGCATGCAGCCCGAGCCCGGCGAGGACCCGATCGTCGGCCCCGACGAGCCGATCGTGACGGTCGAGGAGTTGCGCGCCGTGCTGGACGAGATCCGCTCGATCTCGCATCCGGCGCTCGGTGCGCGCGACTTGCGCGAGTGCCTGGAGCTCCAGTTGAAGGCGATGGGCATGGGCGACGAGCCCTTGCTCAAGTTGATCATCGAGCGACACCTGGCCGACGTCGAACAGAACAAGCTGCCGCGCATCGCGAAGGACGCGGGGCGGACGATGGAGGAGGTCAAGGACGCGCTCGAGATGTTGCGTCGCCTCGAGCCCAGCCCCGGTGCCGGGTTCGGCGGCCTGCAAGCCGATGTGATCCATCCCGACGTCATCGTCGAGGAGATCGACGGCACGTACGAAGTGCGGCTCGACCGCCAGGCGGCTCCCGACATGCGCTTGTCGCTGGCCTACAAGGACGTGCTCAAAGCCGCGCAGAAGGGCGACGGCGTGCGCGAGTGGGTCAAGAAGCGCATCGAGTCGGCGCGCTGGTTCCTGGACGCGCTCCAGCAACGGCGCGCGACGTTGGATCTCATCGCGCACGCGATCTTCGAGGAGCAGCGCGGCTTCCTCGAGCGCGGCGTCGAGGGCCTGCGCCCGCTGCGCATGCAGGAAGTCGCCGACCAGGTGGGCGTGCACATCTCCACCGTGTCGCGCGCCGTCGCAGGCAAGTACGCCCAGACGCCGCGCGGGATCTACCCGCTGAAGTACTTCTTCACGGGCGGCACGACGATGGAGAGCGGCGAGGTCGCGAGCCAGGCGTCGGTGAAGCAAAAGATCGCCGAGCTGGTCGCCACCGAGGACCCCAAGAATCCCTTGTCCGACGAAGATCTCGCCGCACGGCTGGAGCAGAAGGACCAGATCCGAATCGCGCGCCGGACGGTGACGAAGTACAGGAAGGCGCTGAGCATCCCGTCGTCGAGTCAGCGCAAGCAGTTCTAGCGGGTGCCCCGCGTAGCGAGCTTGCGAGCGAAGCCACCAAGATCCCGCGTAGCGAGCTTGCGAGCGAAGCCACCAAAAACATCTCCGTCACTCTCCCCGCGCAGCCGGCCTCGCCCCACTCGCTCGCCCCACTCGCTCGCCCCCGACCGAACCCAAGAGTCTCCCCATGGCCGTCAAAGCGACCGAACTCCGCAAGGGCGCCGTCATCATCGACGGTCAAAAACTCCTCCTCATCACGGAGTACAACCACCACACGCCCGGCAACCTGCGCGCGGTGATCCACATGAAGGTCAAGGACCTGCGCACCGGCGTCGTGTCCCCCATGCGCCTCGGCTCCAGTGACTCCTTCGAAGTCGCCTACCTCGACCGCAAAAAGGCCGAGTACCTCTACAAGGAAGCCAACGGCGACTACATCTTCATGGACCAGCAGTCCTACGACCAATTCCCGCTCAACGAGGAACTCGTCGGCGAGAAGATGGGCTTCGTGAAGGAGAACACCGTCGTCGACGTCACGTTCCACGAAGCGCTCGCGATCGGCGTCGAACTCCCCTCGAGCGTCACCCTCAAAGTCGTCGAGTCCGAAGCCGCCGTGAAAGGCAACACCGCGACGAACGTGAAGAAGGAAGCGATCCTCGAGACCGGCTTGAAGATCAAGGTGCCGCTGCACATCCATGCCGGCGAGATGGTCAAAGTCAGCACGGTCGACGGCGAGTTCCAAGGGCGAGCGAACTAGCGCGAGCGGTGAACGCAGTCCGCCGTGGCGCGACTCACTCACTCCGCTCCAAGCCTCTCCGAGCTCGACACCGGCCGGACTGGCAGACCGCGGCCACCGCTCGCTCAGCCTCTCGAGCGCGCATCAATCCCGGCGGTACACCCACACGGAGAGGTCCCGGCTCTCGACGTACAACGGCCACACCGCGTCCAGCCGGCACTCCTCCCTCAAGAATTTCTGGAACCTCTCCGCGTCACGCGGATCCCAGCCCGCGAATTGCTCGGGGTTGACCACGTACCACGCGCGCCTTCCTCTCGCGGCCCAATGCTCGGGCACGCGTCCGAGCAAGTGGTAGTACTCGAGCCACGCCAACGCTGTCGGCCGACGTAAATCGGTGTTCCCAGGCGCCAGGTAGAACTCGCCGACCGTGGCATCCATCCCCAGGATCTGCTCACCCGGCTCGCGCGCGTTCAGCACGTACTGGTAAGCCTCGCGCCACTGCGGGCGCTCGCCGCGCCGCACCGTCATGTACAGCGCGCTCGTGACGAGCGCCGGCACCGCGAGGACGAGGATCCACCCGATCTCTCCGCGCCGACCGAACGGTCCCGGCCGACCGTCTCCCACCGGCAGCGCCGCGACGAGCGCGATCCAAGGCAAGACCACGAACACGTACTGGGCGCTCACGCGCGCGATCGACGCGGCGACGACCCCGAGTGCCAGCACGCCGAGCACGAGCAGGACCGCGAACGCGTCCGCACCGCGTCGCGAGCGCCAGGCCACCCACGCGCCGCACAAGAGCGCCGTACCGAGCAGCGGTGTGACGAAGAACCCCGTCGTCCTCGCGAAGTGCGCGATCGACGAGGCCGCGGCCGCGAGCGTCGCATCCTGTCCCTTTTGATAGGTGTACGTCTGCCACGTCTGCCAAGCCCACGGGATCGCGACCACCCCGCACACGACGGACGCGAGTCCGAGAAAGCGCGCCACGCGCTTCGAGCCGGGCGCGATCGGACGGCCGAGTAGTTCGAGCGCCGCGGGCAGGAGCGCCAGCGCCGGCAGGAGCAACACGGTCGAAGGATGGAATAGCGCGCTGCCGGCCGCGATCCCGATCCCGAGGACGGCCAGGACGGGCCGTCCGCGCGCGAGCGCGCTGAGCAGCAACCACGCTCCGACGAGTGTCGCGAGCTGCGCGAACGTGTAGAAGCGCGCGTTCTGCGACCAGTACAGATGCCAGGAACTGACCGCGAGGAGCAAGCTCGCGACCGCGGCGCGGCGCTCGCCGAAGAGTCCGCGGAACGCGAGGAATGCCGCCGGAATGCACAACCAGCCGGCGATCGCAGGCAGGATTCGCAGCGACCACTCGGTCGCGGTCCCGCCGCACGCCTCCACCGCCCACCCGATCAGCCAATAGCCCAGCGGATTCTTGATCTCGCCGCCCTCGATGCCGTGGTGGATGTCGGCCCACGTCAGCGATTCGTCGATCCACAGGCTCCACTCGGAGAGCCGCGCGAAGCGCAGCAGCCCCAGCACGAGCGCGGTGCAGAACAGGACGCGCGCGAAGCGGTCCACGGCGACCGCCGTCGTCACGTCACCCGCCGGCGCCCGGCCGGGTTCCTCCACGGCGGTGATCGCGCGCGGCGGCGAGGCCAGGACGGCGTCCACGGGGCCCCCTTCCGACCGATCCATGGCAGTCCTGTCCCAAAGCCGTCCGACGAAGGCAAGGGTGCGCCTTGCCATGTCCCTCCGCGACGGTCACATTCAGGGCGTGCGCGCCATCGCCATCGCTCTGCTCGGCGTCCTCCCGTCCTGCTCCATGCTGGCGCCGAACCGCTCCGTGTCGCTGTCGACGACTCCGCCCGGCGCGAACGTGCTGGTCGACGGGCGGGACAGCGGGTTCGTGACGCCGTGCCAGATCCAGTTCGACATCGACGAGGACGTGCGCATCGACTTCCAAGCGCCGGGGTTCCGCTCCGAGACGCGCTACCTGACGCCCGACGACGCGGTGTACTCGATCCTGTGGAGCGAGATGTACGTCGGTCCGCAGGCGTGGCACTTCCCGCTCTTCCTGCCGCTTGGTGATCTTCTCGCCCCGGTCAAGTGGACCGAGGGTCACGCCCCCGGCCGCGTGCACGTGGACCTCGATCGGATCTCCGACGAAGAGGCACCGCACGCGGGACCCGCGAGCGCGCTGGATCGCGAGCAGTGAGCGAGCGCGCGCCGCGCGCCGCAGTGTTCCTCGACCGCGACGGCGTGCTCACGCGCGAGGACGAGTGGGTGCTGCGACCCGAACAGGTCGAGCTCTTGCCCGGCGCCGCCGCGGGCGTGCGCGCGCTGAACGAAGCGCGGATTCCCACGATCGTGGTGACGAACCAGAGCGCCGTCGCGCGCGGTTGGATCGACGAGTCCGGGCTCGCCCGGATCCACGCGCGCCTCCACGAACTGCTGGCCTTGGAGTCGGCGCACGTCGACGCGATCTACGCCTGCACGCACCACCCGACCGAGGGTGTCGGCTTACTGCGTCGCACCTGCGACTGCCGCAAGCCCGAGCCCGGCCTCCTCCTGCGCGCCGCCCACGAGCAGGCGATCGACCTCGCGCAGAGCTGGATGGTCGGCGACGCCGCCCGCGACATGCAAGCCGGCCGCGCCGCCGGAACGCGGACGGCACTCGTGCTCTGCGGCAAGGGCCGCGTGGAACTCAGCCGAATCGATCCGGCACCGGAGTTCGTGGGCGCGACACTCGAAGAGGTGAGCGCTGTGGTGATCTCGCACATGCGCCAGGGACACTGAGCCAGTCGGCTGTCCGTTGACACGCAACTGGGTCGGTTCCCGGTGTTTCCGGGTTCAGGGCAGATAGCGCATCAAGCGGTTCGACAGCGTGCGCGTCGCCCAGTCGGGGAGCTTGCCCCACGTCTCGCGCAGCTTCTCGGTCTTCGGGTTGCTCGGGTTGAAGTTCGGGAGCTCGCGGCTCTGCACGAGCTTGTACCGGTACGCGAGCGTGCGCGGTTCGAAGCCCTGGTTCTTCTTGAATTGGTACGGACCCGAGCCGACGCGGCTGCGGCCGAGGTCGAAGCGGCGGAGTCCGCGCCGGACGCACATCTCCTGGAGGCGCGTGACGAGAAAGTTCGTCACGTTGTAGGTGCGGTTCGCGTCGTCGGTGACGCCGATGTAGTAGAAGTCGAGCTTGTCGCCGTGCACGAACGACATCGTCGCGGCGAGTGGTTGCGACGAAGCGCGTGCGACGTGCACGATCACGCCGTCACCCAGCTCGCGGATCAGCGCGTGGTACCAGGCGCGCGGCAGTGCCGGCGATCCGAGGTGTTTCTTGCTCCGGTGGAAGAGTTCGTAGAGGTCGTCCGCGTACCAAGGTCCCGCGCTGATCGAGAGCCCGTTGCGTTCGATCGTCTTGCGTACCTCGGCGCGCGCGCGCTTCGGCATGCGCGTCCAGACATCCTCCGGATCGCTCGGCAGATCCTGCACGAACGCGGCGTACAGCTCGGAGCCCACGAGGCCGGGCACGCCCGGGTCGTTCTCGCAGCGCAGCTCGAGGCGCCCCACGCGCTCCTGCACGGCGAGCCGGCACGCGGCTTCGACGAGCGCCGTGCTCGCTGCCTCCGTGCGCGCGGCCGGTCCGCCGTAGACGCCGTAGGGCATCGACACGAGATTCCGCGCGAGGGTCGGTGTCCGACACATCATCAAGGGCAGGACGCCGACGAGCTGGGTGCCCTCGAACGCGCCCAGGGAACACGGTTCGTGGTGGAACACGCTCTCCACGGCGCGCTCCCAGCCGGCGAGGTGGAAGAACGAGCCGGCGGGACTCGCGCGCACGACGGCATCGCGCGCGGCGTCATCGGCGCGCGTCAGCGCGCGAATCGTGATCGGATAGGCAGGGCTCACGGTCACGAGCGCAGGATCGGCGGCGCCCAGCGGACCTGGGATCGACGCGAGACCGGCGTCCGCGTCACCGGCCGGGCGTCGAGTTTCCATCACCGTCGTCGGGCTCATCGCGGCTCTCCCACACCTTCTCGACGCGGTATTCGCGCACGTTCTTCGCGCGCGTGAAGATGATGATCTCGCCCACGAGTCCGAAGCCGATCACCTGCACGCCGAGGACGGAGATCAAGAGCCCCATGAGGAACAGGGGCCGCGAGAGATTCAGCCCGTCCCCCATGACGAGGTCGCGCACCACGATGCTCGTGCACAGCAGTCCGCCGAGCAGCAGGAAGAGCCCGCCGACGCTGCCGAAGAAGCGCAGGGGCTTCAGGGTGAACTTGGACAGGAAGACGACACCCAGGACGTCGAGCGCGCGGCGCACGTACACGCCCGGCCCGAAGAATCCCTTGCCGCCCCATTCCTTCAGGTGTCGGACTTGGAGCTCCACGACCTTGAAGCCCTGTCGCGAAGCGATGGCCGGAAGGAAGCGATACATGTCGCCGTGGATGGGCACATCGCGCAGGACCTCGCGCCGCATCGCGCGGAACGTGCAGTTCAGATCGTGGAATTGCGCGTGCAGGATCCAGCGCATCACCTGGTTGAACGCCGCGGACTGGATGCGGTTCAGGACCGGATCGATGCGCGGGTGACGCCAGGGCGACACCATGTCCGCTCCGCCGTCGATCGCGGCGAGCATGTTCGAGAGCTCGTACGGATCGACCTGCACGTATTGCGGCGAGGTCACGACGATCCGACCGCGCGCGCGCTGGAGTCCAGCGGAGAGGCACATCGATTCGCCGAACTGCTGCTGCAGCGCGATCGACACGACGACACCCGGCCGCTCGTGCGCGAGGGCTTCGGCCTCGGTCCAGGCCTGTCCGCGCACGCCGTCGAAGACGAACACGAATTCGAACGAGCGTCCCAGACGCTCCAGTTCCGCCGACAGCGCGGTGACGACCTCGCGCACGCGCCCGTCGCCGGTCGTGATGGGCACGAGGACCGTGATCTCCGGCGGCCCGCCCGTGGGAGCACTGGGCACGGGCGCGGCTTCGGGCGGCGCCTTCTTGGGGGCCTTTTTCTTGGGCGTCCGGCCTTCCTGCGCGGGAGCCGTCGACGAAGTCCGGGGGTCGGGGTCGCGCTCCGTCCCGGACTCGTCGGAGTCCGCGGCGCGCGGAGAGTCGGAGCTCGCGGCACCGGCCGTCGGAGCGAGCGGCATCTCCTCGGGCACGTGCGTCATCGCTTCGTCCCCGAGACGATCAGCCGCCGGCCGTCGCCCTTGTGCAGACCGCTGGCTCGCACCGCGAGCTCGGCCAGGAAACCGAGCATCAGGAAGTAGGCGCACACCATGAAGAGGAGCATGAACGTGATCAGGGCCACGCGTCCCCAGGCGTTGTCGAAGTGGATCGTGTCGGCATGCGCCGCGCAGTAGACCAGGAAAACGCACAGGATCCCGGCGAACGATGCCGCGATCAACCCGAAGAACTGCATCGGCCTGTGCGAGAACTTGGCCGTCAGTTGAATCGACATGAGGTCGAGCAGCACCCGCGTCGCGCGTCCGATGCCGTACTTGCTGCGCCCGAAACGGCGCGGTCGGTGGTTCACCACCATCTCGGTGACGCGCGCACCGCTGCCTGCCGCCATCGCCGGCAGGAAGCGGTGTTGCTCGGCATAGATGAGCAGGTTCCGGACGACCTCGCGCCGGAACGCCTTGAGCGTGCAACCCGTGTCGTGGATCGCGACGCCGGTCACCCAGGCGATGAGTCGGTTGGCGACGAGCGAGGGCAACCGCCGCAGGACGAAGCCGTCGTGGCGTTCCTTGCGCCATCCGGCGACGACGTCGAATCCTCGACGCAGCTCCGCGACGAGGCGAGGTATGTCGGCCGGGTCGTTCTGCATGTCCGCATCGAGCGTGATCACGATTTCGCCGCGAGCGTGGTCGAACCCCGCGGCCATGGCCGCGGTCTGACCGGAGTTGCGCGTGAACTGAACGACTCGCACGCGCGGGTCCGTGGCGCGGATCTCGAGCAGGACGGCCAAGCTCCCGTCGCGCGAGCCGTCGTCCACGTACACGACCTCGGCCGATTCTTGGAGGAGGTCGAGCGCGCGCGCGATCTCGGCGTGCAGGGGGCGCAGGTTGTCCTCTTCCTCGAAGACGGGAACGACGACCGAGATCGAGAGCGGGGACGACATCGGGAGACTGCGGGCGAGGATACCTCGCCCGATGGGGAGACCGGGGTTGAGCATTTCCCGCGAGCTGCGCCGCCCGGTGGCGCCTCCAGCATTGCACGTTCCTACGTAAGCCAAGCCTTGTAAGGCCCCTCGCCGTGGATAGGATCGGTGCAATGCCCGCCCCGTCTTCCCGGGATCCGCACGCCGCTAGCGGCGTCCTGCTCGTGGGCCCGGGGCCCCGCGCGCGCGAGCTGGGGGCGATCCTGGGCGTGCTGGGCGCCCCGCGCGGGGTCGAGGCGCGCGCGTTCGGGGACCTGACCGATCTCGAGCTGGCCCCTGGCCGCGGGGGGCTGCTTCTGCTCGATGTCGATGCGACGCCGCTCGAGGACGTCGGCTACGTGCGGCGCTTCGTGGCCGCGCACGCGCGGGTCGAGCTCGTGATGCTCGGCTCGGATCCGCGTTCGCGCACGGCGCGCGCGTTGGGCTCGCAGCGCTTCGCGCACTGGCCGCCCGATGTCGAGGAGTTGGCGCACTTCGTCGTCGCGGCGAACGAGGCCGCCACCACGAACACGCGAACGCGCCCGCCGATGCCCGTCGCACCGCCGGCCGTCTCGAACATGGTCTTCGAGACACGGCACAGCACGGATCGTGCGGCGCCGCTCGCTGACGAAGAGGATTTGGAGCGCGTGCGCGCGATCCTCGAAGAGGACGCCGACTCGGACCTGTCCGACGCGCCCACGCCCGCGGGCGAGCACGCTCGGCGCGGAGAGACGTCCGACGCCGGCATCGCCTCTCACGACACGGGCCTGCGCCACGCGGATGGCGCGCGGGCCGCAGATCCATTTTCAGAAACAGATGACGGCGGCAGCCAACGATCGCCGCGCGGGGACGGATTTTCGATGCTCGAGCATGGGCCTGCACTCCGCGAGCATGGATTCGCGCCGCGCGGAGACGGAGCGGTACTGGACGAGGAGGACTTCGGGTCGAGCGTCGAGGGACACAGTTCGCGCGGCGATGCGCACGCGCGCGAGGAAGGGCCTGCGCTGCGCGGCGATGCTCTTCCGCTGCGCGGCGATGCTCCCCCGCTACGCGGCGATGCTCACCCGCTACGCGGCGATGCTCACCCGCTACGCGGCGATGCTCACCCGCTA
>Ga0105049_10009180_pt1 | contig 11403 bp, 12 predicted proteins | sample MAT06_FD_78087 | JGI IMG/M metagenome (GOLD analysis project Ga0105049, IMG submission 78087) | Freshwater microbial communities from Lake Fryxell liftoff mats and glacier meltwater in Antarctica - MAT-06 | ecosystem: Environmental > Aquatic > Freshwater > Ice > Liftoff microbial mat | place...
CACCCGTGCGCAATGACCCTCCCCACAGGCCGGACGCTGGCTACAACCACCGGCTCTGAACCCCGGGCTCGCGCTGCAAGACCCCGCCGCAGCCAGCCCGCGCAAACCTCGACGGCGTAATATGGGCAAGCACCTTGCGACCACAACCGACCCAGGAGCCCCCATGGCCTACCAACATATCCAGCTCAGCCGCGAAGGCGCGTACTACACGCTGACGATGAACCGCCCCGAGCGCCGCAACGCGCTGTCGCGTGCCCACATGGCTGAGCTGATCGATGCCTTCAGCACGGTGGGCAAGAGTGACGCCCTGGGCGTGACACTGGCCGGCAATGGCCCGGTGTTTTGCGCTGGGCACGACTTTGCAGACATGGTGGGCAGCCCACTGCCCGAGTTGCGCAGCCTGCTGCTGCAATGCGCCGAGCTGATGCAGTTGATGCAGCGCATCCCGCAAGTCGTGATCGCCCGCGTGCATGCGCTGGCCACCGCGGCTGGCTGCCAACTGGTGGCCACCTGTGATCTGGCGGTGGCAGCTGATTCGGCAGGCTTCGCGCTGCCTGGCGGCAAGGGGGACTGGTTTTGCCACACACCGCTGGTGGCGGTAGGCAGAGCCATCCCACGCAAACAAGCGCTGGAACTGGCCTTCACGGGCGACGCCATCGACGCCACCACGGCCTTGTCTTGGGGCCTGCTGAACCGGGTGGTGCCGGCTGCCGATGTGCACGCTGCCACACAAGACTTGCTGAGCCGCGCCACGCGTGGCAGCGGTTTTGCCAAAGGCATGGGCAAGCAGTGCTTCTACGACCAGATCGATCTGGATCTGGCCAAAGCCTACGCCCACGCGGTGGAAGTGATGGCTGCCACGGGGCAGACGCCCGAGGCACAAGAGCGCATGCGGGCCTTTGTCGAAAAGCGCGCGCCCAAGCGCGAGGCAAGCCAGCCTGCGAGTGCGGCCGCCGGCTGAGGGCAGCGTGGCACAAAATCCTGCATGAAGCTCTGCACCAGACGCTGAACAAGATGCTGAACGAAGCGCTGCTGCCAGCAGGGGCTTGCAAAACAAGCTACACCCGAACAAGTCAAAACCTGTGAAAAAAGGAATTTAGCCATGAACACTTCTGAGACCGCGATCCTGGCCGGCGGCTGCTTCTGGGGCATGCAAGACCTGGTGCGCAAGATGCCGGGCGTCATCAGCACCCGCGTGGGCTACAGCGGCGGCGATGTGCCCAACGCCACCTACCGCCACCACGGCACCCATGCAGAAGCGCTGGAAGTCGTGTTTGACCCAGCGCAGATGTCATTCCGTCAGCTGCTGGAGTTTTTCTTCCAGATCCACGACCCCAGCACGCCCAACCGTCAGGGCAACGACCGGGGCAGCGCCTACCGGTCGGGCATCTACTTCACATCGCCGGAGCAAGAGCGTGTGGCCCACGACACGATCGCCGACGTCAACGCCTCCAAGCTGTGGCCCGGCCGTGTGGTGACCGAGGTCAAAGCGGTGGGCCCGTTTTGGCAAGCAGAGCCGGAGCACCAGGACTACCTCGAGCACCATCCGGGGGGCTACACCTGCCACTTTGTGCGTGCGGGCTGGAAGCTGCCGGTGCGCGACAAGTCACTGGCCTGAGCTGCCACCCCTGGAGTGACCCTTTTGACACCTTCACACGCAGTGACAACACCTTCAGCTCAGGTCTTGCCAGGTTTCGTTTTCGACAACAGCTACGCGCGCGATCTGGAGGGCTTGTTTGTCGCCTGGAAACCTGCCACAGCCCCGGCCCCCCAGCTGCTGCGCCTGAACCATGCGCTCGCCGAAGAGCTGGGCTTGGACGCCCAGGCCTTGGCCGGCGCTGCCGGCCTGCAACTGCTGGCCGGCAACCAGTTGCCCGCAGGCGCGCAGCCGCTGGCACAAGCCTACGCAGGGCACCAGTTTGGTGGCTTCTCGCCGCAACTGGGCGATGGCCGCGCCTTGCTGCTGGGCGAGGTGATCGACCGCCACGGCCAGCGGCGCGACATCGCCTTCAAAGGCTCGGGCCGCACGCCTTTCTCGCGTGGCGGCGATGGCAAGGCTGCCCTCGGCCCGGTGCTGCGTGAGTATCTGGTGGGTGAGGCCATGCATGCGCTGGGCATCCCCACCACACGTGCATTGGCAGCTGTCAGCACGGGCGAAAAGGTCTTGCGCAGCAGCCTGCTGCCCGGCGCCATCCTGACCCGCGTGGCGGCCAGCCATGTGCGCGTCGGCACCTTCCAGTACTTCGCAGCGCGTGACGAGCCAGCGCAAGTCAAGCGCCTGGCCGACTACGTGATCAACAGGCACGACCCCGAGTTGGCCAGCCGCACTGAGCTGGCCGGCCCCGACGGCAAGTACCTGGCCCTGCTGCAATCCGTCTGCCGGCGCCAGGCCGCGTTGATCGCCCGCTGGATGGGTGTGGGCTTCATCCACGGCGTCATGAACACCGACAACATGACGTTGTCGGGCGAAACCATCGACTACGGCCCCTGCGCTTTCATGGAAGCCTTCGACCCCGAAGCGGTGTTCAGCTCGATCGACAGCCACGGCCGCTACGCCTACGCCAACCAGCCCGGCATCGCGCAGTGGAACCTGGCGCGGCTGGCCGAAACACTGCTGCCGCTGCTGGACGCATCCAGCGAGCGTGCGACCGAACTGGCCACCACCGTGATCAACGATTTCCCCAAGCTGTACCAGCAACATTGGCTCACCGAGTTGCGCCGCAAGCTGGCACTGACCACAGCCGCTGGGCTGACAGACGAAGCAGCGAAGGCCAGCGATGCAGCCGACTTGGCGCTGGGCGACAGCTACCTGAAGCTGCTGCACACCCACCAGGTCGACTTCACGCTGGGCTTCAGGCGCCTGGCCGACGCTTCAGCGGGTCACCCCGAGCCCCTGTTGGCGCTGTTTGGCGACGCCGCACCACAAGCGAGAGCGCAGACCCAAGCCTGGTTGCAACAGTGGCAGAAACGCCTGCAAGATCCAGCCGAGATGAGCAGAACGCCGGCGCAAGTCACCGCAGCTCTGCAAGCCGCCAACCCGATCTACATCCCACGCAACCACATCCTCGAAGCGGCTTTGAGCGCAGCGGTCGACGCCGACGATCTGCAGCCTTTCGAACGGCTGCTGGCCGTCGTGCAAAGCCCATTTGAAGAGCGCCCTGCAGATGCAGAGTTTGCGCAACCAGCGGCTGCTGCGGTGACTGCGAACTACCAAACCTTTTGCGGCACCTGAGCCTGGCTCGGGCGAGCGAGGCTGTGGTCGCTGATGTGGTCGCTGATGTAGTCGCTGATGTGGTCGGTACTGTGGCCGAGACTGCAGCGTCTGCTCGCAAAATAGAACCAACGATCTGCAAGAGACACCCATGACCCCCCAGCGATCCGAATTGCCCGTGCTGGTCGCCGGCGGCGGCATCGGCGGCTTGGCTGCAGCACTGGCGCTGACCCGTCGCGGATTTGCCGTCAAGGTGCTGGAGCAAGCTGCAGAACTGGGCGAGATTGGCGCCGGCATCCAGCTCGGGCCGAATGCCTTTGCAGCATTTGAGGCCTTGGGCATTGGCGAGAAAGCCCACAGCCACGCGGTCTACATCGACGAGATGGTGATGCACGACGCGCTGGACGAAAAGCGGGTCGGCAGCATCCCCACCGGCGAAGCCTTTCGCCAACGCTTCGGCAACCCTTACGCGGTGATTCATCGTGCGGACGTGCACCACGCGCTGCTGGAAGGCTCACAAGAGTCCGACCGCATCGAGATCCTGACCTCGACTTGCGTGCAGCGGGTGGAGCAAGACGATGCCAGCGTCACCGTCATCGACGCCCAAGGCAACCGGCACCGTGGCGTGGCACTGATTGGCGCCGACGGGGTGAAGTCTGCCGTGCGCCGGCAGTTTGTGGGCGACGAGGCACGTGTGTCGGGCCATGTGGTCTACCGCGCGGTGGTCGACAAGGCAGACTTCCCGGCCGATCTGCAATGGAACGCTGCCAGCATCTGGGTCGGCCCCGACTGCCACCTGGTGCACTACCCCCTGCGCGGCGGCGAGCAGTACAACGTGGTCGTCACCTTCCACAGCCGCGACCCAGAAGAGTGGAGCGTTCGCGAAGGCAGCCGCGAAGAAGTGCAAAGTTACTTTGAAGGCATCTGCGCACGCGCCCGCCAGTTGATCGACCTGCCCAAAGACTGGAAGCGTTGGGCCACTGCAGATCGCGACCCGATCGGGCTGTGGACTTTTGAGCGCACCACGCTGCTGGGTGATGCAGCGCACCCCACGCTGCAGTATCTGGCGCAAGGTGCTTGCATGGCGCTGGAAGACGCCGTCACGCTGGGCGAAGCCTTACGCGTTCACGACAACGATTTCGGCAAGGCCTTTGCGCACTACCAGCGCTCGCGCGTGGCCCGCACTGCACGCATCGTGTTGTCGGCGCGCGAGATGGGCCGCATCTTTCACGCCAAAGGGGTCGAGCGGCTGGTGCGCAATGAACTCTGGCAAGACCGCAGCCCGGAGCGCTTTTATGACGCGATGGAGTGGCTGTATGGTTGGCGCGTACAGAACTGCCTGGCTGCCTGAGACAGACTTCGGCTGAAGCGACTTGAGCGACTTGAGCGACTTGGCTGGATCATCGCGCCAGCCCTGCGAAAGAAAGCCAGATGAGCACCTCACCCATCCTTTCCCCCGTCAGCATCAAGATGCACGCCGGCCCCGGCCAACCCGAGCCATCGCCTGAGCTTCAGCATCTGTACCGAGGTTTCGAGCGCGAACTGCTGGTGCCTTTGTGGACCGAAATCGGCGACCTGATGCCGCTGCACCCGCAGTCCAAAGCGGCGCCGCACCTCTGGCGGTGGGAGGCCCTGAAAGCCCTGGCCGAGCAGGCCGGCCGCATCGTGCCGGTGGGCCGTGGCGGCGAACGCCGCGCCATCGCCCTGGCCAACCCTGCTTTGGGGGGCCGACCCTTTGCCACCCCCACGCTGTGGGCCGCGATCCAGTACCTGATGCCCGGCGAAAACGCCCCCGAGCACCGCCACAGCCAGAACGCCTTTCGCTTTGTGGTCGAAGGCGAAGGGGTGTGGACGGTGGTGGGCGGCGACGCGGTGCGCATGTCGCGCGGTGACTTTCTGCCGCAGGCGGGTTGGCACTGGCATGCCCACCACAACGCGGCCAGCCAGCCGATGGCCTGGATCGACGGGCTGGACATCCCTTTCTCTTACCTCACCGAGTCGCAGTTCTTCGAGTTTGGCCGCGACCGGATCAGCCCGGCCGAGCAAGGCACGCCCGAGCGAAGCCGTTCAGAGCGCCTGTGGGGCCACCCGGGTCTGCGCCCTGCCTCGATGTCCCAAGCGATGGCCGCGACACCCCTGCTGGCCTACCGATGGGCGGACACCGACCGTGCGCTGAGCGATCAACTGGCGCTGGAGCGCGAAGGGCACGCCGCCACGCTGGGCCCGGGTCACGCGGCTGTGCGCTACACCAACCCCAGCAACGGGCGCGATGTGTTGCCGACGATGCGCACCGAGATGCACCGCCTGGCCACCGGCGCCAACTCGGTCGTGCGCAGAGAAGTCGGCTCGTCGGTCTACCAGGTCTTCGACGGCAGCGGCAGCGTCAACATCGCAGACCGATCGTGGACCGTGAGGCGCGGCGACATGTTCGTGGTGCCCTCTTGGGCTGCCTTCAGCGTCACTGCGGATGCGGCGCCAGCAACAGGACAATGCGCAACGCTCGATCTGTTTCGCTTTTGCGACGCACCGATCTTCGAGGCCTTGCACGCCCACCGTGTGCAGATCGGCGATGCGCCTACAGACCGGCCTGCAGAACGGCTTACAGACCGGCTCGCAAACCAGCTCGCAGACCGGCCCGCAGACTGACATTGCGCAAGCCCCACGGCCGCTTGCAGCGCGGCTCTGTCGTCAACATCACTTGACCATCGTCACCGGCACCTGCGCCAGATGCAGGACCTTGTGCGCCACCGAGCCCAGCACCAGCCCTGCCACGCTGCCCATGCCGCGGCTGCCCATCACGATGGCTTCGCAGCCATGCTCGGCGGCGTAGGCCGCAATCTCTGCTGCGGCAGCGCCAATGCGCACCTGGGACACGCAGGTCAGCCCTGCGGCTTGCACCTTGTTCTGGGCCTGCGTCAACAGCTGCAGACCATCGCTGCGCAGCTCAGCCGCGATCATGTCGGGCGTCACCAGCCTGCTGGGCCCGAGCTGTCGCATGGGCGGCTGCACATGCAACACATGCACCTGCCCATCGGCTTGACCCCGCATCTCTTGCAAAGCGTGGTCCAAGGCGCGCAGCGCAGCAGCAGAGCCGTCAAACGGTATCAAGGGGTTTCGCATCTTCGACCTGGGTTGTGGCGCTCTCTACGTCGGGCTTGGGCTTGGGCATGCACCGCGCGCAAGCACTCTTGAGCCTGCCGCCGTCGAGCCTATGCACTGTGCCTCAGGATCCGGTTCAAACCCCCCTCAAACGCAGGTCGATGAGGCGCCAATTGCAAGCTTCTTGATCAAGGTCAAACCGGATTTGACCCCAAAAAAAATATCAGGCCCCGACCCCACTGAAGATCGGCTTGACAGCCAGTCCATCGCTGCGCCCGGGCTGCTGTTGAACCCGTCAACTACAGGAGCTCGGACCGTGCAATCCGTTTATCAGCAGTTTGCGCTGTTGCTCGCCGTCGCGGCTGTTGTGGGCGCGGTCGCGCTGCGTTTGCGCCAGCCGCTGCTGGTGGGCTACATCGTGGTCGGCATCCTGCTCGGGCCTTCTGTGCTGGGCTGGGTGACGGCCCACGATCAGGTCGATCTGCTGGCGCAAATCGGCATCACGGTGCTGCTGTTTCTGGTTGGCCTGAAGCTGGACATGCACGTGGTCAAGAGTGTCGGCCCGGTGGCACTGGCCACCGGCATCGGGCAAATCGTGTTCACTGCGGCCATCGGTTTCGGCCTGGCCCTGGCCTTGGGCATGACGCCGCTGACCGCCATCTACGTGGCCGTAGCGCTGACTTTTTCCAGCACCATCATCATCGTCAAATTGTTGTCCGACAAACGCGAGCTGGATTCGCTGCACGGGCGCATTGCGGTGGGTTTTCTGGTGGTGCAGGACATTGCGGTGGTGGTGGCCTTGCTGCTGCTGGGCTCCTGGCAATCCGACGCAGGGGTGACCGACCTGGGCGGCCTGGCACTCGAGTTGGGCCTGAAGCTGCTGCTGGTCTTGGGCGTTGTGCTGGTGGCCATGCGCTGGGTGTTGCCGCGGCTGGTCAAAATGCTGGCGCGCTCGCAAGAGCTGCTGCTGCTGTTTGCGGTGGCCTGGGGCACGGCCTTGGCCGCTGGCGGGGACCTGATGGGTTTCAGCAAAGAGGTCGGCGCCTTTCTGGCAGGGTTCTCGCTGGCTTCCACCACTTACCGCGAGGCCATCGCCGCTCGCTTGACGGGTTTGCGCGACTTCCTGCTGCTGTTTTTCTTCATCGACCTGGGCGCCAAGCTCGACCTCGGACTGTTGGGCGCGCAGGTCGGCGACGCCATGATCCTGTCGCTGTTTGTGCTGGTCGGCAACCCGTTGATCGTGATGGTCATCATGGGCTTCATGGGCTACCGCAAACGCACCGGCTTCATGGCCGGCTTGACGGTGGCCCAGATCAGCGAGTTCTCGATCGTCTTCATCGCCATGGGCGTCACACTGGGCCACACCGACGCGGCCTCGCTGGGCCTGGTGACGCTGGTCGGCCTGGTGACGATCACGCTGTCGACCTACATGATCTTGTATTCGCAGCCGCTGTATGCCCGGCTGGCGCCGTGGCTGGGCCGCTTTGAGCGGCAACATCCCTTGCGCGAAATGGCCATGGAGCGCGTCAAGCCGCAGACCGAGGCCGCCGAGGTCATCATCTTCGGCGCCGGCCGCTTCGGCTGCCGCCTGAACGATCAGTTGCGCGCTCAAGGCATCGCCACCCTGACCGTCGACTTTGACCCGGAAGTGGTGGATCGGCTGCGCGACAAAGGCTGGCCAATCCGCTTTGGGGATGCCGAAGACGCCGAGTTCGCCACCAGCTTGCCGCTGGCCGGGGCCCAATGGGTGGTCAGCACGCTGCCCGAGACCCACATCAACGCAGCGCTGCCGCAGGCGCTGCGTGAACAAGGCTTCGTCGGCAAGATAGCGATCGCCCTGCGCAACGACGCCGACGCCCAGCTCTTTGAAGGGCGCGGCGTCGACCTCATCTTCAGGCCCTATGACAACGCTGCTGACTTTGCAGCGCACCAAATCAGCGAATCGCTGAACCCACAGAGAAGCGCCGAAGCAACGCCTGCCAGCCCACGAAAGCAAACACCATGAACCCCATCGCAGAGATCCTGGCAGCGACCGACTTCTCGACCTGCGCAGAGAAGGCCGTCCACCGCGCCGCGCGCCTGGCCCAGGAACATCAGGCCAGGCTGCACCTGGTGCATGTGATGGACAGGCTGCTGCTGCGGGTGTTTGCACGCACGCTGGACGAGCACCCATTGGCCACAGAACAGCAGCTGCTCGTCGCCACGCGCAGCCAACTGGGCGAGCTGGCTGCGCAGGTGGCCAAAGACTTCGGCATTGCAGTCAGGCACGAACTGTTGATTGGCCGCATCCACGAATGCGCCGCAGAGTACGCGCAGGCGCACGCGGTGGCGTTATCGCTGTTTGGCGCCCACGGCGAGAACTTTGTGCGGGATGTTTTTGTTGGCAGCACCGCCGGCAAGTACCTGCGCCGGGGCCGACAACCCACGCTGGTGGTGCGCAGTGATGCGCCACACCCCTACCAGCAGGTGCTGGTGGCGGTGGATTTCTCGCCCGCCTCCAGACTGGCGCTGCAGTGGGCTGCGCGCATTGCGCCGCAAGCGCATGTGCACGTGCTGCACATCAGCGAACTGCCCTTTGAAGGCAAGATGCGTTTTGCAGGCGTGCCCGACGACGAGATCACACAGTACAGGCGCAACGCCGAACAAGAGTCAAGGCGCAACTTGGAGACCTTTCTGGGTGAGATCGCCGGCACCGAATCGATGTCGCGCAGCGTGCTGAGTGGCCCACCCTCGCACGCCATCGTGACCCAGGCGCAAGCCAGGCAAGCCGACCTGGTGGTGATGGGCAAACGCGGCAAGCTGGAGCTGGATGAGTTTTTGCTGGGCAGTGTGACGCTGCGGGTGCTGGAAGAACTGGACCGCGACTTGCTGCTGGTGGCACCGGCTCGCACCTGAAGGGGCGAGCCGGCGCTTTGTGGCACGGATTCGGCGTCAGTTGTGCGTCAGCCAGAGCGTCCGAGAATTGATGTTGCGATGAAAAACGCCCTCCACCGGCCCCAGTCTGCACAGCTGCTGCCGAGACGTACCCTGGCCAGCGCGCTCGCCTTTGCGCTGACCGGCAGCTGCCTGACAGCGGCCGGCTACTGCCGCGCCGGCACGGATGCCAGCACGGATGCCAGCACCTACGCCAGCATCCAACCCGACGTCGTCAGTCTCGACTTCGCACGCGCCGAGTTGCAAGCCGGCCGCACCATGCTCATCGATATCCGCGAGCCCTCGGGCTATGGCGCGCATTTGCAACGACGAGCGGGCGTCTTTTGGCGTGATGAGTGGGCATGATCGAAAGACTCTCAGCCTCTCAGAGCACGCTGCAGGCGTGGCCGCTGGCGCTCGCCTGCTGCCGATGCGCCAGCTCGCTGCACGCCTGGCCGAGACCCCACCCATCCCCGGATGCCGGTGCTGCTGATCTGTCGCACGCAAAACCGCTCCAGCGCAACGTTGAAGTCGCTGCGCGCCAGCGGCTATGGCCGCGTGCGCTACGTCGACGGCGGCATGAGCGAATGGGCGCGGCGCGGTTGGCCGATGTTCAAGCCCGGCCCCTGAATATTGCAGTCCCGGCCGCAAGCCAAACCAGGCCAATCCAGCGGTTTCAGCGGCTCCAGCGGCTTCGTCCGTTGCACCGTGCCATCAAGGAGTGCCCTTATGGAGGCGCACCGAGACCATACAGCTGCCACAAGGCCTGTTGGTACTGGCGTTGCCCCACCACATCTGCGTTCTCATGCACGGCACCCTCTACCAGCACAAAGCGCTTCGGAGGCTGGGCCCTGGCGTACAGCGCTCTGCCAAGCAAAGGCGAGATCATCGTGTCATCGCTGCCATGCACGACCAACAACGGTGAGCCGATTCGCGCCACGCGCGAAGCCGCGTCGAATCGTTGGGTGATCATCCAGCCCACCGGCAGCCAGCCCCAACTTGTGCTGCGCAGCACGTCCGGGATCGACGTGAAGGCGCCTTCGACGATGACACCCGTCTCGTTGTCGATTTCCTGTGCCAGACGCACGGCCACCGCGGCGCCCAGAGAGTGACCGAATATGTATCTGGCAGCAGGCCGATGCTGACGCTCCAGCCAATCCCAGGCAGCTCGCGCATCCTCGGCCACCAAGCTCTCTGACGGCAGCGCAGAACTGCTGCGACCAAAACCGCGGTAGTCGACGCCCAGCACCGAAAAACCCAGCGCATGCAATTGGCGCATGCGCGGCGCGCTGGCGCGCACGTCCCAACGCACACCGTGCAAGAACAACACCACCGGTGCGGAAGCTTCGGGGCGCGCCAACCACAGCCCATGCAGCCGGACCGCAGTGCCAGGATGTTCTGGATGCTTCGACACATAGTCGATCCAGACATCCTCCATGCCCCGGGCCGCCGCCAGGCCCGGTGCCCAGGTGCTGTCTGTGGGCTGAAATATCCAGCGCCGCTGTTCAAAGTCGACCAGCGCGCATCCTGTCAGTTGCGCCCCCAGCGCGAGGGCTGCCATCCACTGAACGACCCGCATCACCGTGCGGGCTGCCATGCCAACCAGACTGGCGAGGGGCGAATTGGAATGGGGGTTCATCGACAAGCCTGTGATCGACTGCCAGTATGCCCGCGCGCCGAATGCATGAGCATGGCCACCAGGATCGACACCGTGGATGCGCGCACCCGGCTCAAGCCGCGTGCCGAGCCGTACCGAACACGCGTCAATGCCGGGTGCCGGATCGGCTTGCGGAAGATGACCTCCACAACCACCGGGACGTGGATCGCCGAGTTCCGCGACGCCGACGAGGACCGTCGCGAGAAGCGCGGCCTGGGCGACTTCGACCACCTGCCGCCGTCTCAACGGCATGACGCCGCGAAGGCTGCGGTTGAAGAGTGGTTCAAGCACCTGCGCAAGGCAGGGTTCGCGAAGGCTATGAGCCCGTGTTGAAGAACAAGCGCTGGTGCCTGCTCAAGCGACCGGAGGACCTGACGGACAAGCAAAACGTCAGTCTGCGAGAGTTGCTGGCCTACCACTTGAAAAGCGTTCGGGCGTACTTGCTGAAAGGTTGAGTTCCAGCTGTTCTGGGAATACGACTCACCGGCCTGGGCCGCCAAGTTCCTCGATGCCTGGTGCAAAC
>Ga0105049_10009188_pt1 | contig 11398 bp, 9 predicted proteins | sample MAT06_FD_78087 | JGI IMG/M metagenome (GOLD analysis project Ga0105049, IMG submission 78087) | Freshwater microbial communities from Lake Fryxell liftoff mats and glacier meltwater in Antarctica - MAT-06 | ecosystem: Environmental > Aquatic > Freshwater > Ice > Liftoff microbial mat | place...
CATGCTGATCTCACATCGTTTCTCGAGCGTGCGTATGGCCGATCGGATTCTGGTGCTGAACGAAGGCGCGGTGGACTCGATGGGCACGCACGAGGAGTTGCTGTCGCGAAAGGGGCGGTATGCCGAGTTGTTCGAGTTGCAGGCACAGGGGTATCGGTAGCAGGCGGCGTATGGTCAGCGTAGCGCACGCTCCAACACCGCGCTGTCCCAGCGCAGCCGTACGATGGCCGGGAACTCCGCGAGCGAAACGGCAACGAGATCGCTGGTTCGTCCGGTCAGGACATTCAACCCGATGGGTATGCGAATGCTCGCACGATTTCGTCCCGACGCCGCGGATGGCCGGTTTCGTGCCAGAAGGCATTCCGGCCACGACGAGTCCGTTGTCACCAGCAAGAGGTACGCGCGGCGGAAGTGGTCGGGCGTCGAGACCATCGGCGCCGGAATCGAAGCGCATCGATGGCCGTAGCGGAAAGATTCGGCCCGTCACCGTACTCACGGCCGTCACGCTCCCAGTCGCGCTTGAATGCGGAATCCAGTAGCGTGGCGGCAGGCCGCAAGTTCTGGCCTCCAAAGGCGATGAGCGTGGAGCCTGACCCACGCGCCAGTCGCTGCGGTATGTCGACCGTGGTGACGAGACGGGTGAACCGGCCGTTGGCATCGACACGTGTGAACCGTGCTGACGCGCCGTCGACGACTGCGACGCCTCCACCCTGAACGGCGAGAATGGATGTGGGATTCGCCCACTCGTCGGGACCCTGACCGCGCCGTCCCGCGCGCCACAATAACCGTCCGGTCGTATCGATTGCGCTGAGGCGACCATCGCCATAGTCGCAGTAGTAGACACGATGACCATCAGCTGCCAGCAACAGCGGGCGAGCGAGCGTGTCATCGCGTGCGCCGTCACGCAGCGTGTCTATGCGAACCGTAATTGGGACATAGCAGTCGCGACTGCCAAAGATGCGCGTCAGTTGCAGAGCGATCACTCCGAATCAGCGGAGCGAGCGCCGCCGATACCAGCACGAGCCGCACTGTGGGGATCAACGCTGATCGACCCAATAGCTGTAGCAGCCAGCCATGGAGAAGCACGGGTCTGGATTACCACCGCGACCGGCAAGAATGCACCCATCGTTGGACGACGCGCATACGACTGCTGACGCCGAGGTTGCCATCCTCGGCGTACCTGCCACGACAATTATTGCCACGACGACTCGTGAGAATCCCAAGCTCATGTACCCCTCCGTTTTTAGACGTGAGATAGTCCCTTCATGTTCGAGGATATCTGCTCGACCTCAGTGACGTCTGGCAAAATGAAGCATTTCGTTTTTGAGGTTACGCACTACCGCTCCGCCAGCGCGCGCCGAATTGCCGGTTCCAGCGAGATCGGTCCGATGGGCCCCATCACGCGATGTCGTACACGACCATCACGACCAATCAGAATCGAGGTAGGATAGCCGCGCACTCCGCCCAGCTCGGCGATCACGTCGGATCCGACGATGGCGATGGGATAGCTGATGCGACGCTCGGAGATGAAATCACGAACCGTTCGCGGGTCGCCTTTGTCGACGGACGCACCGAGTATGAGGAGACCGGCCGCTTTGTGGCGGTTCCACGTGGCCTCCAGCAGTGGCATCTCCGCGCGGCATGGTATGCACCAGGTGGCCCACACATTCACGAGCACCACGCGCCCGCGAAGTGACCGTGACGTGATCGTGGAGTCGGCGAGCGTGCGTACGGCGAAGGTCGGCGCGGTGCGATCGCGCGCGGTGACGTTCACGAGGGCGCCCACGTGTGGGAGCAGGCGCGGCAGTGACCAGATGCCGAGCGCGATCATGAGCCACGTTGACCAATGGAACTTGGCGAGTAGATGCTTGAGCCATGGTGGCAGGGGATCGCGGAACGGCATGGATGGAAAATAGTCCGCTTAATGAAGCTCTGAGTGTATGAGGGACAAAAGCTGAACTGATCACATAGAGAAAAAGAGAAAAGGAGAATAAGAGAACTCGAGTAACCTCCTTTTCTCCTATTCTCTTTTTCTCTGTGTGATCAGTTCCCGGTCGGTTCCGGTCGCCGCTCAAACCCTACGCCGCGCGCGCCTCCACCCGTTTCGACATCGCCAGCGACGCCAGCAACCGTCGCCGCTCGACCAACGCGCGCACGTGATCACGCTGCAGCAGATACAGCCAGCCACCGAATAGCGCGGCGACCACGGTGAAGAGCCACAGCAGCACGCTCGCGCCGATCTCCGGATACCAGCCACGCGCCACTTCGAGCAACAGCGAGATACCGCCGGCCCACAGCGCTACCCGAGGCGCGGCATCACGCAGACCGCGCGCCTCGCGGCCGTGAAATTCGGCGATCACGTACCCTGCCAACGTGAACGCGGCGACGTGTTCGAGCAAACGGTATACCACCGGCTGCGTCAGCTCCACCTGTGACGGCGCGAGCGCCACGATCCAATGCCACACCGGTGTCGCCGCGTCGAGCGGCCAGAGCGACGAGAGTGCCAGATACGCCGCGAATAGCGGCAGGACCAGCCGAAGGGTGGGGAGTTCGAAACGACGATGCGCATCGACGGCGCGGTCGCGGGTGGTGGCGATGCTGCGCATCAGCGCGATGCCGACGGTCAAGGTCAGAGCGGCACAGATCAGGTCGACATCCCCGCGCGCACCAGGGACGACCGCCACGATCACCCAGCCCAGCGCCATGGCGACCAGCCATCGCCGATCCAGATGTCGGTCGGGCGCGAGATAGGCGGCGTGCACGGTGCCGAGAATTGCGCCGGCAAAAGCGGCCACGGGCAGCACGAAAATCCGGCGCGCACCGCCGTCGCTGCCCAGTCCGATCAGCCAGCAGAGGGGAATGAGCTGGTACACCAGCCCCATGAGGGGCAGCTCGAGGGCCAGCGACTGCACGGCAGTATCGTCTTCCAGACGACGGGCCAAGCGGACGAATGCCCACGCCCCGAGCGCAGCGCCGGCCGTGTTGGTGGCCAGGTCCAGCAGCGATGAAAAGCGCGTGGGTGAAAAGAGCTGCAGCGTCTCGATGGTGCCACTGACGGCGGCGCCGAGCACGACGACGCGCGGCCAGTCGGGGGGCGCTCCGCGGGGCCGCGTGAGCTGGTAGACGAAGCCGAACGGCACGAACATCAGCACGTTCATTATCAGGTCTGACCAGTTCCAGATATCGGTCAGGCCGTGGGCGGGTGTCCACTGAAAGCGGAACGGCGCCATGGTGATGATCGACGTGACCAGCGCCAGGTAGCCGAGCACTGCCCGGCCGAGACGGAGGGCGGTGAAGTCGGCGGTACGCCGGAAGCGGAAGCGAGGTGCGAGCATACTCCGGGGAGTATCGGCAGGTGGTAGCTTTTTATGGTCCTTCTTCCACCCCTGCCAGGCGTTCCCCGATGCGTTTTCCGATGGGTTTCCCCGCACTTCTGACTCCGCTCGCCTGCGGCGTCCTGTTCCAGACCGTGGTGACGCCGTCGGTTGCCGACGCACAGGCGCCGCGCGCCGCTACCGGATCCTCAGCCGGACTTTCGGCGCTCGACTCGACCACCTTTACAGCGCTCTCGTGGCGGAACATCGGCCCGTTCCGCGGGGGCCGCTCGGTGGCCGCGGTGGGCGTGCCGTCGCAGCCGCTCGTCTACTTCGCTGGCTACACCGGCGGTGGCTTGTGGCGCACCGACGACGCCGGCAACAGCTGGCGCAATATTTCCGACGGGTTCTTCAAGACGGGGTCGGTGGGGGCGATCGCGGTGGCGCCCAGCGACGAGAACGTGATTTATGTGGGCATGGGAGAGCACGCGATCCGCGGACAGTCGTCGACGTACGGCGACGGCATGTACAAGAGCACGGATCAGGGCCGCACCTGGACGCACATCGGACTCGCCACCTCGCGGCAGATCTCCGCCGTGCGGGTGCATCCGAGCAATCCCGACGTGGTGTATGTCGCGGTGCAGGGTGATCGCTGGAAGGGCACGAGTGACCGCGGCATTTACCGCACGACCGACGGCGGCAAGACGTGGACGCAGCTGCTGAAGGGCGAGAACGCCTTCAGCGGCGCGAGCGACCTGTCGATAGACGCTACCAATCCACGCATCATGTATGCGGCGTTCTGGGATCATCAGCGCACGCCGTGGATGGTCCGCAGCGGTGGCGCCGGTAGCGGCATCTGGAAATCAGTGGACGGTGGCGACACGTGGAAGCGCAGCCAGGAAGGACTGCCCAAGCTGGTGGGCAAGATCGGCGTGGCGGTGTCGCCGGCCAATCCCGATCGGGTGTTCGCGATCGTGGAAGCGGAGAACGGTGGTCTGTTTCGCAGTGACGATGCCGGCAAGACCTGGCGGCAGCTGTCGGGCGACCGACTGATTCAGACGCGCTCGTGGTACTACATGCACATCACGGCCGATCCGAAGAACGCGGATGTGGTGTGGATCAGCAACGCGCCGTTGTTGAAAAGCATCGATGGCGGACGCACGTTCGCCAATGTGCCGGCGACGCACGGTGACAATCACGGCCTGTGGATCAGCCCGACCAATCCGAACTACTTGATCAACGCGAACGATGGCGGCGCGTCGATTTCGCTCGATGGCGGCAAGAGCTGGAGCACGCAGGACAACCAGCCCACGGCGCAGTTCTATCATGTGGCTGTCGACGACGGCTTTCCGTACAAGCTGTACGGCGGACAGCAGGACAACAGCTCGGTGATCATCCAGTCGAGGAGCGAGGGAGGCAGCATCGGCATTCGTGAATGGACGGATGGCCCCGGCTGCGAGAGCGCCAACATGGGCGTGAGCGCGAAGAATCCGCGCTTTATCTACGGCGGCTGCTATCAAGGACTGATCGACGAGCTGGACGCGACGAACGGCTTGGGGCGCACGATCATGCCGTGGCCCGAGATGAATCTCACGGAGCCTACCGACAAGACGAAGTACCGCTTCAACTGGACGGCGCCGATCGAAGTATCGATGCACGACGACAAGATCGTGTACCACGGTGGCAACGTGCTGTTCAAGACCACGACGCGCGGGCAGAGCTGGACGCCGATCTCGGGTGATCTCACGCGCAACGACAAGACCCGTCAGGGTTGGGGCGGTGGTCCGATCACCAACGAAGGCGCGGGCGGTGAAGTGTACGCCACCATTGTCGTGATCGAAGAGTCGCCGCACGATGCGAACACGATGTACGTGGGCACCGACGATGGTCTGATTCAGCGGACGCGTGACGGCGCCAGGACGTGGACGAATGTCACGCCGCCGGCGTGGGGTGATGGGCTGGTGAACGAGATCGCGATCTCGCCGCACGATGCAGGTACGATCTACGTGTCGTTCCGCAAGGATCGCATGGGCGATCCGACGCCGCACATCTTCGTGTCGAAGGATTACGGCGCCACCTTCACGCGCATCGTGAACGGTCTGCGCGACGGTGAGCCGGTGCGTGTGGTGCGTGAGGACACCGAGCGGAAGGGACTGTTGTATGCGGGTACGGAAACGGGCGTGTACGTGTCGTACGATGCCGGTACGCAGTGGCTGCCGTTTCGCGGCAATTTTCCAGTGGTACCGGTGACCGACCTCCAGGTGAAGCACGGCGATCTGATCGCAGCCACCGAAGGTCGTGCGTTCTGGATCCTCGATGATCTCTCGGTGCTGCGTCAACGCGCCGATGCGATCGACAAGGCGGCCGTGCATTTGTACGCGCCGCGCGCAGCCATGTTGGCCGGCGGCGGTGGTTTCGGCACGCCGCGAAGTGCGGGCAAGAATCCACCGTTCGGTGCCGTGGTGAACTTCCGGCTGGCGGCGGCGCCCGATACCGCCACCGCGTTGCTGCTCGAGTTCGTCGATGCGAAGAACACGGTGGTGCGCTCGTTCGCGACGAAGGGCGACTCGGTGAACAAGCTCACCGTGAAGCCGGGGCTCAACACGTTTAACTGGAACCTGCGTCGTGCGGCGCCGGCGCGTCTGGCTGGGGTGCTGCTGTTCGGCGCGCCGGGCGACGGTGGTGCACGCGTGGTGCCGGGTATGTACACGGTGCGACTCACGATGGGCAGTACGGTGCTCACGCAGAAGCTCGAGGTGAAGCAGGATCCGCGGCTCGACGTGCCAGCGCGTGTGGTGGCCGAACGTGATTCGGTAGCGAATCTGCTGTCGAACCGGATCAACGAGATTCATGAAGCCGTGCTGCGTGTGCGCGATCTGAAGGCACAGGTGCAAGGCTACGTGATGCGCGCCAAGGAAACGAGCGCACCGGATACGATCGCCAAAGCCGGCCGCACGCTCACCGATAAGCTGGGCAAGCTCGATCCGCGCATGACGACCAAGGCCGGGAACGGGCAGGATATCATCAACTACGCGAACGGGATCAACGGCCAGTTCGGCTTCCTGCTCGGTCAGGTGGAAGGCAACAGCGAACTCACGCAGCCGGTGAAAGATCGCCTGGTCGAGCTCGAGAAGATGTGGCAGACGCTCAAGGCCGAGGTGGAGCAGGTGGAAACGGTGGACGTTGGCGCGTTCAACGCGCTGCTGCAAAAGAGCGGCGTGCCGGGCGTGATCGGCGTAGCGAAGAAGAAAGGACCGATTGCATGACAGCAGTTATGAGTTTTGGGTTTCGGGTGGTGAGTGTAACAGCGCTGGTGGGGGGGATGGCGGGACCGGTGGGGGCGCAGAAGGGGCGTACCGTCGCTGCTCCGTATGTGCCGCCGGCGGGGGTGTGGGAGCGTCGATCGCCGAGTGCGATGGGGATGGATTCGGTGAAGCTGGCGGTGGCCATTGCGTACGCCATCGAGAAGGAGAGCAAGACACCGCGCGATCTCGAACTCAATCACTATCAGACGTTTGGCCGCGAGCCCTTCGGGGCCGCCATCGGACCGCTGGCACCGCGTGGCGGCGCGACGGGGGTGATCGTGCGCAAAGGCTACGTGGTGGCCACGTGGGGTGATCCGACGGCGGTCGAGATTACCAACAGCGTGACCAAGAGTTTTTTGAGTACGGTGGTAGGGTTGGCGTTCGACGCGGGTCGCATTCACAGCGTAGACGACACCGTGTCGCAGGTCATGCCGCCGATTTTGCGCGCGTATCCCAACGGTACCGGCCTCGGTGCTGACTGGCCGGGCGATGCCAAGTGGCTGCGTCCGTTCGACAGTCCGCACAACAAGCGGCTCACGTGGGATCACCTGCTGCGTCAGGTGAGCGATTGGGAAGGCACGTTGTGGGGCAAGCCGGAGTGGGCCGATCGCCCGTCGCCGCAGGTGAACACGTGGACGACGCGTACGCGGGTGGAGCCGGGTTCCGTATACGAGTACAACGACACGCGCGTGAATGCGCTGGCGCTGGCGGCGCTGCAGGTATGGCGCGAGCCGCTGCCGGAGATTTTGCGGACCAGGATCATGGAGCCGATCGGCGCGTCGAATACGTGGCGCTGGTACGGCTACGACAATTCGTGGATCGTGCTCGACGGCAAGCTGGTACAGTCGGTGAGCGGTGGCGGCCACTGGGGTGGCGGCATGATGATCAACGCGTGGGACATGGCGCGCTTTGGCTTGCTCACACAGCGCCGCGGTGTGTGGGGTGGCAAGCAGCTGCTGTCCGAGGCGTGGGTTGCCAAGTCGCTCACGCCGACGCCGGCGCAACCGACGTACGGCTATATGAACTGGTTCGTGAACACCGACCGCCAGTTCATACTCGCGGCGCCGCCACAGGCATTCGTGCATGTGGGAGCCGGGAATAACATCATCTACGTGGATCCGGTGAACGATGTGGTCGCGGTGGTGCGCTGGATCGACACGAATGCGTCGGTGAACGGCTTTGTGGAGCGCTTGCTGGGTTCGCTCGCGCCGGCGAAGTAGGAGCTGCGTTTTCCGGTGCGGATTCGATTAGATTCAAAGGTATGACTACGGATCGAGTCATCAGTCTCCGTGAGGAGTTGGCCAACGCCGTGACGCATGGTATTGGCCTCGTGCTCAGTCTCATCGGGATGCCCATCCTGATTCTCGCCGCGCTCGACCGCGGTGAGCGCCTTACGGTGATCGGCGCCAGCGTGTTCGGTGCCACCCTGATCGCCCTCTACGCGGCGAGTACGCTGTATCACGCCATCCCGCACCCTACGATCAAGCAGCGGCTGCGCGTGGTCGATCACGCCGCCATTTACCTGCTCATTGCCGGCACCTACACGCCGTTCACGCTTGGGGTGCTGCGTGGCACCTGGGGCTGGACGCTGTTCGGCATCGTGTGGACGCTGGCCGCGCTCGGCGTGCTGTTCAAGGTCGTCTTCGGCAGCGGTGCGATGGCGAGATTGTCGACGGCGATTTATGTGGCGATGGGCTGGGTGATCATCATTGCCATCAAGCCGCTGATGGCGTCGATGGAGTCGGCGGGGTTGATGCTCTTGGTAGTCGGTGGGCTGTGCTACACGGGCGGTGTGATCTTCTACGTCGATAAGCGTCGCGCCTGGACGCACCCGGTCTGGCACCTGTTCGTGATGGGCGGTAGCCTCTGCCACTACTTCGCCGTGCTCTGGTACGCCGCGCCTGCGCGATGAAGCCTTGCGCTCCACGCGTGTGATCCCGAGGGCTGTACTCGGTCCGGCGGTGCTTTTCCTCAGCTCTGGTATCCTGCACTTCGTGATGCCGGGGTTCTTCGATCGCATCGTGCCACCATGGGTGCCGAACGCCCGCCTCGCTACGTATGTAAGTGGCGCCTTCGAGATCGCTGGCGCGATCGGATTGCTCGTTCCCGCCACGCGTGTTGCTGCCGCGTGGGGACTGATCGCCCTGCTGGCGGCCGTACTACCGGCGAACGTGCACATGTTGAATCAGGCGCGGGCCGCCGATGCGTCGGCCGGGTTTATTGCCGGTTTGTGGGTCCGACTGCCGTTGCAGCCACTGCTGATGTGGTGGGTCTGGCGGGTCGCAATTCGCCGTTGACGTCGGACGCAGCTTTAGGCGTATCGGCGCTTTTTTCCGATCTCGTATTCCCAATCGGATTTGTAGGAAATGATCACACGGAGGCAAAGAGGATAGGAGAAAAGGAGGAGCAACGGCACCAGACCCAGTTCGCCTTTCCTCCTTTTCTCTTTTTCTCTTTTTCTCTCTGTGATCGTTTTACTGATCAGTGCAGCAAATAGTTCTGGATTGTCTGCAGTAACATCCCAACGTTTTGGCATTGTAACGGCGTCCGTTATCGATGTGCTTTGGGAACGGGGTCGTTTTGTCTGGTCTCGACTTGAACGGCGAGGCGCTGCATGTGGGTCGTTTGCGCGGAGGCGCGCGGGACCGTCACGCACAGAAGCACAGCAACTACAGGAGTTGTGGTGCGGCGCGCCCGAGTCCGCCGGCGCGATGCCCGTATCGATCAGTTTAGCTGTTCTTCGCGTCTCTTCGCGTGCTTCGCGAGCTTCGCGCGAACCAGCCAGCTCTCCGACAGCTCCGAGGCAGCCGCACGCACCGCGGTTCGCGCGAAGTCCGCGAAGATCGCGAAGGCCCGCGAAGAACAGCAACCACAGGAGTGGTGGTTCGACGCGCCCAGGTCCGCCGGCGTGATGTCCGTATGCGCCGACATCTCTTCCGCTGCCGGAAGCAACCGCAGATCATTCAGAACCTGTTCCACGAGAAGCACGTGCAGTACGCCGCACGAGGCACTACGCACTAATTAGCGGCCTGGTCAGTAGATCGGCGGTATCCGTGTTCCGACTGTTGCGATCGTGTCGCTCGACAGGCGGCGGTGCCGTCGAACCGATCGTGAACAGTCGCCACACGGATCTCGTGGATGACACGGTAACCACACGGATATGCTCCGCTCGTGCAACGATCACCGCTGGTTCACACGGCGATCACTTCGTCGTCGGCGATCACGAACAGCCGATCGTGCGGCACCGCTTCGTACATTCCTGTCCCGGTAAAGCTCGAGAACGCGGGAAGCACGCCGACGCTGGGTCCGAACACGAACGCAGGGAGGCGCGCGTGCTGACGGCCTCGGCCTCGAACGGAAACGCACGGGTGCAGGTGGCCAGACAGTACATAGCCCGCGGAGTGCGATTCGGGTTCATGCACGCCGATGAATGGGCCGATCGGCAGAGGTGCATCGACACAGGCAATGTCGAGCGACGATGGCGGGTCACCGGCGTGCGCATCGTGATTGCCGCGCACCAGCGTGATGGCTACCGAACGGTGCTCGTCGCGCCAGTCAGCGACGGTGTCGAGCGTATCGGTGTGTCGGCCGGCCCGGGCGTGCAGCAGGTCGCCCAGCACGATAAGCGACTCGGCACGGGTTTCGCGCAGCACCTTGGAGAGTCGAGCGAGATCGCGGCCCGTCGTACCCGTGGGTATTGGTACGAACGCAGCGCGAAAGGCGGCGGCTTTGCCCCAGTGCAGGTCCGCGACGATCACCGTACGGCGCGCGGGCAGCCAAAGCGCGCGATCAGCGAGAAGGACCAGCGGTTCGTCGACTATGGTGAGGGCGAGTGAGCCAGCGGGCATGGCGGGAGGTATCACAGAAGTGGTACCTCAGCGCAGTCGCGTGGCGCGACCATCGTGCGTCCGGAATTCCATGGCATTTCCTGAGCGCGTGGACTTCTCGGCCGAGACCGTCATGCGACGCACACGATCGGCAAGTTTCTCGGACGACACGCGGGATCGCGTGGAATCCACGAGCAGCGGAAAGGCCAGCGGTGTGGGACGTTCCACATCGACGACGCGCACCGTGCTCTGTGAGAGCCGCTCGAGTACCCGACCGAGCCGGCTCGACTCGAGCTGTCGCTCCAATACTTCTCGTCGCGCTTGGTGAATCAACAGATTGCCGGGATCGTAGTTCACGAAGACATCATACAAGAGACTACTGGAGGCCTGCATCTGTTTGACGGACTTCGACTGTCCCGGATAGCCGGCGAAGATCAAGCCGGCCACTCGCGCGATCTCCCGGAACTGCCGCCGCGCCAGCTCGGCGGCGTTCAGACTCTGCATGATATCGTGCAGCAAGTGCTCGGTGGCCAGCAGCCCCGACTCCAGCGCTTCTTCCAGTGGCGCCGGCTCGGCGGTGAGCAACTCGAAGCCGTAGTCGTTGCAGGAGAAGGAGAACGTGGTCGGGGCCAGCTGCGCCATGCGATAGGCGAAGAGTGCGGCGAGCCCTTCGTGTACCAAGCGCCCTTCGAACGGATACACGAACAGGTGGTGACCGTCGCGCGTTTCGCAGCGCTCGATGAGCAGTTCATCGGGTCGTGGAATGATGCTGCGCTCAGCCTGCAGCATGAGCACCGGTTTCACCGACTCCATCTCGCGGCCGTTGAACACACCCTGTCGCGCTTCCTCGAGCTTGAGGCGTACGGCATGGGAGAGTTCGGTGCTGAGCGGCATGCGCGCACCCTGCCAACGAGGTATCGCACCGGAGATACCCTTGGCTCTGCGCACCCAA
>Ga0105049_10009192_pt1 | contig 11396 bp, 9 predicted proteins | sample MAT06_FD_78087 | JGI IMG/M metagenome (GOLD analysis project Ga0105049, IMG submission 78087) | Freshwater microbial communities from Lake Fryxell liftoff mats and glacier meltwater in Antarctica - MAT-06 | ecosystem: Environmental > Aquatic > Freshwater > Ice > Liftoff microbial mat | place...
AGATTGGTCGAAAGCGCTACGTGGACACTGCCAATGAATTCGCCATTGCTCTGGAGCGCGATCTCGACGGGTACCAGGCTGGCGGGGAGGTTCTTGGCGGCTTGGAGGTAGTAATCGGTGGGATTTCCCGCATGGATGCCCTTCTCGATGATATCGGGCGGGAAGCATTCGGAGACAGTTTCCTGAGAGATGTGCTGGAAAATCGCCCGCCCGCCGGTATCGTCCACGGAGACCAGGGCGATGGAACCGTCGCGCATCATCTTGTCGAGTTGGCGGCGGATTTCCGGGTTCGCGACGACAGCTTCAAGGGGCTCGCCGGGGTGGGACTGGAGAATGGTGCGGATCCGTTCGGAGGCGAGCGATGCCGCCAGATGCGCATCCTCGCGGGCTTCATCCACCAGTTGGTCCTTCAGGCCATTGATTGTCCAGGCGGACAGGAATACGGCGAGGGCCCCCAGCGCGACCAGCGCGGCGGTGGCGAAGAGCATCGTCTGGATGCCGATGGGCACCTGAGAGGGCGCCCCGCCGCCCCGATGCCACCCCTTGACTTCCGCCATGCTCGCCGTGCCTCTCATCGCCTTCGGGATTATTGCCGCCGCGCGTTTGTCTAGGTTTTGCAAAGCAAGGGCCAGAGCACTTTCCGGGGGCTCGACGGAATACCTGCGGGGGCATCAGGCGCGGAGCTAAATGAAGACACCACAGGGTTATGCGCAACTTCTACGGGACGTCGCCGCGGCGCACCGTGGGTTCGCCCGGCAACTGTTCCACCCGCCGCTGCGTCTCCCTGTCGCGCGTGGGCACATGCGGACGCCGTTGCTCTTCTACTCCCAGGTCGCTTGGGACACCGTCTGGCAGCGCCCCCAGGAGCAGGCCCTTGGGCTGGCGACGTATCGGCCGGTGATCTTTCTGTCGCCCGTGCAACTGCACGAGGCGGCGACCCGGCTGAAGGATCGGTGGCAGTTCCACCGCACTCTGGCCGGGGGGCGTTTGCAGGTGGTCAGCCCGCTGATCTTTTCCGGCGAGTATCGGTCGGAGCCCGTCCGCCGCGCCAACCGCGCCCTTCTGCGCAGGCTGCTGGGCCGCGTCGGGGCTGGTGGCCGGTTCCATTTCATGACAAATTCGCCGTTTTCTGGATGGATGCTGCCGATGCTGGGGCCTAGGTCGATCATCTATGACTTGATCGACGACTTCTGCGCGTTCAATTGGGCGCCGCCGGAGGGGCGCCAGTTGGAGGACCGGATCGTCCGCGGGGCGGACCTTGCCTTCGCGGGGACGGGTTACTTGCGGGATCGCTATGAGAATCGGCTGCCCGGGATCGAGTTCCTTCCATCGGGGGTGCATTTCGGCAAGCTGACGGCCCCCCAGCCGGAGCCTGCGGACTTGGCGGCGCTGCCGCGGCCGCGGGTACTTTATGTGGGGACGCTGAACGATCGGATGAATGGCGATCTTTTTGCGGCGATGGGCCGTGCTTTTCCGGGGGGATCGGTGGCGGTGGTCGGGCCCCGGCACGAGACCTTCCGCGCGCCGGCGCTCCCCCCGAATGTCCACTTCCTAGGACTCAAGCCCCACGAACAGTTGCCCGGCTACTATCAGCATTCCGACCTCGGGATCATGCCCTTCGCGGATTCGCCGGCGGCGCGCGCCATCAATCCGATCAAGACGCTGGAGTACCTCGCCTGCGGCCTGCCGGTTCTCTCGACGGCGATCCCCGATGTCATCCGCTACTATCAGGGCGTCGTCACCGTGGCTGAACCGGATGCGTGGGTCGGCGCGGCGCAGCGGATGATCGCGGAGGACAGCGATGGCGACCGCGAAGCGCGGCGCGATTTTGCGCGCGGGCGGACGTGGGAGGCGCTGGTCGAGGCGATGGAGCGGCGCATCCGACGCATGGAGGCGGGGGCGGCCTGATGCACTTTCAATTCGCGACCTATCGCTGGGGCGACGATCTGGTGGGCGGGGCGGAACTCCATCACCGGCGCCTCGCCACGGAGCTGGCGGACCTCGGTCACGAGGTCTCCGTCCTAACGACCGACGGCGCGGGCATCCGCCCTTTCTGCCATTGGGGCGTCGTGTGGGAGACGCTGAACAAGCGCGACTCCCGCGCCGAGCCGGGCATCCCTGTGCGCCGCTTCCCGCTCAAGAAGCGCAGCGCATGGCGCCTCGCCTTCGAGGCCAAGCGGCTTCAGTTCCGTATTGAAACGGAAGAGGCGGAAATTGCCGACGACCTCCTTGGCGAGCTGCTGGCGCCCGTGGATTCCGGCGTCCGCCTCCTCAATGGCTGGCACTATCCGGAAACCCAGAACGGCGCCGCCGTGCGGTGGAGCCACGGCACCGGGCGATTCGCAACCCGGGGCGACGCCTCTTCTCCTGGCGTGGTGCAAGTGCGCGGCAATTCTCCCAAGCCCAACCGGATTCGATTGCTGAGGGGAAAGAGCCTCCTCGGCGACAAGGCCGTTGGCGCCGGTTGGTTCGACGTGGAGTTCGAGTTTCCCGGCGGCGGCGAAGTCTATTCGCTCGTGTGCGGCGGCACGTGGCGCCCGCTTCGCGACTTCCGCGAGCTGGGCGTTCAGGTCCACGGCATCGACGTCGTGAACGAGCGGGGGAGATTCGCGGCGGACATGTGGGAGGACTTTCGCGCGCTGGGGCGGCTCTCTCCGTCGCGATGGCAGCGATTCCTGCTGGAGCACTGCGAGGCCCGCCCCGCCAAGTTCGGCGCCATGATCGACCGACTTCGCGGGCCGGAATCGACGGGGTTGCGAAACGCGATCAAGACCTCGAAAGCGGATGTGGTGATCCACTGCAACATGCCGTGGGCCAACATGTCGTTCGTGCGCCCCGGCGATCTGGCGATGCCGCTGTGGCACATGGAGGACGAGTTCTACTACTGGCAGCATTGGATCGCGGGACTCAGGCGCGCGCGGTTCGTGCTGGCAAATACTCCATACGCGGCTCAATCCTTCTACCCGGGCCTCGGCATCGCCGCTCACTTCGTCGGCCCGCCAATCTGGGAGCCGGTGATCGCCTCGGACGCCGGGGCCGTGGCGCGCTTCCGCGCACAGGCAGGCGCAGCATCGGACGATGTGCTGGTGCTAACGGTTTGCCGAAAGAGCGGAGAGAAGCGCTACGATGCAATCGCAACGGCGGTGGCGGACTTGCGCGCCGCCGGAACGCCGATCCGCATGGCCGGCGTCGGGCCAGATGCCGACGGGCGCCCGTTCGAGTACGACGGTTGCCGATGGCTCGGAAAGCTGGAGGAGGCGGAGCTGTCGGCCGCCTATGCGGGTTGCGATATGTTTGCGCTGATGTCGGAGAGCGAGAGCTTTGGCATGGTGATCCCCGAGGCCTGGCATCACGGCAAGCCCGTGGTGGTGAACCGGGCCTGTGGGCCGGCGGCCTCGCTGGTGGAGAGTGGTGCCGACGGCCTGCTGGCATTGCCGGGGCGAGAACTGGCGGAGGCGCTGAAGTCGCTTGCGGATTCGGCCCCGCTAAGGCGCCGCCTTGGGGAGGCGGGCCGCGCCAAGGCTGGACGCCTCTACGTCAGGGGAGCCGCCGCGCGAAGACTTCTGACCGCCCTGGAATCGGCACCCGCCCGGGAGTCGTAGCTCGCCGATCCTGACATTCCTGTTGTTTCCGACGCCCCCGCCCGTCCACCAAGTCATCCACGCAGCGCCACCCCGCCCCAGGACCCACGCATGAGAATCGCCGTTGTTGGCGCCGTGATGCACGACCAGATCGAGACGACGGACGGGCGCCGTTTCGAGTCCTTCGGCGGAATACTCTACAACGCGCTGGCGCTCGCCGTCGTGACGCGGAAGACCGACGTCATCGTTCCCCTGACCCATGTTGGCGGCGACCACATCGATCTGCTTCGCATGGAATTCCTGGACTGTCATCCGCAAATCAATTCGTCGCAGATCCGCATCAACCCCGCGGGGACTGACGAGAACGTCCTCAAGTACGTGACGCTGAGTTCGCGCCGCGAAAGGATGACGATTCGGTCCCCCCGGATCGACTTCGCTTTACTGGCGCCGGCATCGTTGGCGGACGCAGTCCTGATCAATTTCATCACCGGCGAGGAACTGGACCTGGGGACGCTGCGCTGGCTGAGGGACCACTCGCGCGGGCTCATCTACTTCGACATCCACAACCTCGGCAAAGTCCGCAAGGATGGCGTCCCGGTGGAGGGAAACCGCTTCGACGACTGGGCGGATTGGTTCCACTGTGTGGACATCGTGCAGGCCAACGAGTGGGAGGCGGAGCGCCTACTCGATTTCCACCCGCGCACGGAGGAGGACTTCCGCGCGGCGGCGCTGCGTTTTCTCTCCGTGGGTGGACCGCGCGTCGCGGTGATCACGCTGGGCGAGATGGGCTGCGCGGTGGCGTGGCGGTCGCCCAACGGCGGCGCGCGGTATGCGCGAATTCCCGCGATTCCAAATCTCAAGATCGAGGACACGACGGGATGCGGAGACAGCTTCTCCGCCGGGTTCGTCGTGGAGTACCTGCGCTCGCATTCCCCGCTCAAGGCGGCCCTTTTCGCCACCACGCTGAGCGGGCTCAACTGCATGCAGAAGGGGCTCGACGGGCTCTCCAAGCTGACCGGCATCCGCGAGCGCATGGAGGACGACTACATCGACCTGCTCCGCCAGATCGACGAGGGCTGGGACGGAGACGCGGCGGAAGACTTGACGGACCGATGAATCGGGCGGCAACCACGGAGACTATGCGATGATCCACGGCGTGAAGACAAGGAAGCTGGCGGTGCACAGCGACGAGCGCGGGCGCCTGATGGAGATTCTGCGTGCCGACGACAAGGAAATGGACGTCCGGTTCGGTCAGGTTTACATGACCACCGCGTGGCCCGGCGTGGTGAAGGCGTGGCACTTTCACAAGCTCCAGACCGATCACTTCGTCTGCCTTTTCGGAATGATCAAGCTCGTGCTGTTCGACGACCGCGGGGACTCGCCCACGAAAGGCCAGGTGAACGAGTTCTTTCTGGGTCCCCACAGCCCCCTGCTGGTGGAAATTCCCAACCTTGTCTATCATGGCTTCAAGTGCATCAGCGACACCGAGGCGATCATCGTGAACACGGTGACCGAGTGCTACGACTACAAGGATCCCGACGAGTTCCGCGTGGATCCCCATACCGGGGGCATTCCATACGACTGGGCGCGCAAGGACGGCTGAGCGCCTACATGCGCATGAACTCCGGAGTCATGGTGCAGAGCGCCGCGAGGTAGGCCACCTTTTCTTCGATTTCCGATTGGGCGAGGGGCGTATCGGGATCGCGTCCCTCCGCCACGAACTGGATCAGGCCCTCGCGCGTGGGACCGCTGATGCCGCGCGCGATCAGCCGCGCGGCCCAGAAATCCGCGACCTCCGCCGGGGTCCGGATTTCATCGGGCATGATCCCGGTCGTCGAGTAGTTGAATCCCTGATTGCTCCACCATCCCGAGACCGTTGTATAGACGAAGTTCCACCGGCGCAACATGCCGTTGGAGGAAGCCCAGTACTCGGCCACGTCGGGCGGCCCATCCGGCGGGCGCCATCCAAAGAGCGGCTGCCCCATGTCGTTGAACACCCATTCGATGCTGAAGTTGGCGGAGATGACATAGGGGATTCCCAGGACGCGCATGGCGGAGACAGTCCACTCAAGCGGGCGCTTCATCTTGGTGGAGCGGGCATCGCGGAACTCCTGGCGCTTGAGGAGAAAGCGAAGCGTCTCGCGAATCTGGTTGGGCGAATCCTTCAGGCGCCGGAACTCGTCGGCCACCGCGATCACCAATTCGTCCGGCGGATTGTCGGAAACAAATCGGCGGCATAGCTTGAACGCCAGATGGCGCGCTGTGCCGGGATGGAACGCCAGGATATCCAGAACGCTCTTGGCATCCTCCTCGGGCCCCAGATTGGCCTCGAAGTAGCGGCACATCACGAACTTGTTGAAGTGGTCGTGGCTGCCATCCACATACTTGTATTGGCCGCGGCTGGGGCTGTCGCTTGCCTGCTCGTATGTCCACCCGGTAAAGGCCCGCGCCGCCTCGTACACATCGTTGTCGTAGTAGAAGTCCCGGATCCCATCGCCATCGGCGTCCACCGTGGAGTCGCAAGTGACCGTGGGATTGATCCCCGGGCGATAGTTGATGTCGCCCATCGTGTGCAGCTCGAACATCTCGCGCGCCCAGTTCTCGTTGGGCCCGTTGCGGGTATTCAAGTAGTTGTCGAGGTAGTACAGCATCACGGGATGCTTGGCGACGGCCTCCAGCATTGCGCGAAAGTTGCCCAGCGCGTGGGCGCGGATGGTCTCGTCCCACTTGGTAAACATCGAGCGGACGATGAATTGGCTCCCCTGCACGCTGAAGTGATCGTGCCAGAAGTTGACGACGCGCTCCTGCAACTGGCGGCGCGAATGGATCATGCGAATCCACGTCGCATGGCTCACTTCGCTCAGTGGGCGAATCGCCTCCGCATATGTCGCATGATTCCGCCGGTCATAGAGCTGGGCCCATGATTCGCCAAAGGTGACGAATCCCTTGGAATCGATCATGGCCTGGCAGGCGGCGTCGTCGATGGAGGCCGGAGCTAGCTGCTCGTCCACAAACGCGTCGAAGCCGAGCGCGGCGATCCGGACCACGTCGCCCGGCGCGGCGCCGAATTGGAGGCGCTGGGCCGCGTGCTCCGCCAGCGATGGATTCGGGGCCGGCGTATCTGGGATACAGGCCGCCTTGAGGGGCTGAAGGGCCTTGTCGGATGCGCCCACAAGAAAGTCGCGACGAGTTATCGTTGAAGTGGTCATGGGGAGCAGCGCCGTGGAGATCTCGGGTTGCCAGTCGGGGCGCTCTCTGCGAGACAAAGCATGGCCCGGGCCCGCCGTCAATGATACCCGAAAGCGGCGCAATTTTCTACTGAGTCGCAGGCGCCAGAGATCGGTGTTGCCCTCCCGGTGGGGATGCGTCAGTAATCGCCATTGGATCGAAAGTCCGTCGGGTGGTTTCCACCGTGCTCCTCCGCAGTCGCCGCGTCATCCTTCCCGATGGGGAACGCCCCGCGGCCCTTCGCATCGCTGGGGGCCGGATCGCGGACGTACTCGATTACGGCATCACTTCGCTGCCGACCGAGGACGTCGTGGACGTGGGCGGATGCGTCCTGATGCCCGGGCTGGTGGACTCGCATGTCCACATCAACGAACCCGGTCGGACGGAATGGGAGGGCTTGGCGACGGCCTCGCGCGCGGCGCTTGTGGGAGGCGTGACAACGCTCGTGGACATGCCGCTGAATTGCAGTCCGGCAACGACATGTCTCGCCGCTCTCGAAGCCAAACGTGAACACTTTTTCGGGCGCAGCGCGATCAACGTCCAGTTCTGGGCCGGAGTCGTGCGGGGGAACAGCGGAGAGATCGCCGCAATGCTGGACGCGGGAGCGTTGGGCGCAAAGTGCTTCCTCACTCCCTCCGGCATCGACGATTTTCCCCATTCGGAAGTCGAGGACCTAAGGCGCGCCATGCCGGAGCTGGCGCGACGCGGAAAGCCGCTGCTGGTCCACGCGGAACTCGACGTGCCGCGCAGCTCTCCCGGCAATCGGCGCAGCCATGCGGAGTGGGTTGTATCGCGCCCCCCCGAATGCGAGGTGCGCGCCGTGCGGCTGATGATCGATCTATGCCGCGAGTTCGGAACCCATGTCCACATCGTTCATGTCGCGGCGGAGGAGGTGCTTCCCCTCATTCGCGCCGCGCGCGCGGAAGGCCTCCCCATCTCCGCGGAGACTTGCCCCCACTACCTGCTGCTGGCCTCCGAAGAGGTCCCCGATGGCGCCACGGAGTTCAAGTGTGCGCCGCCGATCCGCGAGGCATGGCACCGCGAGGCGCTGTGGAGCGCGCTCCGGGATGGAACGCTGGATATGATCGTCTCCGACCATTCGCCGTGCCTGCCGTCGATGAAGGAGCGGGATTCGGGGGACTTCTTCTCCGCGTGGGGCGGGATCGCCTCGCTTCAGTTTGGGCTCCCCTTGATTTGGAATGAGGCAAGTCGCCGAGGCCTCTCGCTGGCCGACGTAGTCCGTTGGATGGCCTTGGCGCCGGCTCGTCTCGCGGGGTTGGAAGGCCACAAGGGTGCCCTGGTCGCCGGGGCTGATGCCGACGTGGTGGCCTTGGACCCGGATTCCACTTGGTCCATCAGGGAGGACCTGATCGAGCATCGGCACAAGTTGACGCCGTACCTCGGCAGGCACGCGCGGGGAGAAGTCTGCCGGGTGTGGATCGCCGGCCGGGAAGTGGGGCGTGGAGCGGTCTGTCCGCGATGAAGGTTGACCCCGGGACAATTCACGCCGAGACCCTGAAGCATGACAAACGCTCCCGAGACACTCGCCTGGCTCAATGCACTTTCCGCTCCTGAATGCGTGGCGGCGCTGCGGCGCGTATGCGGGAGCGAGCGCTGGGCGGGATCGCTCGCCGCGCTAAGGCCTTTCGCCACGCTGGAGCACCTCCATGCCAAGGCCGACGAGGTATGGTGGTCGCTTTCCGGCGAGGACTGGAATGAGGCATTTTTCCACCATCCACGCATTGGCAGCCGCGACGCGCTGAAGGAGAAGTTCGCATCAACGCGCACATGGGCCCAGGGCGAGCAGGCCCGCGTGGAGTCCGGGGCGGAGGCCACCATCGAGGGGCTTCTGCAAGGCAACGAGGAACACGAAAAGCGATTCGGGTACATCTTCATCGTCTGCGCCACGGGAAAGAGCGCGGAGGAGATGCTCGCCATCCTGAGGGTGAGGCTCGCGAACGACGCCGCGACGGAACTTCGCGCCAGCGCCTGCGAGGAAAACCGGATCACGCATATACGTTTGGCCAAGCTGCTGGCCCCCGCCGCCCCGCCCGCGCCGGGCCACATTACGACCCACGTGTTGGACACCGCGCTCGGCAAGCCCGCCGCGGGCGTGGCGATGCGACTGGAGCGACTACTCGGCGACCGGTGGGAGACGATCGGCGCGGGATCCACCGATGCGGACGGACGGCTGAAGACGCTCTATCCCGCGGGTGAGCCCCTGTGCGCCGCCAGCTACCAGCTCACTTTCGAGACTGGCGCCTATCTCGCCGGGCTGGGCCTTCCGTCGTTTTTCCCCTATGTGCGGATCGTCTTTGCCGTGCCCGATGGCGCGTCTCACTATCATGTGCCGCTGCTCCTGTCTCCATTCGGATATTCCACCTACCGGGGGAGCTGATCGCATGGCCCGGCTCGTCCAGCACAATTACGGCAAGTCGCGCGTGCGCCTCGCGAAGATCACGCGCCATCCCGACCGGCACGACTTCACCGAGCTGACCGTGGACACCGCGCTGGAGGGCGATTTCGAGACTGCCCACTTGGAGGGCGACAACAGCAAGGTCATCCCCACCGACACCCAAAAGAACACCGTCCACGCGCTGGCGCTGGATCACGCGCTGGAGGATATCGAGTCCTTCGGCATCGCGCTCGGGCGGCACTTCGTCGACTCGTTTCCCGCCATCGTGACGACCGCGCGGATCACACTGAACCAGAGACTCTGGAAGCGTATCGTCCTTGGCGGTCAGCCCCATCACCACGCTTTCGAGGGCGCCGGAACCGAGCGCCGCCTGGCGGAAGTCATCGCAACCCCCGGCGACGCGCATATTCGCGCCGGCATCCGGGACCTGCACGTCCTCAAGACCACCAACTCCGCGTTCAAGGGCTATCCCCGTGACCGCTACACGACGCTTCCCGAGACCGATGACCGCATCTTCGCAACTGCCGTCAATGCATGGTGGAGCTATCGCGCGGCGCCGAAATCCTTCAACGCGGCCTACTCGGCGATCCGCGCCGCGCTGGTGGAGACTTTCGCGGAGCACATGAGCCTCTCGGTGCAGCAGACGCTTTTCGAAATGGGGCGCGCGGCGCTGGACGCCTGCGCGGAAATGGAGGAGATTCGCATCTCGCTTCCCAATAGCCACTACCTGCCGCTGAATTTCCAGCCCTTCGGCTTGGCGAATCCCAACGTGATCTTCCTCCCCACCGACGAGCCCCACGGCCTCATCGAGGCGACCATCGTGCGATAGTCGGAAAGTAGCATGGTGCCATCGCGCGTGTGAGCATGAACGATATGGACAAAATGGACTTGATGGACGTCCATCGTATTCATCGAGTCCACCGTGGGGCACAAGCTACTTGTCGAAAGGACGTATATACGGGAGGATCGTCTTGCGGTTGAATTCCTCCTTCATCGCCCAGAACATCGAATCGTACCAATAGTGCAGGAAGGCGATCGACATGATCGTTGCGTTGGCAAGCGTGAAGAGGGCGGTATTGACGGTGGCTTCCTTGGTGAAGAGGGAGAACTGGCTGCCATAGAAGAACAGCGCCAGCAGGCCCGTAATGCCCAGGGTGAAAGCGGCGAAAAGCCAGACTCCGGCGAAGCTCAGCCGGCCGGTTATGAGCTCGGGAACGACCTCCACCTGGTCTGCGAGTTCGGTGCGCTCGGCCCGGGGGCGGGCCTTGAACTTATTGGTATTGAACAGCGCGACGATCGCCGCGTACTGGATGCCGTGGGCAAGCTGGGCGAAGCTGATGACGGCAAAGAACATGACTTCCGTCGGAGCGTCCATGAACAGCGGCCACGCCAGCGGAAGCGGGCCGAGGATGGCGCTGGCAATCATCGTCAGGTAGGGCCAGGATTTACCGCCCGTTTCGCGCAGGAAAGCCAGCCGCTTCGCCGCCATCCTTGCGAACGTGTAGAGAAACCAAACCGCCACTGCCGCAAGGATCGCCCAGTCGATCCAGTACTCGAAGATGAATTCGGGAAAGAGCCGCCGATAGTCCGCCGGAAAGAAGCACTGCACCGCGGTCAGGAACCCCACAGCCGCATAGACGGGCGCGTTGTCGATAGCCTTGTCGGCAGGGGAGCGCATTCCCCACTTCACGCGGTAGAAGCTCACGAGCCCAACGCTCTGGCGCATCCAGTGGTAGGCAGTATAGACAACCGCGAAAAGGGTCAAGTATGGCTGCGTCGCCTCGTTCAGCATCAGCGCGAACACCAGCGCGATCTGGGCCAGGGGAAACAGGAATGTCGCCACGATGCGCTTGCTGTAGAAGTCCCAGATCTGGCGGTCGAAGAAGAAGAAGAACGTCATCACCGTATGGGCGGTGTTGACCCCCCATAGCACGCCAAACAGAAGGGCTCCCGCCAGCCTGTCGTGATGCAGAAAGGCGAACGGGATCAGGACTAGCAGCGACCAGGCGTAGGAGAAGATGAAGAAAACGAGGTCGAATGTCCGCCCCGCGATCCAGCGGTTGGGTTCCGCGGAGCTTTGGGAGATCGTAGGCGCGGGATGTGAAACTGCGACGCTCATGATGCCTTCCGGCGACGCAATTTGCCGCCGCCCTTCTTGTCCACAAGACACG
>Ga0105049_10009193_pt1 | contig 11396 bp, 6 predicted proteins | sample MAT06_FD_78087 | JGI IMG/M metagenome (GOLD analysis project Ga0105049, IMG submission 78087) | Freshwater microbial communities from Lake Fryxell liftoff mats and glacier meltwater in Antarctica - MAT-06 | ecosystem: Environmental > Aquatic > Freshwater > Ice > Liftoff microbial mat | place...
ACCGATTGCCCCGCGACCAGTTGAACGGGGATACTCAAAGTCTGCCACGTCTGCCAGCCGCCGGTGTTGGGCATCGTCAGCGTGCCGGTCTTGTTCACGCCATCGACTTCGACGTGGAACGTGCCACCGGCAACTACCGAAGCCACGCGAATTTCCAGTACGTACGCCCCGGCGGTCGGAACGCTGAGCGTGTACTCGGTCCACTCGCCCGCCTCGATGTACCCGACGTTGAACCCGCCGCCCGTGTCGGTGCTCGGCTCGATGTCCACGCCGTCGGTGCGGTACGCGCCACCCGCGTTGGCGGTAGTGTTGTCGTGGAACGCGACGCCCTCGCCGCCGGTGTCGTAGTTCTCGGCTTGAACTGTCGCCCCGATTGCCCAAGGCGTCCCGCCGTAGGGTGCCTGAGCAGCCGCCGCGGTCACGCGGAACCAGTTCAGGTTCGCGACGTATCCGGTGGTCGGGCTTGCGGTGTCGAACGCGAACCGCACCACCGATTGCCCCGCGACCAGTTGAATGGGGACGCTGAGCGTCTGCCACGTCTGCCACCCGCCGGTGCTGGGGACCGTCAGCGTCCCGGTCTTGTTGACCCCTTCCACCTCGACGTGGAACGTGCCCCCGACAGCAGACGAAGCCACCCGAACTTCCAGCGTGTACGCCCCGGCCGTGGGCACGCTCAGCGTGTACTCGATCCACTCCCCCGCCTGGATGTAACCGACGTTGAACCCGCCGCCCGTGTCGGTACTCGGCTCGATGTCCACGCCATCCGTGCGGTACGCAGCGCCCTCGTTCGCGACCGTGTTGTCGTGGAACGCAACCCCCTCGCCGCCGAAGTCGAAGTTCTCCGCTTCGATCGTCGCCCCGACCGCCCACGGCGTTCCGTTGAACGACGTGTTCGTCAGAACGGGCGCGGTGGCGGTGGCTTCGTTCGTGGCCGCCGAGATGCCCGCCGCGTTCGTCGCGGTCACGCGATACGTGTACGCCGTGCCCGCCACGCCGGTCGCATCGGTGTAACTGATGACACCCGTGCCCACGCGGCCCAAAAGGACAAAGGTGCCAGCCCCGGTCTTGCGTTCGATCTGGAAGCCTGTCTCGTTGTTGGAATTGTCTTGCCAGTTCAAGATCACCCGCGTCGGCAACGCGCCCTGGGCCGTTAACCCGGTCGGTGCCGCGGGGAGCGTCGGGGCCGGGCTTGCGGGCGCGGTCACGAGGAGCGTTTCCAGAACCGCCGACACCGAGGCCGAGGCCTGAACACCGCCGCCCGCAACGAAGATCGCCGTTCCGCCCTGTGGCGTGGTGCCCAACAGCGGAAAGATGCCGTGCCGCGCGGTCGGGAGGGAAACCGCCTGACGCCAAGTCTGGGTTGCGAGGGTGTACACGTCCACACGATCGTAGACGTTGGTCGCGGTGGCGCCGGGGCCGGTCAGGGTTTCGCCGCCGATCACGTAGAACTCTCCGTTGGCGAACACCGCCTTGCCCATCCCGCCGCGCGCCTGCGGCAACGGCGGAATGGTCGAACCTGCGTCGAGACTCGATGCCCACGTGTTTGTCGCGGGGTTGTAGACCTGAACAGTGGCGTACCCGTTGGAAACGACGTTCGCGCCGTCCCGGCCGCCGATGACGTAGAACTTCGACCCGTCCGTTCCCGATGCCGCGTGGTTGCGGCCCTGCGACATGGGCGCGATCGCGGTCCAGATGTTCGAGGCCGGATCGTACTTCGCCGCTTGCGTGGTGGTGCTTGTCCCGACGATTCCGCCCGCAATATACACCTGACCGGCGATCAAGGCGGTCGAGACGGACCCGGCCGCGAAGGGCATCGGCGCGCCCAGCGACCAGGCGTTCGTCGCGGGGTCGTAAATTTGCACCGTGCCGTCGCTTCCGCCGCCCAACCCGCCGAACAGGTAGAGCCTTCCGCCAACCACCTCCGCCGTGTGGTGGTTGCCGACAAACCGCCGGGTCGCGAGCGGAGCGCTCCACGTCTTCGCACTGAGGTCATAAGCGAACGTCCGGGCGTCCCCTTCGCCGACGAGGTACAGTTTCCCGTTGATGATTCCGCCCGCCACCTCTCCCAGTGCGACAGGCAGATTCGGCCCGCTGGTCCAGGCGTTGACCACTTCCATCAGGTCGTAGGTGGCGGAGAACGTGGCGTTCCCGCCGTTGGTGGTCATCACGCCGACGGCCGGGGCGGTCGTGGCGCTGAACCAACCCGTCGGAACGGTTGTGCTGCCGACCGCCTTCAACGGACCTGTCAAGCCGCCGGACAGAACGGTAAACCCGCCCTTCGCCGACCCGGTGGCCGGGTCGATCGTGATGAACAGATCGATGTCGGAAGCGCCCGCCAGCGCGACCGGCGTACTGGCAATCACGGCCCACGCGCCGCCGACTTCCTTCATCAGCTTCACCGAGCCGTCGCCGTCGATCGCCAGTTCCAGATAGTTGTCCTGACCGCCCGTTCCGAACTGAAGCCCGATCTGCTGTCCGGCCTGCGGCGTGACCCCGGCGAACGGGTTCTTCACCTTCGTGTGGACGGTGAACGGCGCGGTCGAAGCCGTCGCGTTGATCCCGAACTGGAACCCATTGTCCTGATTATTCGCCGATCCTTTGGCCGTTCCCGCGGTCACGGAATCGATCGTCAGCGCACCCGCTGCGCCCCCGGCGGTGAGCTTCGTGGTGTCGAACTGTTGCAGATAGTCGGTGGTGCCGTTGGTCATCAACCCGGTGAACCCGAGGTTCAGCAGCCCGCCGGGGTACGGGCTGGCGTTGTCCCACGGGTACAGAACCGGCAGGTTCGTATTCCGGCCGTTTGCCGCGTCGCGTGCGAACGGGTCGTTCACGTCCGGCAGCCCGTCGCTGTCGTCGTTCGGGTCGAGCTTGTCGGAGACGAAATTCTTGTTGAAGTCCGGCGGCACGTCGGCCCCGGAACCGGGGTTCGTCCCGTTGGTGATCTCGTCGCGATTGCTGTACCCGTCCTTGTCGTCGTCGAGCGTCGGGTCGTTGGCCCCGGTCCCGGTTGGCGAGGTTCCGTTCAAATCGGCCGGTTCAAACACGACGACCGAGTTCGCCAGGTAATCGGCCACCCAGATCGTTCCCGCAAGCGGCCCGGACGAGAGCGTGGTGACATCGAGCGGAAGCTGACCGACGTTGCTGAACAGCGCCGTCTGCGACAACACCGCGTCACCAGTCGCGTTCAGCTTGAATCGGTAAATGGTATTGTCGAACGCAGCCGCGAGGAGATCGCCGGTCATTTCGCCGCCGAAATTACCGGCGGTGTATTCGGTGATCCCGTTCGTGGACGCGCCGACGGTGGCAAGCGCGCCGTCCGACACACCGGGCGTCAGGTAGTATCCTTCGACCGGGTTCGCGGTCAAGACGGGACTTTGCGGGTTCAAGGGGTTGAACGTGTTCGCCTTGTTCGCGCGGGTTGGGTTCGGGTGCCCCGCGTAGAACCCGGCGGTGACGCGGGTCAGCTGGTCCGGGTCGGTCACCCCCGGTTCGCTCACGGCGTTCGTTGCGTTCCCGGCCGTGGTCGCCGTCGTCTTCTTGCCGGAAGCGTCGAGCGGGACATCGCCCCAACCGGCGTTGCTCCCGTTGTCGAAGGTGAACATCCGGCCGTTCGCGGTCAGCACGACATCGTAGGGGTTGCGGTAGCCGGACGAGTACACCTGCACCGGGCCGCCCAAAACGATGATCGCCTGGTTCTTGCCGTTGTCCCCGCCGAACGGGTCGTTGAGGTTCACCTGGGCAGTGTCGTCAACGAGCGTGGGCAGGTTGTAGGTGGTGTTGCCGATTGCGTTGAGGTTCACCGAAAGGATGGCTGCGGAGAGCGCGTATTCGGGCTGGTAGGCGAAGTTGTTCGACGGGGCACCCATGTTGGTGTGTCCCGCCTGACCGATGTAAAGCGTGTTCGTTGTGGCGTCGAGGGCCATCCCGTTCGACGAGTGGTTCTCCTCGGACCGCGGCAACCCCCGCACGAGGTCGAGCTTCGTCCACGCGGTCCCGGTCCAGGTGAGCCTCGACAGAATGCCGGAGTTGGTGTCGAGGTTGGTGTTCGTTCCGGCACTTCCACCGCCGATGCGGGGGTCGGACGAGGTGACGTAGACAACCGGGTTGGCCGCCGATCCCGTTACCAGAATGCCGGTCACTTGCCGGCCGGTGACGGCGGGGTTCAAGGTGCCGTCGTCGTTGTGGTTCGGGATGTCGTGAACGAGGTTGATGACCTCGGCTTGAGTCACGGCGTAACTGTTCACCGCGCTCCGAGCGACGGTGTAGATGTTGATTTCGCCGGTTTGCTGCGCCACATACAACCGACTGTCCGGCCCGAACTGAAGGGACGTTGGGTTGATCGGCACAGCGCCGGTCAGGAGGCTCTTGCTGAACGAGACGGCGGGTACGTCGCGGGGCTCCAGCAACTCCAGACGGAGTGACGAACGGGGGAAAACAGTACCGCGCCGGCGGAGCGGCCGGCGGAACAACCAGTTCTTAAGAAACATCGAAGAAACCTCTGGAGGGCGTTAGAGTGTCGGAATCAACCGTACAGCAGTTCCCCGGCCGGAACGGGGGTCCGGTCGGGGTCCGCGGTTCGCAATCGGATCAACTGACAGAACAACAGCGTCAGGTACAGCGGGTTCAGGACCAGGTACCGGCGCCAGAGCCGACGGGGTTCACTGGTCAGCCGGTAAAGCCATTCCAGTCCGCGTTTCTGCATGAAACCGGGAGCTTGCGGGAGCTTGCCGGCGTGAAACGGGAACGCCGCGCCGACGGCCAGAAGCGGCATCCCGATCCGGTCGCGCATCTCGTAGGCGAACACCTCCTGACGCGGGCACCCGAGCGCCACGAACGTCAAGGCCGCGCCGCTCGCGCGGATTTCGGCCGCGACCTCGTCGCGCTCGGCCGGAGTCATCTGCCGGAACAGCGAGGGGCGGGCGCCGGCGACTTTCAGCCCAGGGAACCGTTTCGATAGGTTCTCGCGCAGCGCAGCGAGGACTTCGCCGGTGCTGCCATACAGGAAGATCGGCAAACCCTCCGCTTCGGCTCGCTCGGACACCTTGAGCATCAGGTTCGGGCCGTAAACCCGATCCGGGAGTCGCGTGCGGTGGAGCAGGTTCAGCGCCCAGCGGACGGGTTGCCCGTCGGGAACGATCAGGTCGAACGAGTTCAGCCGATGCCGGTGTTCGGCGTCGAGCACGCCGGTCATGACCCCGTGAACCGCCAGCGCCGAAACACTCAGCGGAAGGCGGTCGCGTGCGGCCGAAACGATCTGTTCGACGGTCGCTTCGTAATCGACCGCGTTCACGCGGACGCCGAGGACGTTCTTCTTGCCGTGGTCGATCATCGCGTGGCCACCTCCGCCCAGCGGTCGGCGCTCGCTTCAAGAATCTCCCGGCAGATGCTCGGAACGTCGTGGATCAGTTTCCACTCCGGGTAGTGAGCGGCAAACTTGGACACGTCGCTCACGTACCAGATGTGGTCGCCGGTGCGGTTCGCCTCGGTGTAGGTCCAGTTCAGCGGCCGGTCGGTCAGCTCTTCGCAAATCCGAATGGCCTCGAGCATCGAGCAGTTGCTGAACCGCCCGCCCCCGATGTTGTAAACCTCCCCGGCCCGCGGCGCCCGGAAGAAGGCGTCGAACGCCTGAATCAAATCCGCGCTGTGGATGTTGTCCCGGACCTGCTTTCCGCCGTACCCGAACACGGTATACGGGCGGCCGGTCGCGGCACACTTCACCAGATACGCCAAGAACCCATGGAGCTGCGTGCCGGAGTGGTTCGGCCCGGTGAGGCAGCCGCCGCGGAACACGCCGGTGTTCATGCCGAAATACCGGCCGTATTCTTGAACCAAGATGTCGGCGGCCACTTTGGACGCACCGAACAGGCTGTGAAGCGTCTGATCGATCGACATGTCTTCGCGAATTCCGTTCGCGTAGATGTGGGCGGGGTCGATCTCCCACCGCGTTTCCTGTTCGATCAGCGGCAGCCGGTTGGGTGTGTCGCCGTACACCTTGTTCGTCGAGGTGAAGATGAACACAGCGTCCGGCGAGTGCTTGCGGGTGGCTTCGAGGGCGTTCAGCGTGCCGACCGCGTTCACGCCGAAGTCTGTGTGCGGGTCGCGCGCGGCCCAGTCGTGCGACGGCTGAGCGGCCGTGTGAACCACAAGCGAGATGTGCTTGCCGTACTCGGCGAACACGGCGTCCAGGGCCTCGCCGTTTCGGATGTCGGCATCGATGTGCCGGTACTGGGGGCTGAGTTCCGCACGGAGCTGCTCCCGCTGCCGGCGCGTGGACGCCTCGGGGCCGAAGAACTGGCTCCGCATGTCGTTGTCGATGCCGACAACGACCATCCCCAGCCCGGCGAAGTGCCGGGACGCTTCCGACCCGATCAGACCGGCCGAGCCGGTAACGACTGCAACACTCATGAGCCTTGATCCCCAAGCACAGGAAGCAAAATCCGGTTGTCTCGTGTCGGCCGGTTCCCCCCGGCCCGCTTGCGAGCGGCGATCTCAATCGCGCGATCGTAGATGTCGATCAACTGCCGATAGTTCGTCTCGGCGGTGTACTTCGTCTCGAACTCGCGCCGCGCCGCCGGGCGCATTCGTGAAAGCGCGTCCGGGTCGGCCAAGAGGCGCTCCACGGCTTCCACGAGTGCGGCCGAATCGCCGGGTGTGAACAGCAGTCCGGTGCGCCCTTCGTCCACGAGTTCGGCCATCGCGCCCAACCGGGATGCGATCACGGGGGTGCCCTTCGCGTAGGCCTCAATAATGGTCCGACCGAATGTCTCGTACCACACCGACGGCATGACCAGGCACTCGGCGCCGCCGATCACCTCCAGCACCTGCGACAGCGGCAAGCGGCCGAGGTACTCGATTCGCGGATCAGCGCTCGCGGCGGCCCGCACGCGTTCAGCGAGCGGCCCGTCGCCGATCACCTTCAAGCGAACCGGTCGGGCCATCCGCGCCCAGGCATCAAGGAGCGTGTCGAGTCCCTTCTCCGCGGACAACCGCGCGACGAAAACCGCGTATCCGCCCTTTCCGTCGCCGGGTTCCGGTGTCGGGTGAACGCAGTTCGGCTTCACCACGATCCGGTCGGGATCGAAGCCGCCCTCCACGAACTTCCGTTTGGCGAACTCGGTGAGCGTGAAGTACAAGTCCACTGCCCTGCGCCACGTTCCGAGCCAGCGGTGCGCGACCGACAGCGCGGCCACGGCAGCCGTGGCCGCGCTGCTCTCGCGGTAGCACTTGTGCTGCACCGCGGGCCACGGCACCGACTTTCCGAGGCAGCTCTCGCACACCTTCCCGTCCCGGAGAAACAGCGCCGACGGGCACAGGAACCGGTAGTTGTGCAGCGCCTGCACCACCGGCACACCTTCCGCCCGTGCCGCATAGTGCGCGGCCGGCGAGATGAGCGGGAAGGTGTTGGTGACGTGCATCACGTCCGGCCGTTCCCGGCGAATCAGCCCGCGAAGGTCGTGGTACACTTCCGGGTTCCACACGGTTCGACCCGCGGCTTCCAGTTTGCCCATGCCGCTCAAAACGTCGTTGTGCCGCAGGAAGCGGACGACCGCGTGCCCGTGTTCCTCGAGGGTCTGGGCCTCGGAGTCGTACACCTCGTCTTCCCCACCCCGCTGCTGGTAACGGGTATGGCAGAGCAGGACTTTCATGGACTGCGCCCCTGTGTGGACGGATCAGCGGAACGAGAGCCACTCCCGGAGCGTCCGGGTCGCGCGGGCCGCGGTCCGGACGGGTCCGGCGAACCGGGACGTTTTCGCCCAGTCGCGGGCGCGGTACCAACCGCCCCGGAGTAGCCGGGTCCGGGCGGTGACCGCGACGCTGCCCTCGATGAGCGGCACGGCCCCGGACATCAACCGCAGCTTGTACTCTTCGTCCCCCTTGCCGAGGTCGATCCGGCGAACCCCATCGGCAGCCGCGGCGCGGGCCAGTTCGAACTGGTGGATCATTCCGGGCGAGAACCGCCGCAGTTCCGTGTCGTACGCCGGGAACCACGAGTGCAGCACCCCGCCAGACCGGATACCCAACTCGATGGCCGCCAAGCGGTCGCCCGCGTACAGGGCCGAGACCACCCCCTGGAATGTCGGGGCCGTGGCGGCGAGGACGGCTTCCAGCAACCGAACCGGCCAGGCCAGGGCGAAGATGTCCCGGGCTCCGGTTCGATGGTACTGGTCTCGCTTCCACGCCAGGAGTTTGGCGAACACGGTCGGGTCGCCGGTGTGGTACTCGAACCGAATGCGTCCCACCTCCCGCTCGAGCCGGCGGACCGACTGAGCGGTTCGTCGGACGAGGTCGGTGCCGGCCCGCTTCCGCCCGTCCTTGTACGCCTCGTAACCGGCCGACAGATCCAGGTATGGAGAGCCGGTGGTCCCGCGGGCGTGTGGCCCGAACCCGGACTGGCCCGCCGGCACATGGTCGAAGTCCCAGGCTGAGAGCCCGCACGCCCGCACCAGCCGGGCGGCGTCCCAGGCGAGCCCCGCGCGAGCGACCACCCCCTGGTAGTCGCACATCGGCCAACCGACGGGCCGACCGATACGGGACCGGTCCCGCTCGAACGGGAAGAACCCCGCGGGAGTGCCCCCGTCCTCAAGAACCGCGACCTCGACTCCGCCCTTCGCCGCAGCGACGAGTTGGGTGAACTCGGGCCGGAAGTACGGGCTCTCAAGAGCCGGCTCGGCTTCCTGAATCGCTGCCCAGGCCGCGATCTGGGTTCCGGTCAATTGCTCGGCCCGCACGACGCTGATCTTCATGCCCGCCCCTCCGCCCCGGCGACGACGGCCGCCGCCAGTGCGGGAACAGCCACAGTCCGGAGTCCGGGATCCCCGAACATCTCGCGTTCGCGACGGTGTTCCAGCCGTTCCAGGAACTGCCGTTGAGGGAACACCCTGGGGGCCAGCAAATGCAGGGCGGCCCGGAAATAGCCCCAGGCTCGCCACGCGATGCACGCATCCCCGAGCGCCTTCCCGTCCTGCCCCCGGCCCTTGAACCAGAGCGACTTGGGGACCGCGACGAGTGCCGCGTGCCCGAGCCGCGCCGCCGCAATCGCCATCACTCGGGCGGCCCCGCGTTCGCGGTCCCGCTCGGCCCGGAGCCGACCACACCCGAGCGACTTCCATCGCAAATAATCCGCCCGCGCCCGATACCCCGGGACGACGTGGTGCATGACCGCGCGCGGCGCGTACCACGCTTCGATGCCGGCGGATTCGACGCGGCGGAACAGCTCGCCGTCTTCCCCGGCGGTCTTCATCGACCCGTCGAACATCCCGACCCGGTCGAACACGGTCCGGTGAATGAGTAGGTTTCCGGCACCCGGGGCCAGTCGGCCGACCGCCCGACACGGCTCGTCGCCGCCCATGGTCTCACCGAGCATCCATCGGCACACCGGGGGGAGTGCGGGAGAGGTCCCGTCTGCGAACAGGAGTCGGTTCGCCCCGCCCACACACTTCGTGCCCTTCTCCGCCGCGAACGCCATCAGTTCGATGAGCCAGCGGGCGTCTGCGAGCTGGTCGTCGTCGAAGAATGCGATCCACGGGGTGCGGGACTCGCGGAGGCCGCGATTCCTCGCCGCAGCCACGCCTTGCACGCTTTCGCGCACCCCGCGGAGCGGGACCGGCGCGTCCAGGACCGCCTTCGCGATCACGGCCGGTGTGTCGTCCGTCGAGGCGTTGTCCACGACCAGCAGTTCGTATGTAAACAGGCCATCGGTGGTCAACTGAAACAGACTGGCCAGGGCGTCCTGCAGCGGGTCGGCGCGGTTGTACGTGCAGACCACCACAGTCACGTCGGGAGCGGGCTGGGTCATGGTACCTCCCCATCAGGGTGCTCGGCACCGGGGCGAGGGACAAAGAATGCGATCCGGCACAAGGCGCAGGCAGTCAGAAAGGCGGGGAACGACGGCAGCACGAGGTCGGATTCGGAGAACCCTCCAATCACCTCGGCGATCAGGATCGCGAACAGTAGCCCGGTCCCAGGGTCCGCAGTCGCCCGGTACTCGGCCCCGGCCCGCCATAGCCCGACCACCAGCACCAGCACCAGAGCCGCCAGCCCCACTAATCCGGTTCCGAGTAAGGCCTCGTAGTAGGCCGAGTGCGCCGAGCTGATCGCCCAGTACTGATCGCCGGACACCGCGTCGACGCGGGCGGGCGTCCAGAACCCGCCGTACCCGTAGCCGATCCACGGCCGCTGGCGGGCGTATTCGTCGAGGGCTTCCCACAACTCGGTGCGCCCGCTCAAGGTGCTGGTGTCCTCGATTCGGCCCATGTTCAAACCGCCGGCCGCTTGGCCCGCGAGATCGACCCTCAGCAAGGATGCCACCAGCGCGCCCAAACTGAGCAGCCACACCCCGACGAACCCGGTCGCGACCACGGTGGGCGTTGGGCGAAGCATCCGCGCACCGACCAGACCGACAAGGAGCGCCGCAAGTGAGGTTCGGGACTTCGTGGCCAGCAGGAGGATGAACCCACCCACGAACAGCCCGACGAGCCAGCGCCGGTGCCTTTCCCCGGACGCGAGTAACGCCCCAGCCGCGAGGCACAGGAAAGCACAGTTCGCGCCCTGCCCGTTCGGGTGCAGCGTACCCGCGAACCGCCCGCCGAGGAACGGACGGAACGTCCCCAGCCAGCACTCGACCAGTACCCCTAGCCCGGCGAAGGCCGCGGTTAGCGCGACCACGAACCAGCACAGATCCCGCCCGTCGAGCCTTCGCGCGAACCCCAGAGCGCCCGCGAAGCAGAACGTCAGACTCGCGAGGCGCCGAACTGTGCGGCCCGGGTCCATCGCCCAAAGCACGCTCACCACGCTCCACCCGACGAAGAACAGTAGCACGAGCGGGAGCACGCCTCGTGTTTGCCAGAGGCGCGTGCTGCGCGCCGCGAAGGCGCCGCCCGCCATGGCGAGTACGGTAAACCCGATCCGGTTGCCCCACTGCCCCGAACCCGCCGCCGCTTCGAGCGCGTCTTGCTCGACGCCGTAATACTCGTCCCGCAGTGACGAACGGAGGTCGTGATCGATCAGGAAGAACGCGAACCCGGCCAGCGCGACCGCCGCCCACGGCACCCGCGCACCGGTATCGGGAGCCGTCATAGGTCGCCCCCGTTTAGGGGAGTCGAAACCCGTGCGTCGGCCATCAACCGGACGAGCACCGCGATTCGGATCAGAACGCCCGCGGTGGTCCCGATCAGCGCCCCGACGGCAGCTCCATTCACGCCATAGGGGGGAAGCAGCACGGCGACCGCGACGACCGTCACCGCGACCGTACACGCGTCCGCAATCGCGTTCGCGCGTGCCCGGTCCATCGCCCACAGCCCGTTCCCGGCGGTGATGCCCAGGCTCATTACCCACACTTGAAGCGCGAGGACTGCGAGAATCGACCCGCACCCGGCGTAGGCCGGACCGTACACCAA
>Ga0105049_10009195_pt1 | contig 11392 bp, 7 predicted proteins | sample MAT06_FD_78087 | JGI IMG/M metagenome (GOLD analysis project Ga0105049, IMG submission 78087) | Freshwater microbial communities from Lake Fryxell liftoff mats and glacier meltwater in Antarctica - MAT-06 | ecosystem: Environmental > Aquatic > Freshwater > Ice > Liftoff microbial mat | place...
CTAAAACGGCATCTTTAGGAATAGTGCCAACCTCTGTAGGTGGGCTGGGAACCATACTAGGAAGCACAGCGTTTGGGAGAGGCTCTTGGGGTGAAGCAGCAGGAGGCTCGGAGAGTAAAACGAGCGGCGGCAGCGGCAGGTTTTTGGGATTCAACTGCACCAATGTACCAATTTTGAAAGGGGTAACTATTGAACTTTCGACAGCGGTGGGGCTGGGCTGAGGAGTCAGTGCCGGAGAGAATGCCGGAGCGATCGCCTCTTTATTGCCCGACCACCAGAAGAGAAAACCCAATAGTCCTGCAATCCCTAACAATGCACCGATCCCTAACAGCAACGGTCTAGATGAAGAACTTTGTTCGGGCTGAAGGACTTGGGTTTTAATATTAGATGAGATCGGTTCCGCCTGGTAAGGCTGGCTAATCTGAGTAGGGAAATCTGGCGCAGCAGGGCTGAGGCGATTTGTCCCTGATGATAGTTGTTCCAAAACAATGGGGTTTGACGGGGCTGACGAAGGCGTGATTTGTACGTAGATTAAGCCCACCGTGACGTTATCGTGTCCGTTTTGGGTGTTGCCAATCTCGACTAGGCGCTTGCTGACGGTTTCAATATCGGTTTTGCCTTCTAGCAGGGGCAAAACTTCGGTTTCCCAATATTCTTCCACGCGATCGCCATCGCTCAACCCATCCGAGCAGAGCAGAAACACACTGTCTTCGTCCAAAATAAACCGCTGCACATTGGGATACAACAGACTAGACGCACTCATTCCCAATGCCTGCACTAAAGACCCAGAGCCGGGCTGCTGGAGCGCTTGCGGATAGGTGCAATAGCCTAGGCGCACTTCCCGCGAGGCAACATCATCATCTAGGGTGACCTGATGACATCCGTAGCGGGTAATCCAGTAGGCGCGACTATCGCCCACATGGGTGACGTAAAGCTCGTGGGCGCGAATCAGTCCCATGACTAAGGTTGTGCCCATGCGCTGGCGATCTAGGCGCTGTTCGCTGTCGTTGCGGCGGCTAATTTGATCGTTAGCCAGGCAAGCAGCTTTCTCTAGTTCCACCATCAAAGTCGCGGCATTAGAGCTTTTGAGATCTAGGGATGTAATTTGATGTTGAATCGCTTCGATCGCCAAATTCGACGCCACATCTCCGCCTTGATGACCGCCAATGCCGTCGCAAACCACAACCAGTGGGTCTTGAGCCGAGAGCAGTGTTTGAACAGTGCCACCCGGCGGATAGCAAGCATCTTCGTTGCGCTGACGGGTGGGACCTTGATCGGTACGGGTGGCGGTTTGCACATGGCGGGTCTGGGCTTGACTAATGCGGGCGATCGCCCCATCTAGGTAGTCCATCAACAGTTCAACGTTGTAGATGTCGCATTGAATTAACTGCTGACAAAGCTGCTGTAGAAAAGGCACAATTTCGGGTTGGGCGATCGCTCCCCAAGATTGCCAAAGCTGCCCTAATTGCACCAAAGTAGGAACGTCACTGCGATCGGGGTGCAACTCCAGCAGCCTAAACAGCGAGCCTTCTACTTTAAATAATTCGGGCTTTAGCAAACTCGACCCCACTTGCTCACCGTTCAACGGTTGCCATAGGTGCGCTATCTGCCATAACCAGTTCAGTTGGCGCAGAGCAGTGGCTTCTCTCCATTCATCGGTTAGCGCGGGCAGCAGTTGAATGTCAATGTTCTGTCCATCAAAGTCTCTTTTTACCCAAAGGGGAGCCGCTTCTAGTAACAAAAGCGGACTAGAAGACGGTCTTTCCAGCCAGTCATAAACCTGTGGCACATGAAGTTGCCAAGGCGAAAGGCGTAAGTAGAACGTGAACTGAGGAGGAATTTCGGTAGAGTTATTAGGGAGAAATCCTGGCTTCGTATCGAGAACAATATTTTTCGATTTGCAGAAGTACCGCCCTGCTAGAACTTCACCAGGGTCACAGGAGTTTTCTCCCATCATCCACAAATAGCGCCTAATTAAAGGCGTGCGACAGTTTTGACAGAACTGGTTACCTTCAGGGTTAGGCGTTTGGCAGGCAGGGTTATGGCAGTCAAGCATTGCCATGGTTAATGAAGCCAGGGATACAGCGGTTTTCTCAGGATATCGTATCTGGATTTCAGATTTCGGATCTTAGATTTTTAGATCTTGAAATTTTTAAAGATTAAGGTGATTTGCGGCACCGTTATCATCGGCGGCACGGGGTAAGCCGAGGCTATAGTTTTTGACGCGACTGTTGAGGTTGTAAGAGACGCTGCCTGCTTGCAGAAGCGATCGCACAAAATGCTCTAAGTCTGACCCAATTCGGCGCAAGTTATAGTCGGTCAAATCTGCTTCACCGGAAGCATCTACCAATTCGTCAAACTTACGATAGACCTGCTGAACAGCGCTGTCATTCCACAGCAACTCATTATCGGGGTCAATATCTAGAGTCAGGGTGTCAGCGCTAGGCACCAGTTCATTGTTCTGGATGTTAGCAGCAAAAATACGAACATGGCGGGTTGTAGACTTGTGCAGCATAGGGGTTTAGGGCATTAGGGAACAGGATGGGGAACAATTGCTTTGTGAAACAGTACTCGTAAATTATTCGTAAATTAACAGTATTCGTGAATTAGTATAAGTCGAATTATAAAGCCGCTGTTCTCCTCTATATCGTTGTTTAATCATTTTAATTGACTTATCCCAAATTTCTGACAGGCGTTATGCTTGGGTGTGTCGAATCTGCCCATGCACCCAAGAGGACGCGATCGCATGAGAATTCCTAAATCTCAGGATCAGCACAAGCGCGATCATCGTGCCCCCAGCCGTCGTGCCCCCAGCCGTCGTGACCCCAGCCGCCACGAGAATAGCCTGAATGCTCGACCTGGCAAAAGCCGCGCCTTAATCAGCTTCGGCAACATCCTCAAAACCTTGTCGATCATGACCACGGGCGGAACGATCGCCATTGGGCTACTCATTGGGGCTGGCATGTGGCAAACTGGCAATCAATTCTTCGGTAAGCTTTCTGGTTTATTTAATGCGCCCCAGCCCGAAGCCAAGGTTGATGTGCGATCGCTGGTAGTGCAGCAGATCCGCAACGCCAGCGAGCTAACCACCGCAATTTTTACGATGGAAACCGTGGTGCCGGCCAGCCGCGATCGCACGGTCGGCGGATATGTCATTGGCAAAACCACTCTCCTCTACATTGCCTATGGAGAGGTTCGAGCAGGCGTTGATTTGTCAGATCTAAAGCCCGAAGATGTCCAAATCAACGGCGACACCACGATTCTTCGCCTACCGCCGCCGCGCATCTTAGACAGCAAAATTGATGTCAGCCGCTCTAAGGTTTACGACTATGACCGAGGATTCTTGGGCTTAGGGCCCGATGCTGCCCCAGAACTCCAGGATCTTGCCCAGCGGCAGACCTTAGATAAAATCGTGGCTTCTGCCTGTGCTAATGGCATTTTGCAGTCGGCCAGCGATCGCGCCAAAATGACCGTGAACCAGCTTCTTATGACTGCGGGCTATCAAAAGCTAATTGTTGAGAACCAACCCCCTTTAATAGACTCCTGTAAGTTAAGCACGCCCGTAGAAGTACCGCCGCAATTAGCACCGCCGCCAGCGCTTTAGCCTAAGCTTCAGCAGAAGCCGCAAAGGTAAGCGGGGAAGAATACAGAGGAAAGGGCGATCGTATCAAGATCTCATAAACACTGCATCAGCAATGGTTGCTCTCAGCCCTAAGGCGGGAAAACTACTCTAGTTGTTAGCTGACTGGGGTGGAAAGTATGCCTGGAGATAATCAACTTAACGGAGCCATTGACGTCGGGTTCTCAACCAACCGAAGCGGCAAAGTTGGCAGAAAGGATCTTGATGATTTGTATCGGCTTAATTTATCTGGGCGCAGCAGCCTTAATGTCAATCTTTCTAAAATTTCTAAAAAAGCCAAAGTTGGAGTTGGACTCTACCGACTCAAGCGCCCACTCGAAGAGGTCAGGGGAAACGTCGGCAATATCGACTTTAGCCAAATCGATCGCTCCGATCTCAGCACCAATTTTGAACTGATCCGCTCCTCTAAGGCACGCAGCACCAAAGCCTCAAGCATCGTCCTGAACCCGCTTGACTCTGGCGATTATGTCATCAGAATTCGGCAAAGTGGCAAGATCGACAGCAAGTATCGCCTCTCCCTGGGCGGCGCTCTGCTCCCCGAAGATCCGATTCCCACGCCTGACCCCGTACCGCCCCCTGACACCATACCGACTCCCAACCCCATACCGACTCCCAACCCCATACCGACTCCCAACCCCATACCGACTCCCGACCCTGGCAACTCTTTAGCAACTGCTTACCCCATAGCTTTTCCATTTGCAACCCAAAGTGGTCTTATTAACGACAGCGACCAGCAAGACTACTACAAATTCTCGGTGCCCAGCACTAGTGTTGGTGACTACAAGTTTGACCTGTCAGGGCTAGCGGCTAATGCAAATGTTGAGATTTTCAACAGCGCTGGCATTGTGATTAAAACCGCAATGGCTTCTGGGAGTCAGGCAGAATCTTTGCTTGTTCCTTTAGATGAAGGAAACTACTTCGTTCGTGTATTCCAAGGCACGGCAATCGCTGCAAGCAACTACAGTCTGAGCATGGCTTCACTGACTGATACTTTCTCAGGTACATTTGCAGGCGGAGCAGGCAGCGCTTCACCTCTAACACCTACATCCGATTTGGGAGTCCTTGCAACTAACTACGTGTTGGATGGCGCTAAGAATTCTAAAGAAGACTTATTTGAAATCGTTGTTGCCCCAGGTGAACGCAAATTCTTAAACCTGGAACTCAAGGGCATCTCTGGCGGCAGCTTAACGGGCAACTTAGATGTTGAGTTGTTTGGTGCTGACGGATTTGCTCCAACCCCAAACACCGCTATTTTAAAATCTTCCAGATCAGGCAATAGCGCTGAGGTTTTTGGCGGCACCCTAAGCGCAGGCACTTACTATATTCGGATCAAACCAGGGGCATTAGGGACGCGTGAAGGATCTGAGTACAGCTTGTCGATGTCGCTCAACGATCGAGGCACCGTTCCTACCATCACGCGAGACATTAACTACGGTAAAACCCAGATTCTTGATGCTAACAATAATCCGACCGGTGAGCCTACTGGCAATAGTTCTGATGCCAAGTTGTTGACTAAGGTCGGTGGGTTGGCGTACTTCTCTGCTAATGATGGTGATGGCGCAGCTCTTTGGAAAACTGATGGAACGCTGAAAGGCACTCAAAAACTCAAGGCTTTTTCTGGTTCTTTGAGCAATTTTACAGAAGCTAATAGCATCCTCTACTTTACGGGAGATGATGGCTTGACCGGAGCTGAACTTTGGAGAAGTGATGGAACTGCTAGTGGTACGGTACTCGTGAAAGATCTGCGTTCAGGAGGCGGTGGGTCTAGTCCCTCAAGTCTGGTAGCCGCAGGAAGTCGTCTCTATTTCATCGCTGATAACGACCCAAACACCCTTGGCGTGCAATTCTACAGAACTAATGTTGCAGGGACAGATATCGAACCCGTTCCCTCTCCTCTCCTTAATCCTTTAGTCCCGGTCTATGACATTGACAACCTCGCCTTTTATGACCACACCCTCTACTTCTCAGCAGAACAGAGCGCAGAAGGTTCCAGTACTACTACCGGTAATGAGTTGTGGAGAATAGCCAATGCAGAAGGTGATTCTCCAGGAGCAATGGCTTTCCAGGATCTTAATACAGGTTCCGGCGGTTCAAGCCCTAGCGAATTTGTGGTGTCGGCAAAGGGCAATATGTATGCGTCTGCCTCCCTTTCTGGTGGCACGCCCTCTCTTGTAAGAATTAAGGATGGTAGTGCACCTACTTCTATTGAGAATAGTGCACCTATTCCTGTTGGGAAACGTTTGAAAAGTCCTAAGGGCTTTGTGGCTGTGGGCGACACGCTCTATTTCTCAGGCAGGACTACTGATGAGGGAACAGAACTCTGGAGCCTGACCAATAACACTATTAATGGTACGGATACGGATACGGCATCTCTTATAAAGATCCCTTCTATCGCATCAGCGGCTCTGAGTTCAAGCCCCAACAACCTGGTTGCAGTTGGAACCTCCTCAATTTATTTCTTTGCAAATGCAAATGATGGAATGGGTGAAGGACTGTGGAAAGTCGATAATGGCTCTACAACTCCAACAAAGGTAAATATTACAGACAGCATCAACGGAATGGGCACGAATCCCAAGGAGTTGGTTGCAATCGGCAATGTTCTTTACTTCTCAGCAGACAATGCGATAAAGGGTAAAGAGTTGTGGTCTTACGACACCACCACGACAACGATGAAGCTGAACGACATCAACACGCAAGCTGATCCAGATATTATAGGTAATAATTCTGGTTCCAGCCCTAAACTCTTGACTAATATCGGTGAGTCGCTGTACTTCATTGCAGATAATGGTCAGGATGGTATTGAGCTAATGTCTCTTTAATCAGAATTATTTCTCAAACTGATTACAGTTCTAAACACAAAGCCCCCCGACTTCTGGAAACGGTCGGGGGGCTTTTATGCTTAGCTATCCTTTCGATCGCTCAGGTCGATACAGAGCTAGAGGGTTGCTTGTTAAAGTCGGGTAGTTCAACCATTGCCAAAGATTGGCGCTTTTTGAGGGGGCGCAATGGATAAACCAAGGGCGAGGGTGAGTTTTGAGAATTTGCGACAAAAGCAGGAACCGAGCTTTGAGGCATTGAATTGAGAGGAGGTTGAACGGCTGCGGGCTGTCGAACAGTTGGTGGTTGAGCAGGTTTTTGGGTAGGAGCTTCAATTGGCTCAGGGGCTTTAGGCTGGGGTTCAGGAACTTGCACGGATGCTGCTGTGGGAGAAGGCGTTAGCGGAGAAGGAGTTGCCGGAACATCCCAAGGATCTTGCTCAACGTGGGGTGTGGGAGCAGCGTTTTCTAGGGCGGAGAAGTCGATCGCCTCAAAAGCGGCAAAATCTCCAGAAAGGCTAGCTTTAACCACGTCTTCAGTAGATACATCAATCAGTCGAGCTAAATCTTGCCAAAGGGCATCTTCTGCATCTGCCATCGGAACGTCTTCGGGCAGCGGGGCTTCGGTGAGTTCAACTATCACGGGTTGAGCAGGTTCACTGAGCAATTCACTAAGTTGAGGAGCAGCGGCAGGCTGTAGATTAGGAGGCTGGGCGATCGCCGATTGCAAAGCATCAACAGGAAACGGTTCAGCCAGCATCGCTTCGGCAATCAAATCGGCTAGGGGCTGCACGATCGAGCTAATGTGCGCCATCAGAGCCGGATCGTCAATTGTGGAGTCGATTGAAGGAGCAATCGAAGGAGGAGTAATCGCTTCTACCTGAACTTCTTCTGAAGGAATCATCGGCTCTGATACAGGCTGTATCAGTGGCACAGCCTGTACCGACGCTTGAGGCACTTGCAGCTTAGGCAGGGTAAAGGCAGGAAGGTTGAGATTCTCGTTGGGCTGAAGCTCTGATTGAGAATCCTCAGCTTGAAAATCATCCAAAACATCTGAAGTGATGTTCATCCAAGGCATTTTTCCTGGCATAACATTGGACTGTGCTGCCCAAGGTTTGATGCGCTGGGCTTTGGGTAAAAAGAGGTAATCGCCTGCGGTTTGGGCAGAGGGTAAATCTTGTCCTTCGTATTGGGGCACAGGAACTTCTAAGCATTTCTCTAATGCCGACTTGAACTGAAGGGTATAGCGCTGCTGACGGTAGAGGCGAGTTTGTAAATCTCGGCAGTTGCCTTCAGATTGGGCAAGGGCTTGGGATTGCTCGGTATAGCGCTGTTGCAGAAGAGAAGTTTCTCGCTCTAGCTGCGCCACGCGCTCTTGGCTGGCTTCAAGTTGATCGGTGAGTGTTTCGAGCAAGATTTGCTGCCTCTGGTTAGTTTGGTGGGCAAATTCAAGTTGGTTGTAGAGCGTGGTGATTTGCTCTTGTGCCTGGGATAGGTCTTGGGGCATTGGTTCGTTGGACTCAATGCAGGGAAGAGAACTGTGGCTTTGCTCTAGTGCTTCTTCGAGTTGAGAGACTCGATCTAACAAAGCGCTGTTGCATTGGTTGAGTTCTTGAATCAGGCTAACCAAATCAGCGAGTTCTGGAGGTTCGGTTTGGTGAAGAGATTCTTCAGACACTGATTCTTCAGACACTGATTCTTCAAACACAGAGGCGATCGCTTCTACCGTCCCTATCGCTACCGTGCCCATCATCGCAACCATATCGATTTCCGCCAGAGATCCTACTAGGAAACTGACTTCTGAGTCTTCTTCATCCATCCCGGTGAAAGGATCTCTCCAGATCAAGGGCGCTTCGTCCATCGATTTAGATTGATCGGGATCATGCGGGTCATGATTATTGAAGGGGGCGTTTGATTGACTCATAGGTTTGACTCTTGGACGGGCTGATTGTGCGAACGTTGGGATAGATAAGATCTGTGACTCAAGGGGAGGCGTTTCACGGCTTGATTTCAAGTGCCGTAGGAAACACGTCAATTTGACTTCTAGAAACACGTCAATTTGACTTCTAATTTAGTAGCACAGAAAAAGAATTTGGCAACACCTTTTTAAATTTATTCCCTCGAATTCAAGTTATTCCCTCGAATTCAAATTTCAGAGATAATTTTTATCTCAAAGCGGTCTGAAGAAATTCCTGATGCGCTGATGCCCGATCTATCAAAGCCTGCACCCGAGTCTTAGAGAGCGGATCACCGTTGGCATACAGGTCGATCCATTCTCGACTGATTGCCTGTGGGTCAAGGGGTATTTGCTCCATTGTCCATCCTGATAGCTCTAGATCTTGCATCAGTTGGCTCACCTTGGGGTCATAGCTGAGCGCAAAACAGCGACATTCCGCCGCTGCCGCCATAATTAGCCCGTGGAAGCGCATGGCGATCGCCATTTCTACCCCCCGGAACACGCCCATGAGTTGCTTAGGATCGGTCAAGGTCAGAATTTTGCTATTAGGTAAGCGGGAGTGGATGGACTGGGCGATCGCCAAATCCTGCATAGGCTGAAACGGAATCAGCAAAACGTAAGTCTGAGTCGCTTTTTGAAAATCGATCAGCCCTAGAGTTAATGCCTCCAGTCGCTCAGGCGTTAGCCCTGGATGGGCACGGAGGGCGATCGCCACCCTGGGCGCGGGCAAATCCCACAGTCCAGGCACGGGTTCTCCCTGCAACGCCCAAACCGGGTCAGGAGCCACCGTAAAGGGAATTTGCCATTCTGCCAGTAGCGCCGCCGAGCCGCTGTCTCGCACGCTGACCGCCGTACAGCCTGCAAAAATATTGCGAGTGAGCCAGCGAGTTGAGGCGCGCTTGAGGGGGCCAATTCCCTGTGCCCAGGCGATCGTCCGGAGTCCGCGCTGCTGCGCTAGTCCCATCAAGCCGCCGTAGTAAATTGGGCTAAAGGCGCTGGTGGCATCTTGCATGAGGCTACCGCCGCCCCAAATTAGGGCATCGGACTGGCGCAGGGCACGCAGCACTTCAAAGGCTGACTGGCGATCGCAGGCTTCGACCTGATAGCGATCGTGGGTTTCGGTGGGGTTGCCCGATAACACCACAGGTTTAACGTGACGGGGCAGCATTTGCAGCAAGGTTGCCAGCAGCGCCTCATCTCCACCATTTCCTTTACCGTAGTAACCACACAAAACTGCCCGCATTGCTTAACCAAATTCGAGTACCATAACCCATACAATAATCTGTTTTGAAAACCCCATGAATGCCCTTTCAATTCCAACCTGGATGATTCATGTCTCTAGCGTCCTTGAGTGGATTACCGCTATCTGGCTAATCTGGGTTTATAGCGAAGTTACAGAGAACCCGGCGTGGCGCGCTCTTTCCTTTGCCATGCTGCCTGCCTTGGTCAGCGCCATGTGTGCCTGTACGTGGCATTTCTTTGATAATGATTCCTCGTTGGAGTGGCTTGTTACGGTACAAGGGGCAACGACTTTGATTGGAAATGGAACGCTGTGTTTAGCAGCTTGGTGGATTTATCGATCGGGGCAAGAGGAGAAGCCGGGAGAGGAATAAGGGTCGTTACTAACTAAAAGATATGAACCCGCTCAAAGCCCCTTTCCTTCAGGAGAGGGGTTTGGGGAGAGGTCTCTAGCTGCGTGGCAGACTAAACCTAACCCCTAGCCCCTTCCCTATGAGGGCAGGGGAACCGGATCTTCATACTGCATAGCAACGCTAAATAAGGGTCGTCTGTCCAAGCAATATCACTTCTAGTACCACTGCTACAAACATCTGTGCTACCTCATGCCTCCTGAAACTCTTTTTGGTTTATCTCTTTTTCCTTACCTTGGTTTTCTTTGGTTCCTCAGTCGGTCAGAGCAAACCCCTAGGCTAGGGTTTATTGGATTTTGTATGACTTTGGTGTTTGTGGCGGTCACGATTCCGGTTGGTATTTACGCCAAGGTCGTTTACGGAGAATCACTGGCAAACGTTGATTTTCTGCACGGTGGGGCAGAGTCTTTCCTGACGCTGGCAAATATCGTACTGGTTTTAGGGTTTCAGCAAGCGATCGCCCAGCAGCGAGCTTCTAAACAGGCTCCCAAATAAGTCCGACTTTTCACGTTGGGTTTTGCGACCTCAGCGGGAACCCTGAAAAGGTGAACGCCCGTGTGCGCTACCTACTATGACTTGTTGCCTTAACCCTCAATGCCCCAACCCCCTCAACCCCGACAAAGCCAGTATTTGTCAGAGCTGTGGTACCCCTCTAACCTTGCTGCGAGGACGTTATCGAGCGGTGCAGACCTTAGGACAAGGTGGGTTTGGAAAAACCTACTTAGCAGTTGATGAAGACCGTCTCAAAAGCCGCTGCGTCATCAAACAATTTGCGCCTCAAGTCCAGGGCAAATCGATGGAAAAAGCGATCCAGCTTTTTAACCAAGAAGCAGTTCGTTTAGACGAACTCGGTGAACACGCGCAGATTCCTACCTTGCTGGCGTACTTTGAGCAAGGGGGCTATCTCTATTTAGTGCAGCAGTTTATTGAAGGACAAAGTTTACTGCAACAGATGCGGCAGCAAGGAGCCTTTAGCGAACGGCAAATCCGCGAGGTGCTTTCAGACGTGCTGCCAGTTCTGCGCTTTATTCACAAAAATCAGGTGATTCATCGAGATATTACCCCGGCAAACATTCTGCGCCGACAGCCAGACGATCGCATCATTTTGATTGACTTTGGTGTTGCCAAGCAGCTTGATGCCGATGCCGGAGTCGAAGCCGGAACTCGCATTGGCACCGAAGGCTATTCTCCCTTAGAACAATTTCGGGGCGGCAAAGCTTACCCAGCCAGCGATCTCTACAGCTTGGGGGCGACTTGTCTGCACCTAATGACCCAAACCCGTCCCGATAATCTCTACGACCCTCTCAACGGACGCTGGACTTGGCGCGAG
>Ga0105049_10009197_pt1 | contig 11390 bp, 9 predicted proteins | sample MAT06_FD_78087 | JGI IMG/M metagenome (GOLD analysis project Ga0105049, IMG submission 78087) | Freshwater microbial communities from Lake Fryxell liftoff mats and glacier meltwater in Antarctica - MAT-06 | ecosystem: Environmental > Aquatic > Freshwater > Ice > Liftoff microbial mat | place...
GCGAGAAGGCACGCCAGGAGCGAGCCGGCGAGACCAGCGCCAACGATGATGACTCGCTTGCTTGCGAGTGTGCTGGTCGATGCGCTTGTGGATTGGCTCATGGATTGGCCGCTTGCGTTGCTCATGGCGTCTCCGATGTTGCGGATGCGAAGAGTGATTGCGATGCGTTGGGTTTGTGGTGCTGCTCGTGCTCCAGAAGCCATCGCTTGCGTTCGATGCCGCTGGCGAAACCTGTGAGCGAGCCGTCTGCTCCGATCACGCGGTGGCACGGGCGGATGATGCAGATCGGATTGCGCGAGTTGGCACCGCCGACGGCGCGCGAGGCCTTCGCATCGCCCAGCGCACGTGCCACCTCGCCGTAGCTGCGCGTGGCTCCGTAGAGGATGGTGTCCAGGTGCGACCAGCAGGCCCGGGTGAAGGGTGTTGGCTTGAGGAGATCGGTGTCGAGTTGGAGCGTGAACTCGCGGCGGGATCCAGCGAGATACTCGCGAAGCTGGGTCACCGCGGCGGCGACGTGCGTTCTGGCGATCGCGTCGAGCGCTCCGGGCCTCAGGAGATCGCGCGGGTCGCCCTCGAAGGGTGGATTAACCGGATCCTCGTCGAACTCGCAGGCGCACAGGCCACGGTCGGTCGCGGCCAGCGCAAGCACTCCAACCGGCGTGGCGACACATCCAAACGCGAACACGCGCGACTTGAACCTGGCTGCCACGAGGCGTGCGTTCTCGCCAGCCACGCGTTCGACGGTCGATGGATCTGCAGTGTTGCTCATGACTCGTCATCCTTGGCGCGGCTGGCTCGCACGTCCTCGTCCCCCTCGGTGGACCTTCGGGGTGCACCGAGGGTGCGGGCGCGAGTGATGGCGGCCTTACCGAACTTTCGCGCGATGGCGTCGCTCACGCCGTCAATCTTCTCGCTGCGCTGCGGGCGCTGCGGGAGCGAGGGGCTCTTGGCTGCCGGCGCGACCGCGTCGAAGAGGCCGGGCTGCGACTCGGTCCCCAGCTCGTGCAGCGTCACGCCGAGCAGGCGCAGCCGCGGGCGGTGCTCCGCGAGGAAGGCGTCGAGGAGCCTCATCGCGATGGGCCAGAGCGCGTCGGTGTGGTTCGTGGGCGCATCGAGGGATTCGGAACGCGTGTAGGTTCGGAAGTCGGGCGTGCGCAGCTTGACGGTGACGCGTCGGGACCGGAGGCCATCCTCACGCAGGTTCATCGCAGCGCTCTCCAGGAGCTGGAGGAGGATGGCGCGCAGCATGGCACCGTCGCCGATGTCCTCTGAGAACGTGCGCTCCTTGCCGACGCTCTTGGCCTGTGCGCGGCCATGAACGACTCGCTCATCAATGCCATACGCCAGGCGCAGCCACGCATCGGCCGAGTCGCCGAAGGTGCGGCGGAGCGCGACGATGTCGGCGGCGCGCAAGTCCGCGATGGTCTTGATGCCCATCTTTGCGAGCCGCGCGGTTGCGACCTCGCCCACGCCGAAGATCTCAGAGACAGCGCGGCCCGGCAACACGCGCTCGACATCTTCGGACGCGATCACCATGATGCCGTCGGGCTTGCACGCGTCGCTCGCGAGCTTGGCGAGGAACTTGTTGAACGACACGCCGACGGAGCAGGTGAGTCCAACCTCGCGCCGGACGATGGCGCGGATCTCTTCGCCCGCGACCTTCGCGGCTTCGAGCCCGCCGCTTGCGAACTTCCCGACGCGCGTGAGGTCGAGGAAGGCCTCATCGATTGAGATTGGCTGAACGTCGGGCGTGAATCGATCGAAGATCGCGTGGATGCGTCTCGAATCTGCGGCGTAGACGCCCATGCGCACGGGGACGACGATGGCCTGCGGGCAGAGGGCGCGAGCCTGGGCCATCGGCATCGCGCTGCGGCATCCGAAGACGCGCGCCTCGTAGCTCGCGGCGGTCACGACGCCGCGCTTCCCCTCGCCGCCCTTGCCGCCGCCAACGAGCACGGGCTTGCCGCGGAGCGCGGGCGCGTCGCGTTGCTCGACGGAGGCGTAGAAGGCGTCCATGTCGACGTGGAGGATGAGCATGGGGGCGGAAAGTGGTCAAGTGGCGAAGTGGTCAAATGGTGGAATGCTGGAGTCATGATACGAACGTTGGCTTCCTTGCCGGTTGCCCTTCCACTTGACCACTCTACCACTTAGACACTTCGCCACTTAGACACTTTGTCCCTCGACCACTTCGCCGCTTCCTACGCCTTACCCTCGTCCATGCGCATTCTGCTGACCAATGACGACGGCATTCGGGCTCCCGGGATCGAGGCGATGTTCGACGCGCTGATCGACACAGGCGGAAGGCTTGGCGGCCCGCTTTCGTTCGCTCCGGGCGATCCCGGCGCAGTGACACGCGCCCCGCGTCACGTCGTGTACACCGTCGCGCCGCTGACAGTGCAGTCCGCCACGAGCCATGGCGTGACCTTCCACGCTCCCATCATGATCCGCGAAACCGAGTCGCCCACGCCCGGCGGCAACGTCCTTCGGGGAACCGCTGTGGACGCCCGACCCGCCGACTGCGTCAAGATCGCGCTGACGAACCTGTGGCCGCAGGCCTTCCCGGATCTCCTGCGACCGGACCTTGTGATCTCGGGCATGAATGCTGGCGCCAACTGCGGCATCAACACGATCTATTCGGGCACGGTCGCCGCGGCGCTGGAGGCGGCGTTCCTTGGTGTGCCGTCCATCGCGGTCTCGATGCTGCTGGGCAAGGGCAAGCCAAACTTCGCGCTCGGCGCGGCGTGGGCGAGGCGCGCCATCGATCAGGTGCTCGCTAAGGGACTGCCGCGGCCGCACGAGTGCCTCTCGATCAACATCCCTGCGACCGACGCGCCGGGCCTCACGATTGATTCACCCGCGCCGCCGGTGCATGTCTGCCCGATCAACGTGCACGGGCTGGTGGACAAGTACGAGAAGCGCAAAAGCCCCGGCGGCGAGACGTACTTCTGGGCCGCGGGATACGGGCTCGACTTCAAGGGGACGGACCCCGGCAGCGATGTCGAGCTGCTGCTCGGTGGCAAGATCACGGTGACGCCGCTGACCTTTGACCTCACGAACCACGCGCGCCTGTCGCACTGGCGCGAGGCAATTGCGCGCTGAGTGTGTGGCTAAGGCGCTTGCGTTGCTACGCGCACCCGCCACGCGTCCATGCTCCGGAAGTGCGCCTGTTCCACGACCTCTCCCACGCCGAGCACCTGCGTGATCTCCTCCTGCGTCATGGGCGGGAACCAGTGCGGGTTGTACGCGAAGATGAACTCGCTGAGTCGCTCATCGCGCACCACGGCGAGCATTCGCGCCACGCGATCGTGCGCTCCCTGCACCTGGAAGGTGCGCAGGCCGGGCGCGTAGTACTCCAGCGGCAGGACCATCGTATTTGCGATGATGGGGACTTCCGGGCCCTCGCGATTCCACGCGGCGAGGCCTCGCCAGTCGGGGTTGGGCGTGATCACCGTCTCGCGCTGTGCCTGCGTGGTCCGAATCAGAACGGTCGACGCCAGCGCGAGCGCGAGCGGCGCGATGATGGCGAGCCATGCAATTGCGCCTCGCCTGTGCGAGACCCTGGGTTGAGCCGCTCGTACTTGCCACGCGCGCCACGCCACGGCGCCCGCTCCGAGCGCGACCGCGAACCACGGGAGCATCACGAGCAGGTTCCGCGGCTGGTAGAGCCGCGTCTTGTTGCCCATCACCACCAGCAACTCATTGCCCGCCATCATGAGCAGCGGCGGCCCGAAGAGACCAACCAGCGCGAGCACGCCTGCGGGCGAGCGTGCGAGCCATCGCGCGCCCGCCATCAGCAGGGGCAGCACCACCAGGCCGATCCACGCACCGTTCCACATCCAGCCGCGCCCAAAGAGCGGCGGCACTGCGTTGCCCGTCGGCAACCAGACGATGAGCAGGCGCAGCACCTCGTGCCAGTGCAGGTAGCCGACGTACGGCCGCGGAAGTTCGCTGGCGTGCCCGGACTTGAAGATGGTCCATGGCACGAGGAAGGCCAGCGCCGCCGCGACCGAGATCAACAGCGGCGCCAGACGTGCAACGACGCCCGCGCGCGGGCCCGACGCATCCACACCTTTGACTTCGAAAGCTCCGCTCGCTCCAATTGCTGCCAGAGCGACCCACGCCGGCGCGAGGACCAGCAGCGACTGGAAGTCCGTCGCAACCGCGAGCAAGCACGCCGCGGCGGCGAGCGCGACGTCCCTCGCACGCCGCGACCGCATCGCGATGTCGAGAAGGCAGACACCCGCCGTCGCGAAGAGGACTGTAAAGATGTTGTTCTTGGCCTCGGTGGAGTACCACACCGCGACCGGGGAGACAAGAAGCCACACTCCAGCGACCCAGCCCGCGAGGGGCCCGAATCGTGCCGCGGTCCAGCGCCAGATCAGCAGGATGAGTGCCAGTGCCGCGAGCAACGATGGGACCCGCACCGCGATCTCGCCATCCCCCGTGAGGCGGATCCAGACCCACATCAGCGCGTTGTAGAAGGGGTTGTGAACGTCGTAGAAGAGGAGCCACCAGAGGCGGTCGGTCGCGAGACCCACGCGCGTGCGGAAGATCTCATCGAGCCACAGGCTCTGGAGCATGCCGGGCACCCGCAGCAGCAGTCCGAGCGCGACAGCGCAGGCCACGAGCGCGAGCGTGCGCCCGTGAAAGTGGCTTGCCTGCTCGGACTGCGGCGTCGCCTGCGGTGAGATGGGCGGACCCTGCATGGGGCGAGTCTATTCGCTCGCCGCTTGGGTTTCAGGCTTCCTGGGCAGCACGTCACTCCGTGGCGTGTTGATCCCGATTCCCGCCGTTTATTGTAAATGCTATGTATATCTAATGTGAGATACACGCCACCAAGTGGCGTGGTACCCAGGAGGTCGGAAAGAAACAAGGGCGGCTGAGTGTGTCCACGCAACCGCCCGGAGGGAGAAAGAGAGAGTTTGTCAGCGTCCGTGGCCTGCGCGCCTAACGCGCGTGTCTGGTGTGTCTGGTGTGTCTGATGCGACTGGTTTGGCTCGCCCTTCGACCTCAGGCCAGCGCGAGCGCTGCCGTCGCGTCCTTCGAGGAGGCCATCACCATCGCGCGAACCTCGGCGAGCTTCTCGCTGGTGAGCTTGAGGTAGTCCATCACCGCCGCGTCGACCTCGGTGTTGATGAGGTCCTGGCGGAAGCCCATGCCAGTCTCCGCCGCGAGGCGATCCGCGACGTAGATCAGCGCCGTCAGCGTGCGCTGGTCCTGGGGCACTTCCATCGGGCGATGGTGGAAGCCCGTCACGAGCGCGAAGCTCTTGGGGAACTTCCACTTCTCGCAGAGGCCAGCGCCGAAGTCCTGGTGCGTTGCCTCAAAGACCTTGGCCTCGACGACGAGCATGTCGTTGGCGGGCACGCCCTTGGCGTCGGCATTGACGAGCCGGAATGTCTCGATGAGTTTGTTACGATCAGCCTGCATCTCGACCATGATGCCGATGTCATGGATAAGGCCCGCGAGGAAAGCCTCATCAGAGAGGCCGAGCTTGAGCGAGTTGGAGAGGATCTTGGCCCCCGCCGCCGTGACGTTGCAGTGCGTCCAGAGATCGCGCGCCGAGAAGCCCGGCGAGAGGTCCCCGCCACGGAAGAGCTTGGCGAGGCTCGCGGCGATGGCGATGTTCTTCACCGCGTTCAGCCCGAGCATCACGATGGCGCGATTGATCGAGGCAATCTGCCCCGGAAGCCCATAGAACGAGCTGTTCACGACCTTGAGAATGCGCGAGCAAAGCGCCGGATCCGTCGAAATGACCTTATTGAGATCCTGCGCCGTGGACTTGGGATCCTCCACAAGCTCGACAACCTTGACCGTGATCTCGGGCAGGGTGGCGATATGGCTGATCTCGCGGATCGCCGCGGCGACGACCTGCTCACGTTCCTGTGCGACCACGCTCATTCGTGCGCTCCCTGCTATGGCGTTGGCTAGGGCCAACCTCCCTGGCGGCCCGATACTCGCCCACGCCACTCAGCCATCGGCTGGGACCACGGCTCACTTGATCTCAGGTCCTCCGCGAGCATAAATCTCACATCAGCACCGCGCATCTTCACGCTGTGCATCTCGCACCTCGAGTCCGCATCCCAGTTATTCGACTCGCACTGCACCAGCGGTCCCTTGCTCCACCTCAATATGTGCAGCGCTTGCGCCGCAGCAGCGGATCGTGCGGATCAACTTCGGAGAGGATCCGTGCGATGCGGACGCTCGCGGTGCCGTCGCCATAGGGGTGCTGCGGCGTGCCGCGCGAGAGCGTGGGTCCAAGCATCCGTGCCTGGCGGATGGCTGTCGCGACGGACTCGGTTGTCTCGCTGGCGTGCACCACGTTGTTGCAACGCTCGCGTCCGGACTGTCGAGGGCCGATATCAACAACGGGCAGCCCGATCGCCGCGCACTCGATCAGCCCTGCTGATGAGTTGCCCACCAGCACCCCGCCCCCTTCGCCAGCTTGATGAGCCAGGCGGCGAAGCAGTCCGACGAACGCCGCGCGAGGCAGGTGCGACCGGACCTCCACGCCCGGGCCGCTCCCCTCAGCGTGCTCGCGCACATGGGCCGCGATGGCGCGCATCACGCCCTCGCGCCCGGGATCAAGATTCGGCTGAAGAATCAAGACGCGTTCGTGACCCGTCACTGCCGTCGCCGCGAGCGCCGCCGCCGCGACACGCTCCTCAAACGCGACCTCGCGCCCCAGTGGGTGCAGCAGCACGACGACCGAGGGCGAGCCAAGCGCTTCAAAGTCGGCGTCGTTCATGGCGGGCATCGCGGCGAGATCATCGATCGCAGGTGAGCCCACCACGTGCACCGCCTCGGGCTTCTCGCCCATGCCGATGATCCGCTCACACGACATCGGCGTCGCGGCAAAGTGGACGTGCGCCAGCTTCGTGATCGCGTGGCGCATCGCCTCGTCAGCCACGCCCTCGGCCCGGTCGCCGCCATGGACGTGCGCGAGCGACCACCCCCCCACGCTCGCCGCCGCCGCCGCGGCGAAGGCCTCGATGCGGTCGCCCAGCACCACGACCCAGTCGGGTGCCAGGTGCACAAAGCTCCGCGTGAACCGTGAGACGCCGCGGCCCAGCGCCTCCGCATCGTCGGCGCGCGTCGTGCGCCCGGCCATCTGCATCGGCACCGAGTCCGCAATCGCAAAGTCTCGCTTCACATCACGGAACGTCTCGGCGGGCAGCACCAGGTGCGAACCCGCGGCGATCACGCACAGTTCCAGGTCCGGCCTCGCATGAACCGCGAACATCACCGGCCGCAACAGCCCGAACTCCGCGCGGGTCCCTGTGACAACGGCAACACGCCGACGCGAAGGATCGCGCTTGGGGGCTTGGTCGGTCTCTCCTTCCGGCATCGACATGAGGCCTGAGCGTACACGATGCCCGGCGGAGCGTCACGACCAATTTCGCAGCTCTCGTGTCGCGTCGTTATCGGCGCTCCGGCCCCGCGGCGCGGTCCGACCCGCGGCCCATCGCTCGCCACTTGGTCACCGCCTCGGGCTCGCGCGGGTAGATCGGCGCGAGTGCGGCGGGATCCACAGCGTCGATTGATGCACTCAGTTCCAGCACGCCCCGTGCAGACAACCGAAGTTCCGTGCATTCGAGGCCCGACTCCATCGCCGCGGCCTCCATCTCCCGGGGCAGAAACGCGTCGCGTGCGAGCGTTCGCACGCCCTCTCTCACCAACTTGCCGACATCCTGCGCCGTCATCACCCGCGCCTCACCCCGCGGCACAAGGTCCGGTCCATACACCGCGATCCACGCGCTCTCGCCCTTGCTGGCCATCGCGATCGCAGCGGGAAACCTTGCCGCGGCGGTCGAACCCGCGGCATTTTGCGCGTTCAAATCGCCAGCCCGCAGCCCCCACGCCGCGACCAACGCAGAGGGAACGCCCACGCACGCCGCGCCCGTCGCCTCCGCGATCGTCTTCGCGGTCGTGACCGCGACTCGCACGCTCGTGAAGCCACCGGGCCCGATCGAGACCGCCACGCGCCGAAGATCCGAAGGCCTGATGCCCGCATCGCGCACGCAAGCGTCGATCATCGCCGCGAGGGGGTCCTCGTTGGGATGAGCCCGCTCGAGCGCACGCCACGCGAGCACCCTCGCCCCCTCGCGCCCCGCCAAGCCCACCACGACGCCCGGCCCCGCGCCAGGCGTCGAGCCTGTCATCGGGCTTGGCGTCGGGCTTGGCGTCGAGCCTGTCATCGCTGGTGCAGTCCCTGAGGTCACCAGCGAGGGATTGCTCGTCTCGATCGCCAGCGTCAGGATCTCATCGTGTGTGAGCAACGGCCAAGGCTAGCGCCACCGCCCAAAGCCAGCGGGCCGTTGCGCGCCGCGCCGCCGCCGCCTCGCTACATTGACCGCTCGCACCACAGGATCAAACCATGCACACGCGCCGTCTCGCCATTCCCGCCCCGCTGGCCCGACACGCCCTCCACCCCCTCCACGCCCTGTCCATCGTCGCAACGCTCGCGCTCGTCGCGGGGACCGGCGCGGCACAGGAAGTCAGGGTCAAGTCCGCCGCCCCCGCTCCCGTCACGACGACCGAAGAAGTTCCAGTGCTCGACGCCTCATCCCCCTTGACCCTCCGCGTCCGCGCCATGGCGTGGCGCGTCTCGACCGGCGGCGACCTCAAGCTCCCCAGCGAGACCAGCACTCCAAACTCCACCGTCGAGCTTGAAAGCCTGAATGTCGATGAGCCCGTCTTTGCGCCGATGGCCGACTTCACGTTCCGCCGCGGCGACTGGGGCCTCACGGTCCGCGGCTCGGGCTGGTCCACCAGTGGCACGGCGCAACCGGGCTATACAGGCCGCCTCGGCGATGTTGTGTTCAGCCCCACCACCACGCTCGATTCCGAGCTGCAAGTCCTGATCTTCGAGGCCGAAGGCCTCTACACCCTCGAACGCTACAAGCCCGAGCGCTCCGAGTACAAGATCGACGGCATGCTCGACCTGGTCTTCGGCGTCCGCGCCACCAGCATCGACGCCAGCACGCGCGACACCACCTCCGGCGTCAGCATCGCGTCCCTCGAGAGCAGCGCGGACAACATCTTCTTCGAGCCCCTCGCCGGCCTTCGCGCTTCGATGGAAATTGCCGAGCAAGTCGACCTCGAATTCCAGGCCACCATCGGCGGCCTGCCACTGGGCGATACCAGCAGCTTCACCGGCGACATCATCGCTGGCATCTCGTGGCGGCCCATCGAGAACGTCGGGATTCTCTTCGGGTATAGATCCCTATTCCTCGACCTTTCAGACGGTGAGGACAACGAAGCGTTCGAGCTTTCCGGCCCCTCGACGGCCCAAGGCCTCTTCTTCGGCGCTGTGATCGCCTTCTAGTAGGGTTCGAACCCTAACTTGGCCTGGCATCCCACGAGCGGCCCCTGCTTTCGTATCAGCTTTTTATGGTTATGATTGACGAATGGCCCGGCGCGCGCGATACTTCCCTCCCGACGGAACCAGCGCAAGAGGCCTTCGCACGGTTCAGATGTCTAGGCTATAGAATGACTTGCGGACTTTTGGAGAGTCGGGACTTGTCGGGTCTGTCACGTCGAGGCAGTTCGTCTCGATGCTGGGTTTCGAGGAGGCAGCGGCAGGGGCAGGGAGTGATTGCAACGGGCTGGTTTGGCACGGTATCTGGCAGAGATCTGGATCGGTAGAGCACGAAAGTCACACGCGGGAACCGTCGCCGTTTGGCGTAGGTCCCGATGAACGGGGCGCAGCATGGCAACGATCACGAAGAAGGACCTGGTCGAACGCATCGTTGATCGCACGAGCGTGAAGCGCCACGACGCCAAGAAGGTTGTCCAGGAATTCCTCGACCTGATCATCACCGAACTGAAGAAGGGCAACCGCCTTGAGTTTCGCGACTTCGGTGTCTTTGAGATCAAGGAGCGCGCCGCGCGCGTCGCGCAGAATCCAAAGACCATGCAGAAGGTCGAGGTCCCGGCGAAGCGCGCCGTGAAGTTCAAGGTCGGACGCCTGATGCGCGACAGCGTCGAGATGGTCCCCGCGCCGAAGCAGGCCGCGGCCAACGCAGCCGCCTCCCACGCCTCCAACGGCACAACCAAGCCCACCCAGGCGTCTGTATCTGAGATCAAGAGCCTCGCCAACGCCGTGGCGGCGGTGTAAGCCGCGGAGGCGGGTCGCTCGAAACTTAGTTTCTGGCAGCCTCGAGAGCGCAGCCGAGGACCGCTTGCATGTCGTCCTTGCCGACCATCGCAAAGACGCATTTCTCGCCACTTCGCGCCGCCCACAACTTTCCGATCAAGTCCTTTTCCTTGGAGTCGTCGCTGGTGCGATAGACCGCCCCCTTGTACTCCACGACCGCGATTCGGCCGTCCTTGAGCATCGCGACGAAGTCGGGATAGAACCCGCGATCGGCCAGCGGGAGACGGAACGCATACAGCCCGGTCGTGAGGTTGCGCACCCAGTACGCGACGTTGAGATGGTCGGCGATCAGCGCGGCGCATCGGGCTTCCTCTGGCTCCATCGCGCCGATGTTCGCGTAGTAGTGGTTCTTAAGGATCAGGTCGCCGTCGTAGTTGCTCGCGGCGGGGTACAGGCCGATCTTCTTGGGGAACTCGAACACGACTTCCGGTCGGCACTCGACCTTCGGCCCCTTGTTCTCGAAGAGCACCTCCTGATAGGTCGCGTGCTGGGCTTTGATCCGGTGCGCATCGATGCGGTGGTCGATGGCCGCGACCATCCGCCATCGAAGGGGGAGGAGCGTGTCGAAGGCCAGTCCGCGATTGGCGTTCAGGTGTGAGAAGACGCGATCCAGAAACGCCCGCTTCTGTGGCTGGGTCGCCTCGGAAACCTTCACTTCCTCGTCCATCCAGTCCACGAACGCTTCGGGAGTCTTGGGCCCCCGCAGGTCGCGAAGCTGCATCTGTTCAGCAAGCCGCGTCAGCAGTTCGATGGCCAGCGTCCCCTCGGCCTTCACGTCGATCGTGGCCCCGGTCGCGGTCGTCTTGGCTGGGTCGAGCGCATCATCGCCGAGCGCGGCGTCGCACTCGTCCAGCGTCCACGCGACCTCCGCATCTGTCGGGTCAAACAGGGTCCATCCCTTCGACGCGGCCGGGTCCGCCACGGCCAGTTGCGGCACGTTGAGCAGGTCGCCGAAGTACGCGGGGTTGGTCCGCCTGCCCTCGGTCTTGTGTCGCACCTTCGCTACGGCCCTCTTGTCCTCCGGTTGCTCGAAGACCGCCGACAGTGCATCGGCCTGCTTGGTCGTGAGCAAACCGCCGGTCCACACGATCTCGGTTTCCTTGGTGTCCGCGCGAGTCCGGAACGCCACGGCCTCGCGCACGTCCTCGGGAAGCGCGGCGATGGCCTTCTCGCTGGGCTTGGCCGTCACGACCTCGAAGATCGGTTCGGACGTGTTGAATAGTCCGACGCC
>Ga0105049_10009200_pt1 | contig 11387 bp, 7 predicted proteins | sample MAT06_FD_78087 | JGI IMG/M metagenome (GOLD analysis project Ga0105049, IMG submission 78087) | Freshwater microbial communities from Lake Fryxell liftoff mats and glacier meltwater in Antarctica - MAT-06 | ecosystem: Environmental > Aquatic > Freshwater > Ice > Liftoff microbial mat | place...
CAACTCCCAGTTGATCGCAACCGCTGGAAATCACCCCCATGATCGTCGCACCAGCCAGCGTCCCGAGCACCGATCCGCGTCCGCCACTCAAACTGCCGCCACCGATAACCACCGCAGCTATAAACTTCAGTTCTTTGCCGATGCCCTCGCCTGGATTGGCCATTCGCAACAAGGAAAACGAATAGAGACCTGCGATTCCAAAAAGAACCCCTGCCAGAGCATACACAACCAATTTCGTCGTAAAAACATTGACTCCACAAAGCCGCGCGGTGGCTTCGCTCGAGCCGACGGCGAGCACGTGTCTTCCGAAGACTGTCAGCGACAATAGAATTGCAACCGCGACCGCGATGGCCAATGCAAAGCATACACCGCTGGGGATATTTGGCAACCAACCTGACCAATGCGGAGGTGCGGTAGACGTGAATTTGGAGAGCCACTCCGGTATGCGCTCGCGATCTACGAACACCGTCGAACTGTTCGCCAAGTGCTTCGCCATACCCAAAAAAATCGTCATCGATCCCAAAGTCACGATAAACGGTGGAAGTCGGAGGACTCCAATGAACAGTCCATTGAGCAGTCCACAGAGCCCACCCGTTCCGACGGCAGCCAGAACCGCCACGGTTACCGGGAAATCCGCGTTCATGGTGCAAGCCAGGATGGTCGCACAGAGCATGCTGGACGTCCCAGCCGATAAATCGATGCCGCCTGTCATGATGATCAGCGTCATTCCCAACGCAGCCACCGCCACCGGCGCAGTAAAGACCAAAATGACGCGAACGTTTCGAATCTCGATGAAGCGTCCTTGCCCCCAAATTTGATCTGCCACCGCAAAGCCGATCGTGACCAAGACCAGGGCCAACAACGGTCCCAGTCGCTCACTCCACAGCTTCCATCCCCGTTGCATGCCCTCTCGTTCATCGATGGTATCCGTGGAAACTGGGCTCACTCTCTCTCCTTCACTTGCTGTTTTGTGTCTTCGGTGGCTATTGCGACCGATAGAACTTCACTCTCCGTCCAGTTCTCCGCAGGCCGAACTTCACGAAGTTGGCCGCGCGACATAACCCCAACGGTATCGCAAACGGCGAGAAGTTCTGGCAAATAAGAACTCACGAACAGGATACACTTTCCCCCGCTCGCGAGCTCTCCCATCAACCGATAAATTTCCGCTTTGGTACCGACGTCGATTCCACGCGTCGGCTCATCCATCAATAGAACCGTTGCGTCTTGATGCAGTACGCGCGCGATAGCCACCTTCTGTTGATTTCCACCCGACAGCTCTCCTATCGTTTGTTCTGGACCGATGGCCTTGATCGACAGCCGGTCCATCCATTTTTTGACCTCCAAACGCCTTCGTTTGAGCTTCAGTAAACCCACGACACTGTATCGGCTGATCGCGGAAAGGGTCAGGTTATCCGCGATCGAAAGTTTTTGCGCCAAGCCCTCGCTCTTGCGATCTTCGGAAACGAGTCCAAATCCCGCAGCCATGCGAGCACGCGGGTTCGCCGCTGGAAAGCGACCATTCAACAGAACATGTCCGCGCTCGATTCGGTCGAGTCCGAAAAGACAGCGAAGCGTTTCCGTCCGACCTGCCCCAATCAAACCGAACAGCCCGAAAATCTCACCACGCCTCAGTTCTATACTGACGTTGCTAGGCTTCTTGGTTCCTGCCAACCGATCTACGCTTAGGGCCGACTCACCGATCGTATGATCAATTTTCGGAAACAGTTTCCCAACGCTCCGGCCCACCATCAGCGATACAATCTGCTCATCGCTGACCTCCGAAATCGTACCTTCGTGTACCGATTGCCCATCGCGTAAAACTACGACTCGACTGGCGATCTCCCGTATCTCTTCGAGAAAATGGCTAATGTAAAGAATGGCTAGCCCTCGCTCCTGCAAGCGTTTGATCATTGCAAAAAGATGCTGAACATCGGACCGCGAAAGCGAACTAGTAGGCTCATCAAAAATCATAATGCGGGCATCCGAGACCAAGGCTCTCGCGATCTCAACCACTTGCTGAACGCCGATGGACAACGAACCCACTCGCCTTTGCGGGTTCAAGTCGGCGTGGCCCAGAAGGCCTAGAGCGCGACGGACGCTTGCTCGCTGTTCGATCGTCCTCACGATTCCAAACCTGCTTCGCTCCCGTCCCAGCATGACATTGTCCTCTACGGACAGATCTGCGGCCAGATTCAGTTCTTGGTATATCATGGCGATGCCAGCGCGTCTCGCGTCGCTGGGCCGAGCTGGCTGGAAAAGCCTACCATTCCATTGCAAGTGACCGGAATCCGGTCGATGAGCACCGGCGAGAATCTTCATCAGTGTGCTCTTGCCGGCGCCGTTCTCACCGATAATCGCAAGCGTCTCGCCGCCAAAGGCTTGCAACGACACACCTCGCAGGGCATGTGTTGCACCGAAGCTTTTGGTGATCCTATGCGTGACCAGCAACGGTTCACGTTCGTTCGCAGAAAAACTCATGGACGTTCGATCATTGCCCGTGCATCGCTGGACGCAACAAACGGTCGTAGGGTGGTTTTGTTTGATTCTCCGGCGTAGCCACATACTCACCTGTTGAGATCACTGAATCAACCGATTCATTGCGAATGTGCTTCGCCAGGGCCAGCACCGATTGTCGCCCCATCTCAAACGGATCTTGCAACAGGATGCCAGCTACCGTATTTTCGCTCATTCCCCGAATAAGAGTATCGCTAGGATCAAACGCAACGAACTTGACCTTGCTGGCCAAACCGGTTTGCACCAACGCTTCGAGCACTCCATTGCAGTTCGGTTCGCAGACGGCAAAGATTCCGTTCACTTGATCGCGAAACTTGTTGAGCAGCTGGGTTGCTTTGGCTAGGGCCTCTTCTGTTTTGGTGCCTGCATACTGATCGGATGAGAGAACCTCGATCCCCTTTTCCTCGGCCATGGCTTCCAAGAAACCGACCTCGCGCTGCTCCGTACTTTCGCTGCCTGGGTTATATCGGAGCAAGATCACTTTCCCCTGGTGTCCAATCGCATCCGCCAGGCATTTCCCAGCCAAGACACCGCCACGATGATTGTCGGTTGCAACGTAGCTCACAATCTTTGGCCCTTCACCGAGACCGCTATCAAAAATCACGACAGGGATCTGCTCCAAATTCGCTTCGGATACGACATCCATCAATGACTTGGAATGATTCGGAGCCAGAACGATGCCGTCCACTCGATTGGTGATGAAGTTCTTCACAACCGCAATTTGCCCCGACGTGTCGGCTTCTGTTTCTGGACCTTTCCAGAGAACCTCAACATCGCCCAGCTCCTTCGCGGCCGCCTCGGCTCCTGCATGGACCGAACGCCAAAACTGGTGGCTAGTCCCCTTTGGGACCACCGCGATCCGAATCTTTCCACCCTTCGTTGCGGACTTCGAGTCGTTGCTACGCGACGGAGCTGAGTCGCAGCCAGATACCGAAACCAAGAGAGAAAACATCAAGAACGAAAGAACAAAAGCGGCACGGGAGAAATGCAGCATGGGTACTACCTTAGGGTGTTTAAGTCCGAGGGTCCGAGGATTAAGTGGCTCTTAGCATACTCGCCCCGCCGAGGGGTAAACAAGGCGTTGCTCGATTTCCCTGAATGGAATGGCTTCTCTGAATGGAATGGCGGAAAGTTTTTCAAGTCTCCTCAGGGATCTCCATCGAGTTTATCGCAACTCGATTTCCAGAGGCCCGAACGCTTTTTCAAACCTAGGTGTATAACGATTCAGATGTTGTCCACTGCACGGGTTGGTAGGCCCCGGTTTGAAAAATGATCAACAACTTAGCCCTGGAGGACCTGAGGGGGCGGCACAACTATATTATGTCGGTGTAGAATAGCGGTCTCCGGCAAGGTTCGCAAATTTGAATGGCCATCTAATTTTTTGAAAGGGAATAAATTCCGTATGTCGTTAGAATCCGATCGCGATGCTGTACTCGACTTGACTCAGAAGTTATTGGTCGCAATTACCGCCGGTGACTGGGACACTTATACCGATATCTGCGATGAGTCGTTGACGTGTTTCGAACCCGAAGCCCTCGGGAATCTAGTCGATGGCCTTGAGTTCCATCACTACTATTTCAATTTACCCTCTTCCGGAACGCCAAATGCCGTCCAATCGACCATAGTCGCACCTCACATTCGTATCATGGGTGACGTGGCCGTTATCGCATATGTGCGCTTGACTCAACGAATCCACGAGGGCAAACCGGTTTCTTCTTCGATGGAGGAAACGCGGGTTTGGCACCGGCAACAAGGGAAATGGAAGCACGTTCATTTCCATCGCAGTCCGGCACGCTGATCGAATACCATGCATCCATTAGGTTTTTTGCGTGTCACGGCCGCCTCCACTCGAACTGCGATAGCTAACCCGTCGGCCAATCGCCGCTCTATTCAGACAGCCATCGGTTCGCTGCCTGATTCGGATATTATCGTGTTAGGTGAGCTATGCCTGAGCGGATACACGTGCGGAGAACTTTTTGCTCAGACAGCGTTGCTAGATTCTTGCAAAACGGAACTCCTCTCTTTGGCTCGATCTGTGAAGACGAACCAACTGGTTGTCGTTGGCTTGCCCCTTTCTGTCGACGGCAAGCTTTTCAATGTTGCGGCGGTGCTCAACGCAGGCACCGTCCTCGGCTTGATTCCAAAGCAACATCTTCCGACCTATCAAGAGTTCTACGAAGCTCGTTGGTTTCAATCGGGGGCCATAGCGTTGCCCAGTCATGTTCCACTGACGCAGAGCAGTCGCGATGCAGCTGTCCCTTTTGGAACCGATCTGCTGTTTACTTGTGGATTGGCAACCATTGGAGTCGAAATCTGCGAAGACTTATGGGTTCCGATTCCACCTAGCGCATGCCAGGCCTTGGCGGGCGCCAATGTCTTGCTGAATTTATCGGCCAGCAATGAAACGATCGGCAAAGCGACATATCGCAAACGGCTGGTTGCTACGCAGTCCGGAAAATGCATCGCGGCGTATGTCTATGCCAGCGCCGGGCCAACCGAATCGACCACCGATTTGGTTTTCGGAGCTCATTGCTTGATCGCTGAGAATGGTTCTTTGCTCGCCGAGTCCGAGCGAATCGGGACCGGACTCAGCTTGCAGAAAGACAACGACCTGGTGAGTTCGGTAACCTGCGACATCGACCTTCAGCGACTGGACCATGATCGCAGGATCTTTGGAACGGTTCACCAAGCGGTTACACCCGAGTTTCACAGAGTCTTCCGACGTATCGACTTTCAGCTCGGGCACTCAGAACGCCTCTTGGTTCGCGCGATCGATGCGCATCCTTTCGTACCTAAAGCCACAGCCGAACTCGATGAACGTTGCGCCGAGATTTTTGAAATCCAATGCGCAGCGTTGGCCAAGCGTGTATCGACTTTGCCCACGCATCTGCCCTTGGTGATCGGCGTCTCAGGCGGACTGGACAGCACATTGGCTCTGATCGTAGCCGCCAGGATGTTGGAAGCTACCGCGGACTCTCAAAACCGTTTGGTCGGGCTTACCATGCCTGGTTTTGGGACCACGGAACAAACCTTGTGGAACGCCACCGAATTGATGCGATTGCTCGGATTGAAGCTCGATACGATCGATATTCGCGAGAGTTGCTTTCGGACCTTCATGGATCTTTCCCATCGTCCCTTCGGAATCAGCTTAGAGGGAAAAACTGGCCATTCGCTGCAAACCGAGATGGAACGTCTGCCGAAGGACAAACGGACGGATTTGGTTTTTGAGAACGTTCAGGCCAGGATGCGGACCATGTTGCTTATGAACCGTGGCTTTGTGATAGGTACAGGGGACCTGTCGGAGTCCGCCCTGGGTTGGTCGACGTACAACGCCGATCACATGTCGATGTACAACGTCAACTGTTCCGTTCCGAAGACGCTGGTCAAGTTCTTGGTTCGCTACGTGGCCATGCACCAATTCGAAGGTGATATTCGGCGAATACTCCTGGACATTGCGAATACTCCTATCACACCGGAACTTTTGCCTTTGGGAGCGAATAAAGAGGTTCACCAGAGCACCGAAGCGACCATCGGACCATACGAGTTGCACGATTTCTTCCTGTATCATTTTGTCAGGTCGGGTGCGTCCAAGGAAAAGATTCTGTTTCTTGCCAAGCAGGCGAACTTCGAGTCGACTCATTCGGAGGTCGAGATTGAAAGGGTTTTCACTATTTTCTTGCAGCGGTTCTTTGCGGCTCAGTTCAAACGTTCCTGCGTTCCAGACGGTCCCAAGGTTGGAACGGTATCGCTCTCACCGCGTGGAGACTGGCGAATGCCTAGCGATGCAGACCCAAAGGCTTGGCTGGACTGACGGAATAGCAAGCTTTAGTTCCTTTTCATTCTAGCTTATGGGTTTCAACTGCCCTTTACCCAGACTGCGCCGCTGTGCTAGGCTACTCATTGACCCACGGCGATTCTAATGGATAGATCGCGATATATAATGGATTTTGGAGAGGGAGGAGCCCTAAATGCATATCATTCGATTGGATATCGATCGGAAGAATTCCGCGGAGCACTTGCAGGTTGGTCCTTTGGGCTGTGGCTTGAATGCTATCTTTTCGCAGGACGCATCCGGCAGCACAGCGATGACTCGGTTCGTCCGCGGTCTTGTTTTTCGAGGTCACTATTCCAACGATAGTAGCTTGGATTCAGATTCGGAAACCATCGATGGATCTTTGCAATGGGTAGATGCTTCGGGTCATGTGCGAATGATGTCGTACGCGGGCGGCTCGCCCCTGTTGCCATCGCGATTCGTTCACTCTCCCCTTCATCCATCCGAACGCACCATTCATTCGGACGATCGAGAGCAAATCCGAGGCCTCGGCAACATTTTCTGGGAGGGAGATAGCCAAGACGATCGTTGGGACGAACTGCGCGGCGATATCTTAGGCATGATTTTTTGCAGCCCACTCGGCTCCGTTTCTCCCGAGAAACTCTGGTGGGCCGCAAGTCGGCTAGGCGTCCATGCGACCGCCAAATCGGAGTTGGACGAGGGCTACCAACGACTAAAAGCGGAAGAGCAAGAATTGTTGGATCGGTTGCGGAACACCGAGACTGTCGATCACGATCGCGCTTGGTGGTCGATCGAACGCGATCGACTCGCCGCCGAGCTTACCCATATTCATGAAATGAATCTCCATCCGACGATTCCCGTCGCTTTGCCTGCCAGGCAGCCAGACAAGCAGGCGTTCACAGAACGGCTGGCAGCGATTCAAATCGAGCTAGCTCGACTTCGTTCCCAGCACCAAGAGAGCATTGTCAACGAAGCGAATTCGAAATTGAACGGCTATTCGAGAGACAGCCTCAATCACAGCACCCTGCCGCACGATTTCAGCAATCTCTCACTTCACCAAGCTGGCTATGCAAAGCCAAAAGCCACTGCCGAACATTCGGACTTCTTGGCCCAGCGGCATCGGATACAGAGCCGTATCGAGCAGCTTTTGGGAGAGCAGGCCAATGTTGAGCATCAACTAGAGAGCGTGCCAAGCGTGCTGGTCCATCCGTTGGAAAAGTCGAAGCGCTGGGACGAAACCCACTTGAGGCAACAGCACGCCCACGCGGAAGAAATGCTCGGCCGTTGGGATCGACGAGCACAAATCCATCGGCGGCTGGCCGAGGTGCAATCTCATCTTCGAACACGCTCACCCTATCGGCGAACAACAGAGGGGTCGCTCATTCCGTCCGCAGAAAAGTTCCTCCGTGAACTATCCGCTGGTGCTGCACGACAATTGCCTCCCTGGGCTACCGAATCGTCATACCACGACGACAGTAGCTTTCGCCTGGCTAACAGTGCCGTTTCAGGCTATCGAGCAGAATACTACGATCGGACATTGCCGACTGAGAATACGCGGCAACGCAAGCTCGTTGATCTAGCGATTCGACTTGCAATCGCTCAGGCTGCGGTGCCGAGAATTGGCGGCATTCCGTTGATGCTGGATGATTCTTTGGGCGGATTCCGAGGGGAATCGCTCGAACAGATTTTGCATGTACTTTCGACATTTTCCAGGGATGGTCGGCAGCTTTTACTTTCCACTAGCGACGAGTATGTCGCTCGCAGGATTGCAGCTCACGGCGGCACGGTCTCGAGGTTGCAGGAGATCCTTCGCTATGCTCGCCCAACGTATGTGATGGATGGCCAAGTCGATCTTGGGGTACATCCGTCCTTTGAATATTCCCAGGTAGCTCTGCCCATTCGTGAATCACGCCCCTTCCGCGTGGTTGGAATGAACAACCAATTCGGATCGGAGATCGGGGAACTCAATCGTCAACTAACCGGTTTGGCAAATGAGCAATCCGGTCAATCCTGGTGGCTCCCGCATCGCGAACAGCCAACTGTAAGGAGCCAACTGCATAGTGCTGTGGTTCCCGGCCCGAATGTGCGCAAGTACTTTCTAACTCTCGAAAGTCCGGTTCAAGATGCGCCGGGTGTGGATCCGGAGATTGCGAGGCGATTTCAAGCCGCTGGCGTTTATCTTATCGGCGACTTGTTGCGAGCTTCTGCGACGTCACTCGGTTCGCATGTCAGGGTCGATGCCGCTCTGGTCGAGCATGTTCAACGCGCATCGGGATTGATGTGCGGAACACCCCAATTGCGAGCTTTCGATGCCCAAGTATTGGTTGGTTGTGGCATCACTCGCTTGGAGACGCTTCGCAATTTGCCGGCCGCCGAACTTGTCCAGCGCGTCGAAGCATTTCTTGGCACTCTGTCAGGCCAAGACCTTACTCGCGGAGCCAGTTCCTTTGAGGTTTCCCGACTGAATACTTGGTTGGCTGAAGTGCGACGATCGCTGGGCGATCGCGTGCGTTCTTTCCGCAAAGATCGCGATCGGGATGGTGTGGGTGGACGTCGCGAGACTGGCGATGGCGATCGGATGCGTCGCACTAGGCGAGACTCACGTTTCACCTCGAGACCGAGCGTCGTTCGCGCCGAAGGGGAGTCCCGTGCCGTTTCGGAATCCCGACCAATCTCGGAAACCCGTCCAATCTCAGGTTCCCGACCAATCTCTGGGTCCCGTGTCCCTGCAGACTCCCATTGGAAGTTCTATTTGGACATGGAAAGCCAAGTGGTGGATGCTCCGTACATCGGGCCACGGATGTCCGAGCGATTGACGCCACTGAACATTCGGACCGTTGGGGATTTGATCGCCTCTGACGCTTCGGAAGTTGCGTTACAGCTGGCCGATAAGAACACTGGTTCAGAAACGATTCAACAATGGCAGCAGGCCGCCTTACTCGTTTGCAGAATTCCTAATTTGCGAGGCCATGATGCTCAAATGTTGGTGGGTGCGGGCTTAACAACCGCCGAGCAAGTCGCAGCATCCGACGCCAGTGTGCTGTTCGATAAAGTGATTCGATTCGCAAGTAGTAAGGCTGGAGTTCGCCTGCTACGTGGTTCTACGGTTCCGGATCGAGCTGAAGTGATCGATTGGATCCAATGTGCACAAAACTGCCGAGCGGTACGCGCTGCCTAGGCCGCTTAGCACCCAACAAAATCAGAGTCGCATTGCTTTTCATCCTTGGAGAGTTGGGAGTATGAAGGAACAGATAAACCGCGTAACCGATATGCAAATCGGTTGCGTGGCACGTTGGCACCGAGAGCCGGTGGACAACCCTTATTCGATGGACGATCCGGCTCAGGCGTTGTTGGCTACGGCGTGCCAGCAACATCAGTACAACTATTTGCTTTGGCATGAAGAGGATATCGCTCGCAGCCGTGAGGTCTCCGACGCGCAGATAGCACTAGTGAAGCGCAACATTGACCGATACAATCAACTGCGAAATGACTGGATAGAAAAAATCGATGACTGGATCACCGACGACTTGATCAAGAACGCGGTGGGGCCTTCCGCGGAGGCTAAGCTCAATACGGAGACTCCCGGAAGCGCGATGGATCGACTTTCGATCATGTCCCTTCGAATCTACCATTTGGAAGAGCAACTGGATCGAGCCGATATCGATCAGCAACATGCGGACAAAGTGAATGGGCGGTTGGTTGTCTGTCGGCTTCAGCATGCCGATTTGTTGCGATCGCTGAAAGAGCTATTGGCGGAAGTGTACGACGGGACAAAACGGCATCGGACATATCGTCAAATGAAGATGTACAACGATCCCACTTTGAATCCCTACCTGTATTCGAAAAAAGCATGAGCCCTATGCAGTTCACACTACCAGCTCCGCTTCGCGGAAAACGCATTCTTGCTTTCGTCGGCGACGTCTACGAAGACTTGGAACTTTGGTACCCGAAACTCAGGCTGATCGAGGCGGGAGCCAAATTTGTTGTCGCCGGCGAAGAGGCGAGTAAAACGTATGCGGGAAAGAATGGCTATCCGTGCCAGTCTGATATCCGAATCGATGAAGCCGAATCAGGCGACTTTGATGCCGTACTCTTACCGGGTGGATTCATGCCCGACCGGCTGCGAAGGCTTGAGTCTGTCAAGCGACTTATCGTTGAATTTGCAGAGCAAAAGAAATGCGTGGCAGCCATTTGCCATGGTGGCTGGCTAGCGATTTCTGCAGGCGTGTATCGCGGCGTTCGCGTCACCGGTTCAGCCGGGATCAAAGACGATTTAATCAATGCGGGAGCCCTTTGGGAAGACGCTCCCGTCGTGATCGATCGCAATTACGTCAGCAGCCGAAAACCCGATGACCTACCCTGGTTCGCATACGCGATGATTGAGGTCATCGGCACACAACCAGATTAGTTCGACTGTCCTAAGTTCGCCCCCCATGGCCTTGGAGGCCGTTACGGCGGTCACGGCGGTCGCGGCGGGAAGATTCTTGCGAGTTCACTGGGCCGTCCCTGGACTCGTCTGGTATAATTTGGGCATAGACGTATCTACAACCACGTTTCTTCGGCGGCCCCATCAAAATGTCTTCCCAATACAGAACCTATACAAACTCGGCACTTCCAATCGCTTTTGCAACCCTTCTCGGCTTGTTTTCGTATGCTGAGGCTCAAGAAAAAGCGGATGCCGCTACGGAAAACGCAGCTTTCTTGCGGATCAAGAAAACGGATAAAGGCGTACCGGAATCACTACAAGTGGCCATAGCTCGTTATTCCTTCCAGGAAGACGGCCCGAACAAAGGGGCCTATGTGGATTTGATTGGAGCGGTGCACGTTGGATCCGACGAATACTATGACGAATTGAACAAACGCTTCAAAGCTTACGATGCGATGCTCTATGAATTGGTTGCCGATCCGTCGGTTAACAAACCGCAACAGCGAGCGCAAAGGGGTGGTTTCAACCCGCTCGGGGCGATGCAAATAGGGATGAAAGACGTTTTGAAATTGAAATTCCAGCTCGATGAAGTCGACTACAGCCCATCGAACTTTGTGCATGCCGACATGAGCCCAGAGGATTTCGGCGAAGACA
>Ga0105049_10009201_pt1 | contig 11386 bp, 6 predicted proteins | sample MAT06_FD_78087 | JGI IMG/M metagenome (GOLD analysis project Ga0105049, IMG submission 78087) | Freshwater microbial communities from Lake Fryxell liftoff mats and glacier meltwater in Antarctica - MAT-06 | ecosystem: Environmental > Aquatic > Freshwater > Ice > Liftoff microbial mat | place...
TACCCATCATAATTACGCCACCACGAGGCCCGCGTAATGTTTTATGGGTTGTAGTTGTAATAATATGGCAATGTGGAATTGGATCATTTAACAAGCCTTTTGCAATTAATCCTGATGGGTGTGAAATATCAGCCAATAAAAGCGCTCCAACGCTATCTGCAATTTCGCGTAAACGAGCATAATCCCAATCGCGACTATAAGCAGATGCTCCACAAATCATCATTTTTGGTTTTTCTTTTTTCGCTGTTTTAGCTACTTTTTCCCAATCAATTAAGCCGGTTTCTTTTTCTACACCGTAAAACGATGGTTTGTACAATTTCCCAGAAAAATTAACCGGTGAACCATGCGTTAAATGTCCGCCATGACTCAAATCGAAACCTAAAATTTTGTCACCTGGATTCAAACATGCCAGCATTACCGCTGCATTTGCTTGTGCTCCTGAATGTGGCTGTACGTTCGCCCATTCTGTGTTAAACAAGGTCTTTAAGCGATTTATTGCAATATTTTCCACTTCATCTACCCATTGACAACCTCCGTAATAGCGCTTGCCCGGAAGCCCTTCTGCATATTTGTTGGTGAGCACCGAACCTGCAGCCTTCATTACTTGGTTACTAACGTAGTTTTCAGAAGCAATTAACTCAATGCCTTCCGTTTGGCGAATGCGTTCCTGTTCAATTAATTCAAAGATTGCCTTGTCTTTCTTCATGTTTTTTGTGATTATTGCGGGGCAAAAATAGTGTATTTGATGTTCGGTTTTAGCATCCTTCCTTGAGTATATTTGTCAAAATTCAATGAAATGAAAACGCGAGTTACAGAACTATTTGATATTCAATACCCTATAATACAAGCGGGTATGGTTTGGTGCAGTGGTTGGGAGTTGGCTTCTGCTGTAAGCAATGCGGGAGGACTCGGTATTATCGGCGCAGGTTCTATGTATCCGGAGCAGTTAAGAACGCATATTGAAAAATGTAAAAGTGCAACGAACAAGGCTTTTGCGGTGAATATTCCCTTGTTGTATCCTGCTGTAGAAGAACACATGAATTCTATTGTTGACTTGGGAGTGAAAGTAGTTTTTACATCTGCGGGCAATCCTGCAACTTGGACTTCATGGCTAAAAGAACGTGGCATAACAGTAGTGCATGTGATTGCCAATACTAAGTTTGCTCAAAAAGCTGAAGCTGCCGGTGTTGATGCGGTTGTTGCCGAAGGTTTTGAAGCAGGAGGTCATAATGGAAGGGAAGAAACTACAACATTGGTATTGATTCCAATTATCTGCAATGCTGTAAAAATTCCAGTTATAGCAGCAGGAGGAATTGCCACAGGAAAGCAAATGGCAGCATGTTTTGCATTAGGAGCAGAAGCCGTTCAAGTAGGGAGTCGTTTTGTTGCAACACCAGAATCTTCTGGACATGCAGCGTTTAAAAACCGAATAATCCAAAGCAACGAAGGAGACACAAAATTGGCAATGAAGCAAGTTACACCCGTAAGATTGCTGATAAACGAATTTGCCAAACAGATTCATGAAGCCGAAAACGCTGGTGCAACACCTGCCCACCTTACAGAAATATTAGGTCGTGGTCGCGCAAAAAAAGGAATGTTCGAAGGCGACATGGAACAAGGAGAATTAGAAATAGGGCAAGTAAGCAGCCTCATTAGAGAAATAAAACCCGCTGCAGAAATCGTAAAAGAGCTGATGCAAGAGTGCGAACAGACGATAATTGAATTAGGCAACAAGTGGAAAAATTAAGGGAAACAGATATGAAAAATAAAATATCAAATGTACCCTTGGTTAATGAAGTTAAAACACTCATTGAGCAGAGCAAACAACAATTATCTATTACTGTAAATGCCACAATGAGTATGCTTTATTGGCAAATTGGCAAACGCATTAATGAAGAAATAGAAGGTAAAGACCGAACCGAACTTTACGGAAAAGAGATTGTCGCTACACTGTGGCGACAATTATCTGAGACTTATGGATCAGCGTTTTCGGAAAAAAATTTACGTAGGATGATGCAATTTGCAAAGGCTTTTCCAGATATAAAGATTGTTGTATCACTGATACGACAATTGAGTTGGTCGCACATAAAAATATTAATACCCTTTGAAGACGATGTAAAACGATTTTTCTACATAGAAATCTGTAAATTAGAAAGGTGGAGTGTCCGCACTTTTCAAGAAAGAATTAACTCATTGCTTTACGAACGCACTACAATTAGCAAAAAGCCAGAAGAAACAATAAAAAAGGAATTGACTTTACTTCGTCAAACGAACCAATTAACACCTGATTTAGTTTTTAGGGATCCTTATTTTCTTGACTTTTTAGGATTAAAAGACACTTATTCTGAAAAGGATTTAGAATCGGCAATAGTTATTGAATTACAAAGGTTTATCATCGAACTAGGGGCTGATTTTGCTTTTTTAGCTAGGCAAAAAAGAATTATAATCGACAATCGTGATTATTACATTGACTTACTTTTTTATCACCGAAGGCTAAAATGTTTAATTGCCATTGACCTTAAAATTGGAGAATTTGATGCTGCTTACAAAGGAGAAATGGAGTTGTACCTCGGCTATTTAGAAAAGTACGAATCAATTGAAGGAGAAAATCAACCCATTGGCTTATTACTTTGCGCTGGAAAAAATCCAGAACACATCGAATTATTACAACTCCACAAGAGCAATATTAAAGTAGCTGATTACTTCACAATTCTACCTTCTAAAGAACTACTGCTAGACAAATTAAACAAAGCAATTGCTATAGCACACAATCAGATTTCAAGCAGAGAAACGGGCAATTGAAATCTGAACAAATATAAAACTGCTGCAAAGGAAACATTTATAGAACTATGGAACCAAGTTGCAAATAATTAGAATGATAGGGAGTAATTCAACATCGTAAATTTTGAAAAATAACACTATGAAGTATTTCAAATTCTTAATAATAGCTCTCTTCGTTTTCTTTTATAAAGATTCTATTGCTCAAAGCTCTAATTATGATAATTGGCAAGTAAAAGATGGGCTTCCTCAAAATACGATTAATGAAATAATACAAACAAGAGATGGTTATATTTGGTTAGCAACAGAAGGAGGATTAGCAAGATTTGATGGTGTAAAGTTTACCGTTTTTAATTCCACAAACGTACCACAAATAAAAAGTAATAGAATAGAGCGGGTTTTTGAAACTGCTAACGGAGATTTAATAATCGTAGCAAACGGAAGTGGGTTAACAGTTTACAGGAATAATAAATTCATTGACTATTCTCAAGGTATGGAGCTATTTCATCGATATTTTAAATCAGAGCTCAAATTATACAAATCAGGTATAAAAAATTGGATCGGTAAAACTACTTTTTTCCAAAATAAACAAAATCTAATTTTTATGAATACTGAAGGAAAAGGAACGGTTGTTTTAGACCCCACGACCTATAAAAAGATGAAAGGTTTTGAATCAATTGAAAACGGGACACTGATCTTAACCCCAACCGAACTAAGCACTCCTATTTTCAAAAATGAAATTAGAACCTACAAATTTGAAAATGAATTGAAGGAGATTGGAAATTTAAATAATCCTTACTCTGTCGGTAAATGGAAAGATGAAAAAAGAAAGTGCACTTGGTCTTTCGAAAACCAGCAACTAAATCAGTACAGAAATGGACAGATAATTAAAACATATAGATTAAAAGAAGGTATATGGAAGAATCAAGAGAAGTTACGATTTGCAGCTTCAGAAGATAATATAATTATAACAGATGAAGGTGGTAGTAAAGTGCTTCGATTTGATACTAAAAATAATGTTTTTAAAATTACAAATCTTGAATTCAAATTTGAGATTGGATCCATAAATCAGATTTATGTAGACAAAGAAAATAATGTATGGTTTGCAACTTCAACAGCAGGTTTAGTAAAAGAGAAACCATTACGATTTTCTTATTTTGATACTGATGCAAAATTAATATCTCGCAATTTTTATCCTATTATTAAAACTGATAGCAATACTATTCTCATTGGCACTCAAAAAAAAGGTATTTATAAATTTGATATAAATGGAAAATTCCAACCTTTTAAAGAAAATTTAAAAAATAAAACATCAGACTTTTATTGCATGAATCTTGAATACTTTAAGGGAAATATATATTATACAAGAGTGCCTTCTAAAGTTTTATATAAAATTAATGGAGATGAAATAAAAGAAATAAACTTACCTATAGTTTCTAGTTCCGATAACCATCCCTTATATAAAACTAAAAATAACAACCTTATAATTGGAGCATTTAATAAAATTTTTTATTTAGATAATGACAGCATTATCGATCATCCTGCAAATGGGAAATTTAATTACGGAAATATTTCTAGTTTTTTTGAAGACCATTTAAATCGGCTATTGATTATTTCTGATAAAGATGTTTATAGATACGATTCCAAATCAAATAGTACCATTCGGTTAAACATTCCAGTAAAAAACTATCATTATTTTAGAGGCGTACATGAGGATTCTGAAGGCCGAGTTTATGTAGGCTCTTATGGTAATGGGTTAACCATAATTATCGGTGAAAGCACTTTTCAACTAACCTTAAAAAATGGTTTGGTAGAAGATGTAGTGTCAACAATTACTAGTGACAAAAGAGGTCATTTATGGCTAACAGGAAATAAGGGACTAACGAGAATTAAAAAACAAGATATTATTGATTTTATTGACAATAAAACTGATAAAATAAATACTGTACTTTATAATGAACAAACAGATAACCTACGCACAGGAGAATTTAATGGAGGTGTACAACATTCAAAGTGTTGGTTAGGAGACGAAGTTTACCTATTCCCGACGCTGAACGGATGTGTAAAAGTTGATTTTGCAAAAATGAAATACAACAATTTGCCGCCTCCTGTTAAAATTGAAAGCATTATTTGGGGCGATTCAGTGCAACAATTCACTAATAAAATAGATTTAAATTATGCAGAAAAAAGATTAGAAATTGATTTTACTGCTCTCAGCTTTGTTTCTCCGCAAAATGTAAGATTTAAATACAAGCTTGAAGGCTACGAAGAAGAGTGGATAGATGGAGGAGCAGAACGTAAGACTTTTTACAATAAGATTCCTCCTGGGAAATATAAGTTTAAAGTTATTGCCTGCAATAATGAAGGGGTATGGAATAACGTTGGAGCCTCAATAGAATTAAGAATTATTCCTCCGATTTTCATGACAGTTTGGTTTAAAATTCTTACCGTTATTTTCACTATTTTACTCCTTGGTTTTATTATTTACAAAGTAATTGAAAGCAGGCAAAAACGACAAAGAAATAAATCTGCTTTAATGGATATTTTACCGGATTTAGTAATAAAAATGGATGCTTATGGCAATTATTTAGATATTTATGGAAACCCTGAATCACTTATTGAACCCGCTAAAAATTTAATTGGAAAATCAATAAATCAATTTTTTTCAAAAGAGTTAATATCCATTATTGAAAATAGTATAGATACTGCTATCCAACAAAACGAATTGCAACAATTTGAATATGAATTAATTCTACAGAAAAATGAAAATAAATATTTTGAGTGCAGAATTATAGCCATAGATAAAAGCGAAGTTTTATTTGTAATTAGGGATATTACTGCTGCCAAGAAAGCTAACATAGAAATTAATGAAAAAGAATTACAGATATTAAAGGCTTTGGAAATTGAAAAAAAACTACTTCAACAAATTACGGAGCAACAAAAAAAGCAATTAGAAGCTATTATGGAAACCGAAGAAAATGAGCGAAGAAGAATAGCTACGGATCTTCATGATGGTATTGGCCAACTGCTTTCTGGAATTAAGATTAATTTAGCTGTAGCTCAAGAAAAAATCCATCAAACGGATTTAAATAATTCTATTGAATTATTAGAAAAATCTCAACAAGATATCATACAGATTACTAATGAATTAAGAAATATCTCTTACAACCTGCTTCCCCCATCATTAGAACACTTTGGACTTAGCGCTGCAATTAATGAGGAAGTAAAAAAATTGAAATTAAATCCTGCTTTAACTGTAGAATTTTCGCAATATATAGAACAAACAAGATTTAATCATAAAATTGAAATTACCCTTTTTAGAATTTTCCAAGAACTATTAAATAATATTTTAAAACATGCCAATGCAAGTGAAATTACCATTCAATTAATTCAACATGAAATGGAATTAATTTTTATGATGGAAGATAATGGAAAAGGATTTGATTTACAAAAAGGCTTGGAGAAGATAGATAGTAGAGGTCTTAAAAACCTTTATTCCCGTTTGGCGTTAATTGATGGAAAAATAAAAATAGATTCAAGTAAAAATGCCGGCACAAGTATTACAATTGAAGTTTCAAATATAAATGGTGAACAAAAAAATTAAAATTCTAATTGCTGATGATCATCGAGTTTTATTGGATGGTATAACTTTAATGTTGAAAGATGTGGAACAATTAGAAATTGTTTCTACGGCTTTAAATGGAGATGAGGTACTTCTCAAAATGCCACTTTATTATATCGATGTACTTCTAATGGACATTCAAATGCCCGTGAAAGACGGTTATGAAACTGCTAAAATTGTAGCAGAAAAATATCCAGATACAAAAATCATTATTTTAAGCATGCACAATGAGAGGGTATATATAGAAAAAATGTACAATGCGGGTGTTGCAGGTTATTTACTTAAAACTGCAGGTAAAAACGAAATTATTGAAGCTATAGAAAAAGTATATCAAGGTGGAAAATATTTTTCTCAAGAAGTTACCGCAGCAATCATTGAAAGTAACCAACAAAAAGGAGACTCTCTTCATTCTTCTGAACTTACAAAAAGAGAAAAAGAAATTGTTAAACTCATCGCTCATGGTTCTTCTAGTAAAGATATTGCTGCCAAATTATTCTTAAGTATTGAAACAATAAAAACCCATAGAAAAAACATTATGCGGAAACTTGACCTCAATTCTACTGCTGCATTCGTAAAATATGCAGTAGAAAATTCAACCTTTCAACTTGATTAATTTCTCTAAAAATACCTACAAAGAGGTACGCTAGAAAAATCAATTTCCATTTACCCATTTTCTGCTTTGTTTATTTTCTCATAAAGTTGTAAAAATACCTACAAGTGGGTACTTTTTAAAATACCCCCCAATGGGCTGGTAAGATTGTTTTTTGCGATATACGTTTGCAGTGTTCATTTATTTAACACAACTTAAAAACGAAACACTATGTCGCAAATGAGATATACAGCTCTAAATTCCTTAAATGGAAATGCTGCTGTAGCAGAAAACAAAATTTTAGCTGATTTCAAGTCAAAGAAAATTTCTGAGATTTTTGGAAACAACGTATTTTCACTGCAAGCCATGAAAGAGTACTTAACAGAAAGCACCTATCTAATGATGGTTGCTGTAATTAAACAAAACTGTAAAATAGATTCAATTACTGCAGAAAATGTTGCTAAAGGTTTAAAAAAATGGGCCATGGACAATGGTGCAACACATTACACCCATTGGTTTCAACCTTTAACTGGAACAACTGCCGAAAAACATGATGCTTTTTACAAACCTTCCTTAGATATTAATGTGCAGGGTATGGAATCATTAACTGCTGCAGAATTAGTACAACGTGAGCCGGATGCTTCTAGTTTCCCTCATGGAGGACTAAGAAGCACTGCTGCTGCAAGAGGTTACACGGTTTGGGACCCATCTTCGCCTGCATTTATTATAGAAACAGATATGGGGAAAACGCTCTACATTCCTTCAGTCTACATTTCTTACACAGGAGAGTCACTCGATTACAAAACACCTTTAATGAAATCGAATGAATTGTTAAACCAAGCTGCAACCGCCATTTGTCATTATTTCGACAAAGAAGTAAACAACGTAATTACCACTTTAGGCTGGGAACAAGAGTATTTTATTGTGGATGAAAAAATGTACCAAGCGCGTCCCGATTTAATCTTAACAGGACGTACGCTTTTTGGAAATAAGCCAGCACGCAACCAGCAATTAGAAGATCATTACTTTGGAACAATTCCAGAAAGAGTTCAAAATTACATGGTTGAATTTGAGCGAGAAGCTTTAAAACTTGGAATTCCTGTGTTAACCCGCCACAATGAAGTTGCGCCAGGGCAATATGAGTGCGCACCCATGTTTGAAGAATTAAATGTTGCAGTTGATCACAATTTATTGGTAATGGATACCATGACAAGAATTGCTACAAAACACGGATTACGTATTCTTTTCCATGAAAAACCATTCGCAGGTGTAAACGGAACTGGCAAGCACAACAACTGGAGTATGGCAACAGACAAAGGGAAAAACTTGCTTACACCAGGAAAAAACCCTGGAAATAACTTGTACTTCCTTACTTTCTTTATAAACGTAATTAAAGCTGTGCATAATCATGGCGATTTATTAAGAGCAAGTATTGCCAGTGCAGAAAACGACCACAGACTTGGAGCTAATGAAGCACCTCCAGCTATTATCTCAGTTTTTACTGGAAGTATGATGGAAGAGATTCTTAATAACTTTAAAGTAAACGGTTTAAGTTCGACTTACAGCGACAATCAAGTGTTTGATTTAGGTGTTGCAAAATTACCAGAAGTCAAAATTGACAATACCGACAGAAACAGAACTTCTCCATTCCCTTTTACTGGTAATAAATTCGAATTTCGCGCCGTTGGTGGTTCTCAGAATTGCTCCCCTTCTATGACTGTATTAAATACAATGGTTTCTGATCAGTTAATTCTGTTTAAAAAGGATGTGGATATTCTAATTTCAAAAGGATTGGGTGTTGAAGATGCTATAGTTGAAGTTTTGAAAAAAGATATCAAAGAATCCGAAAAAACGATGTTCAACGGAGATGGCTATTCCAAAGAATGGGAAAAGGAAGCCCAAAAAAGAGGACTTTCTAATTTTAAAACTACGCCCGAAGCCTTAGATGCATTGATTAGTGATAAATCTAGCAATCTGTTTATTTCTCACAAAATATTCAACCACAGAGAATTGCATGCAAGACATGAAGTAGAATTAGAAAAGTACATCAAAAAACTTGAAATTGAAAGTTTGTTGTACGATGAATTAACACACACATTAATTCTTCCAGGGGCATACAAACACCAGCAAAAACTGATTGAAAATTACCGCGGATTAAAAGAAATGGGCTTACAAAAAGCCGCGGATAAAGTGAAATTAGAAGTGGAAATTGTAAGTAATCATATTGAGGAGTTGCGCGAAAATATTAAAGCAATGAATGATGTGCGCGAAAAAGCTTTAAGTAAAAAAGAAAGCCGAAGTATTGCAATTTTATTTGCTGAAAAAGTAAAACCATATTTTGATACCATTCGTCAGCATGCCGATACATTGGAATTAATTATTGACGATGCTGATTGGAAACTGCCTAAATACCGCGAAATGCTTTTCATCCGCTAATTTCTTTTCACTACATAAGAACTATGAAAACCACATCAATTAAAGAAAAATCAGCAAAAAACTCTTCATCCGCAATGGGTGGAGAGTTTTTATCAGAAATTAATTCTAATGAATTGAATACCATAGACATGGAGCTTTTTAAGCTTTTTAACTCTCTCGACCTAGAATCAAAAGGACAATTCCCTCTTTCTAGGCTTACTAAGGTTCTAAGTAATATAGGTATTAAAGAGAATGATCCACGAATTAAGATTGATACCTCTAAACTTCAGAACTCAATTTCAGACGAACATACGTTTGTTATAAATTTCAATGATTTTAAAGACATTATCAAAGAAAGTAATGGGTCATTGATAAAAGATGCCATTCAAGGAAATCTGATTATTCCAGACTTTGCGGGGTTTATAAAAGAAATTAAAAACATATTCGATAGTATAAAAGAAAATGAATCGGGTCATGTAGCTACTTATATTCCTCAGTTAGGTCGTGTAAATCCTGATCAATTTGCCGTTTCTGTTTGCACAATTGATGGTCAAAAAGCTTCATTCGGTGATTTTAGTAAGTTCTTTTGTGTACAATCTATCTCAAAACCTATAAATTACTCAATAGCTCTAGAGGCGCATGGTGAAAAAAAGGTACATCAACATGTTGGTAGAGAGCCGAGTGGAAATAGTTTTAATAGTTTGGTGTTGAATGAAAAAGGTTTACCTCACAACCCAATGATAAATGCAGGAGCAATCATGACCTGTTCGCTTTTAAAATCAGAATTAGAAATGGCCGACCGTTTTGATTACGTCTTAGATAAATGGTCGGAATTGAGTGGTGGAATTTCAGCAAAATTTAACAATTCTGTGTACCTCTCCGAACGCCAAACGGCGGATAGGAATTTTGCGTTGGGCTATTTTATGAGGGAAAAAAATGCTTTCCCACCTAACAGCAACTTAATTGAAACATTAGAACTGTATTTCCAATGTTGCTCCATTGAAGTAAATTCAGAAGCACTCGCAGTTACTGCTGCAACATTTGCCAATGCGGGTGTTTGCCCAACAACCGGAAAACGAATCTTACAACCAGATACTGTAAAAAATGCATTATCGTTAATGTACTCTTGTGGCATGTATGATTTTTCAGGTGAATTTGCATTTACTATAGGTTTACCAGCTAAAAGCGGAGTTGCTGGTGGCCTAATGATTGTGATTCCTAACTTAATGGGCATTGCAGTTTGGTCGCCTCGATTAGACCATCATGGAAATTCAGTTAGAGGAATTGAATTTAGCAAGGAATTGGTAAATCGTTTTAACTTTCACAATTACGATAGCTTAATTAGTGGTGTTTCTAAAAAAACAGATCCGAGATTACATAAAAATGAGTCGCAAATTAACAACGTAATAAACCTTTGTTGGGCGGCTAGTACAGGCGACTTTTACGAAGTACAACAATTAATTGCGAGAGGAATAAATGTAAATGATGCCGATTATGATGGTAGAACGGCCTTGCATTTAGCTGCATCCGAAGGTCATCCTAAAATCGTTAGCTATTTACTTTCCAAAAATGCGAATCCGCTAGCAAAAGACCGCTGGGGAAACACTCCAATCGATGATGCACAACGAAACAAGCATCAAGAAGTAATTGACATCATCCGCAATTTCGAATAAGACCTATTAATTGAAAAGTTGTTTGGATTTAGGTAAACGCGATGAAAGTGTTACTGTAGAAATCAAAACGACATCTCATTAGTTAATTCACTTTTTCAGCTTTTAAGTGAAATTGATGTTTTTTCTCACGCAATGAGCGCAAAGGGAATTCGCAAAGAACGCAAAGAGTATTTTACAAAAACTCCAGTTTCACAGTTTTTAATCTATGCTCTAGTGTGAAATAGGAAAGCTCTAAGCGCGCTTCGCAAAATTCTTTGCGGCTTTTAAGTGAAATTGATGTTTTTTCTCACGCAAAGAGCGCAAAGGGAA
>Ga0105049_10009202_pt1 | contig 11386 bp, 6 predicted proteins | sample MAT06_FD_78087 | JGI IMG/M metagenome (GOLD analysis project Ga0105049, IMG submission 78087) | Freshwater microbial communities from Lake Fryxell liftoff mats and glacier meltwater in Antarctica - MAT-06 | ecosystem: Environmental > Aquatic > Freshwater > Ice > Liftoff microbial mat | place...
AAGGAGTTCCTGAACTACTACTACCTGGGCTTTCGCACCGCCGAGCAGAACGAGGTCGTGATCCTCACGCAGATCCTCGCCGACGAGATCAACGTCGGCTACGGCCACCTCTACAACGAGGCGGTCGCGAAGCTCGACGGGATCGTGCCGCGCGATATCGAGGACTTCGTGCTTCGGCTGTCCGAGACGCGTGGCGTGGTCGAGATCGAGACCACGTCGGGCGGCATCATCATGCTCGACGCCGATGAGGTTCGAAAAGCCACGCCGCGGATCCTGAACCGTTATCACATCCCGCGCGATCGCACGGTTGGGCTGCCGGGCTCGCTACCGATCGTGCAGCACGTGCTACGTGCTGCACCATGATCCTGTTCTGATCAGACCAGCTCGACCAGCAGGTCTCCGGTATCGACCGCCTGCCCTGCCGTCTTGTGGATCGCGGTCACGCTGCCGCCACGCTCGGCGACCAGCTCGTTCTCCATCTTCATCGCTTCGAGCACGATCACGGGCGTGCCGGCGGCGACCTGATCGCCGACCGAGACCAGCAGCTTGACGACCTTGCCGGCGATCGGCGCCCGGATGGTCTCGCCACGCGCCGTGGCCCGAGGACCCGCCGCCGTGGCCAGGCGCTTGTGGAGCGCGTCCTGGACCTGGAGGACGACCTCGCTGGCGCCAACCGACGCCGAGATCCCGCCACGCCTCGGATCGAGGTCGACGACGAAGCTCGCCCCATCGATGATAAGTGACCAGGTGCCCGGCCGCAGGGCCCTGGCGTCGACGATGCGCGGGGCACCGTCGATCGCGACCCGAAACATCCCGTCCTCGAGTGGGCCGTCGATCGAGATCGTGCGGTCCTGCCCGTTGGCGGTGACAATCAGCTCGCGCTTCACCGCGGCACGTATATCACGCGGAGGGCTGTGGAAAATGACCCCGGAGGCGTGCTATCCGCGACCACGGTGTCGGCTCGTTTGATCGATGTCCTGCTCGACCGCCGGATCTTGATCTGCGTCGGTTCGGGTGGTGTCGGAAAGACCACCACCGCGGCCACGCTCGCGCTCGCGGCGGCGCGTCGCGGCAAGCGTACGTTGGTCTTGACCATCGACCCCGCACGGCGGCTCGCCAACTCGCTGGGTCTGGCCGAGCTCGGTCACGAGGTCCAGGAGGTCGACCCGGCGCTGGTCCGCAACGGAGCGCCCAGCCCGACCGGTGAGCTGCACGCGATGATGCTCGACCAGAAGCGCGCGTTCGACGAGATGGTGACGTCGCACGCCAAGGATCCCGCGGCGGTGAAGCGGATCCTCGAGAACCCGGTGTACGCCCAGATCTCCGGCTCGCTCGCCGGCGCGCAGGAGTACGCGGCGATGACCAAGCTGCACGAGTTCGATCGCACCGGAGCGTGGGATCTGATCGTGGTCGACACGCCGCCCACCGCGCACGCGCTCGACTTTCTCGATGCGCCGCGCAAGCTCGGCGAGGCGATCGATTCGCCCGCGATCGACTGGTTCCGCAAGCTGCAGGGCCAGGGCGGCTCGAGATGGTCGCTGGTCGGCAAGACCGGCGCGTTCGTGCTCAAGCGCCTCGCGAAGTTCGTCGGCAGCAAGTTCATCGACGACCTCGGCGTGTTCTTCACCGAGTTCAACGACATCCTCGGTGGCTTCCGCAAACGCGCCGAAGAGACGTTCGCGCTGCTCCGCCAGCCGCGCGTCGGCTTCGTGCTGGTCGCCAGCCCCGAGCCGATGGCGGTGCGCGAGGCGCTCGCGTTTCACGAGCGGTTGATCGCCGCCGGGATGCCGTTCGTCGGCTTCGTCGTCAACAAGGTGCACCCGTCGTGGCCGCTACCCGGGGTCAGCGTCGCGAACATCGAGGCCGCGCTCGCCGCCGAGCCTCGCATCGCCGCGCTCGACCTCGCGGGCACCACACACAGGATGGCAGCGACCGCGCTGTTCGCCGCCCACGCCGAGCTCGAGACGCTCGCGACCGCAGATCGCATCGCGGTCGGCCAGCTCCAGAACGCCGCCGCCGGTGGTCTGGTGGTCGAGGTGCCGCTGTTGCGCGACGACGTCCACGACGTCACTCGCCTCGTCGGCCTCGAACAGTACCTGCTCGGCGCATAGCGGCCCTGCTTCGGGGATAGACTTGCTGCGTGCGGGGACTCTCACGTGCGCTCATCATCCTGCTGATCGCATCACCGGCGTCCGCGCAGCCAGAGGAGCCAGCGGGAGCACCCGACGATCCACCAGCAGAACCGGCGAAGACCACCGGGACGGTCGCCGGCACCATCGAGGCGACCGACCTCGACGCGCCCCTCGCAGGCGCCACCGTCACCGTCGTCGGCACCAAGACCACCGCGACCTCCGACGACGAGGGCAAGTTCACGCTCGAGCTCGCACCCGGCACGTACAAGCTGCGCGCCGACTTCGCGGGCTTCCAGAGCGACGAGCGCAGCATCACCGTCGCGGTCGGCTCCACCGCGTCGGTTGGATTCCAGCTCGCGACCCTGGTAGCGGTCGAAGAGACGATCGTGGTGATCGGTTCGCGCGCGCCGCGCACCAACGCGGACACCACGGTGCCGGTCGATGTCATCAGCTCGGATGCGATCGCCCGCAGCGGTCGCACGGAGACAGGTCGCGTGCTGCACACGCTCGCCGCGTCGTACATCTCGACGCCGCAGACGATCGCCGATGGCAGCGATCACGTGGATCCCGCCAGCCTTCGCGGGCTCGGTCCGGATCAGGTGCTGATCCTGGTCAACGGCAAGCGCAGACATCGCTCTGCCCTGCTCCACCTCAACGGCACGTTCGGGCGCGGCACCGTCGGGACCGATCTCAACGCGATCGCGGTCGGCTCGATCAAGCGGATCGAGATCCTGCGCGATGGCGCGGCCTCGCAGTACGGCTCCGACGCGATCGCCGGCGTGATCAACATCGTCACCAAGGACGTCACCGACCTGCTCGACGTCAATGCGGAGACCGGCATCACCGCGTCGGGTGACGGCGCGCAGCTCAAGACCTCCGCGAACTACGGCTTCAAGCTCGGCACCAAGGGCTTCCTGAACCTGACCGGCGAGTTCTTGCGGCGCACGCCGACCAACCGCACCGGCAGCTACACGGGCACGATCTACTCGGCCGATGGCTCGATCGACGATCAGGCGCTGAACGAGCGCGGGCTGACGCGCGACGACTTCGAGATGAAGATCGGCGAGGCGTCGGCGACTTCGGGCATGGGTGCGTACAACCTCGAGCTCCCGGTCTCCGAGGTCGCGAAGTTTTACAGCTTCGGGGACCTCGGCCATCGTCGCGGGCTCGCCGCCGGCTTCTTCCGGTTTCCGAAGCAGGACAACCAGACCGTCGCCGAGTTTTACCCGGACGGCTTCCTCCCGAAGATCCAGTCGACGATCGATGACGTCGCGGTCACCGTCGGAGTCCGCCGCAAGGGCAAGTGGATGGTCGACGCGTCGCTGACGCACGGTCGCAACTCGTTCCAGTTCAACATCGAGAACAGCGTCAACGCCTCGCTCGGCACCGCGAGCCCGACGACGTTCGACGCCGGCACGCTGAAGTTCGCGCAGACCGTCGCCAACCTCGATCTCGTTCGCAAGCTCGAGACCGACCTCGTCAAGTCGGTGTCGTTCGTTGTCGGCAGCGAGCTGCGCGTCGAGAACTATCAGATCATCCGCGGCGATGAGGCCTCGTTCGTCGACGGTGGCGCGCTGACCGACGCCGGCGCACCGAAGGTCCCCGGTGCGCAGGTGTTCCCCGGCTTCCAACCGAGCAACGAGGTCGATCGGACACGCGACAACATCGGCGTCTACGCCGGCTTCGAGAGCGCGCTGTCGAAGGCCGTCAGCCTCGACATCGGCGGACGGTTCGAGCAGTACAGCGACTTCGGCCGCTCCCTGATCGGCAAGATCGCCGCCCGCGCCAAGATCGCCGGCCCGCTCTCGCTGCGCGGCGCCGCCAGCACCGGATTTCGCGCACCGTCGCTGCACCAGCTGTGGTTCTCGAACATCTCGACGTTGTTCCTCGACGTCGGCGGCGTGCTTGCTCCGACCCAGGTGTTGACCAGCAACAACGAGAGCCCGGTGACGCGCGCGTTCGGCATCCCGCGGCTGCGCGAGGAGCGCTCGATCAACGCGAGCGCCGGCTTCGTGGTCCGCCAGAGCGAGAGTCTGTCGCTGACCGTCGACGGCTATTTCATCCGGCTGCTCGATCGGATCGTGCTGACCAGCCAGTTCACCAGCACCAACGACACCGTCGCGCAGATCCTCGCGCCGTTCGCGGGTGTCTCGCAGGCGCAGTTCTTCGCGAACGCGGTCGACACCGACACCGCGGGCCTCGACGTCGTCGTCGACTACCAGGCCGATGCCGGCCCGGGATCCCTGACGCTGACCGGCTCGGCGAACTTCACGACCACCAAGGTCACGCGGGTCAACACGCCGAACACGCTCAACCAGCTGTTCGGATCCGATCCCGATCAGCTCCGCACGTTCTTCTTCGGCCGGCTCGCGCAGAACCGGCTCGAGGACTCGGTGCCACGGATCAAGGGCACGGTCGCGGCGCGCTATGCGGTCGGCAAGCTCGGGCTCCTCGGACGCGCGAACTACTACGGCCCGGTCGACTTCAAGCCGGATAACCCCGACAACGACGAGCAGTTCGGCGGCAAGGTGCTGTTCGACGTCGACCTCGGCTACCAGCTCACCAAGAACCTCCTGCTGCGGGTCGGCGGCGATAACGTGCTCAACACGTTCCCCGACAAGCAGGTCAAGGCGGCCAACATCTCGGACGGCCGGCTGATCTACAGCCGCAATGTCAGCCAGTTCGGCCAGAACGGCGGCTTCTACTACGGGAAGATCGAGTTGACGTTCTTCTAGAGGTGTAACGGCCGCGGATCTGGCAGGCTCAGGGTCCTTTGGCTGGCGCGCTCGATCCCAGGGAGGCCGAAAACTTCGGTCCGTACGAGGTGCTCGAGCGCCTCGGCATCGGCGGCATGGCCACGGTGCATCGCGCGAAGAAGCGCGGCCCCGAAGGCTTCGAGCAGACGGTCGCGCTCAAGCGGATGCTCGCGCACCTCGCGGAGGATCCGTCGTTCGTCGAATCGTTCGTGCGCGAGGCCAAGGTGGCGTCGATGCTCGTGCACCCGAACATCGCGCAGGTCTATGACTTCGGTCGGATCCGCGGCATCTACTACATCGTCATGGAGCTCGTGCAGGGCTTCGACGTGCGCAAGCTGCTGCGCTACGCGAGCCGCACGAACGAGGCGATCCCGCTGCCGGTCGTGATGACGGTCCTCGGCGAGCTGTGCGACGCGCTCGATCACGCGCACAACTTCGTCGACGAGCAGGGCAACCGGCTCGACATCGTCCATCGCGACATCTCGCCGTCGAACCTGATCGTCGCGCAGACCGGTCACCTCAAGGTGATCGACTTCGGCATCGCGAAGGCGTCGAGCCGCCAGCTCCACACCGAGAGCGGCAAGGTGAAGGGCAAGCTCGGGTACATGTCGCCCGAGGCGGCGCTCGGCCTCAACTCCGGCCCGGTCTCCGACATGTTCTCGATGGGCGTCGTCGCGTGGGAGCTGATCACGGCGTCGCCGCTGTTCACGACGCGCACGGACATGGAGACCATGCAGCGGATCCGCGAGGGCACGATCGCGCCGCCCTCACACCACAACCCGTTCTGCCCGCCCGAGCTCGATCAGCTGATCCTCGCCGCCCTCGAGCGCGAGCCGCGATCGCGGTTGTCGTCGGCGGCGGCGTTCCGCGCCGGACTCGACGATATCTGCCAGCGCAACGGCATCGCGACGTCGGCGCGTTCGGTGGTCGAGTGGGTCGGCAAGTTCGCGCAGCCCTCGGATCACTGGCCGCGGCTCTCCGCGCGTGAGAAGCCGCCGACCAATCGCGAGCCCACGCCGCCTGCTGCCCCGCGCACCTCGAGCGTCGGCGATTCGACGGCGCTGATCCGCGGCTCACGACGCCCGAATACGCCGAGCCGGCCGCCGCAGCTGCGGCGCTCTGCCGAGCACGTCGCGCTCGCTTCCGAGATCTGGGGCGAGGATCTCTCGGTCGCGCCGCCGGGTCCCGACTTCAGCATCGCGGACATGTCGCCGTCGACACCGCAGCTCGGCCCGACGTCGGTGCCGTCGAATCCGCAGATCGACGCGCAGCTGCGTGCGTCGGGTGCCGCGACGCATGGCTCGGTGGTCTCGCTACCCCTCGCGCAGAGCGCGCGGATGTCGGCGCTGCCGTTGCAGCCATCGCCGCGCCACAGCACGCCTCCGCCGGGCACCTACGATCCGCGCTCGCCGCGCTCGCCATCGCAGCCGCTCTCGGCGCCGTTGCCGTCGGGGCACCACTCGCAGCCGTTGCCCGCGTACTCGCAGCCGTTGCTTGCGTACGACTCGCGCCAGCACTCGCAGCCGCACTACGTGCAGCCACCGTCGACGACGACAACCAGGCGCTCGAAGCTCCCGATCCTCGTGCTCGGCTTGCTGTTCGCCGTCGCCGGTGTACTGATCGCGATCCTGGTCGGTCGCGGCGGTGATGACGATCCGAAGCTCGCGGCGCTCGACATGCCCGCGCTGCTCCCCCCCGATGCCTCGCCGACCACGGCCGAGCCGATCGTCGCCGCCGCCGGACCGAAGGCAGCGATCGAACGCGATCCGGTGACGCGCGATGCAAACGTCACCGAGCCGACGCGCAAGCCGCCGAAGCCGATCACGAATCGCAAGCCGGATCGGCCGACGCGCCCGACGCGCCCCGAGCCGCCGGAGCAGCCCACGATCACCGAGAAGCCGCCCGAGAAACCGGAGAACCCCGCCGAGAAGCCGCTCGTCACCGAGAAACCTCCCGAGAAGCCGCTCGTGAAGCCCCTGGTCCCCGACAAGCCGAAGCCGACGCGCACGCCGGTGGTCGCGGGCTCCGCGGTCACCAAGCTCTCGGGTGAGGTGCCGGCACTACGCGGCAACGCCGGCGACGCCGACATGATCACCGCGAAGATCTGCATCGACGACTCGGGCCGCGTCACCGGCGTGACCTCGAAGACGTCGCCCGACATGCTCGCCGAGCTGCAGCGCGGCATCGCGAGCTGGCGCTACAAGCCGTACCTCCGCGACGGCAAGCCGAGCGCGGTCTGCTTCCCGTTCACGATCAAGCTGATCAAGCGCTGACGACGGCAAGCGGTCTGCGCCGCACCCTGCCAGCCCACACGTAGAGCGACGCCGAGCAGCGAACGCATCATCTGGGCTTCTTCAACGGCACAGCCTCCGGGACGATCTTCGCGACCGTCCACACCTCGGCGGCGAGCTTGTCGGCGGCCCACAGCGGCACACCGTGGACGATGATCATCGACGGGCCCTTGCGCTCGACCCACGACACCAGGCCGTCGAGCGACACCCACTTCGTGCGATTCGCCGAGTGATCGATCACGCCGCCCATCACCGACGCGTCGACCGCCTTGACCGTGGCCTCGTGCGCCTCGATCGCATCCGCCTCGGAGTCCCACTCGGTGCGGGCGATCGCGATGCCCTTCTCCGGCCGGGTCTCGCCATCGCGCGCGAGCACGATCGTGCGATCACCGCCCCAGCCTTCCGCGGCGCTGGTCGCGGTCGCCGGGTCGATGCCGTGCGAGCGCAGATAGAGCCCGAAGCCGAGCTCGCCCCACACCGTCGAGTGACGGAGTGAATAGCCCCGCAGCGAGGATGGGACATCGATGCCGATCGGCACCGGGCGATCGTCCGCGAGATAGCGCTCGGGATGGAGCACCTGCTCGGTCGAGCGCGGCGGCTTCGCGAACGCGGCATCGACGGCGGACCACGGCTGCCGCCGGCGCAGCGCCGCGACGAACGTCAGGCCCGAGCGATACGGAAACGTCAGCGACTCGCGCAGCACGATCGGCGCCTTGTCGAGCGAATCGCCCGCACCCGGCACGCTCATCGCCTTCTCGAGCGAATCGGCGACCGTCGGATCCGACCACGGTGCCGCACGCCCCTGGCGCTTGAGCATCACCTCGATCATCAGCGCGATGCCATCACCCTCGACGAGCGCGCGACGTGCGAGAGCGCTGTCTCCTTCGGTCTCGGGCACATCCTCGAACTTCTTGAGATCGAAGTTCTGATCCTGCAGACCGTGCTGGATCTCGTGTGCGAGCACGAGCTCGGCCCACTCGCCGTCGTCGCCCGCCGACTTCGAGATCGTCAGCTTCTTGGTGTCGGTGTCGTAATAGCCGGCGATCTGATCGGTCAGGATGTCGATCAGCAGCGCGCCGTAGTCGACCCGCAGCGGGATCATGCCCCAGCGTGCGAGTGCGAAGCCCTCGGCGGCGGTCTCGCGCTGCGCCGTGGGCTCGCCGGCCGTCTTGATCAGGCGCGCGCGCAGCTGATCCTTGTCGACGACGTCGTTCGGGATCCGCTTCTTGAGCGGCAGGCCGCGGAGCGCGCTGACCTCCCTGGCGACCGCATCGGTGCGCGCGAGCAGCGCCTCGAGCGAGATCTTCTTCGGTGGCGTGTCGGCGCGCACGGTTCCGACCCCGATGAGCGCGATGAGCGCGATGAGCGCGATGAGCGCGACGACCAGCACACGGCGCATGTCGAGATAGCGTAGCTGATCTCGCGCCGGCGCCCGGTATCATCGAGACGTGCGCCGTCTCCTCCCGATCGCCCTGCTCGTGTGTTGTACCCCCGCCGGGGATCCACCGGTGTTCGCGGTGTTCGGCCCGGTCAACAACGTGCTCGACCAGGGCAGCGCGATCGGCCTGTGGGAGGTCCGCACGCCCGCGCCGATCACGTTCAAGCTCGGCGATGGTCGGGCGTTCCCCAGCGAGTTCTCGCTCGAGTTCTTTCGCGAACCACCCGAGGATGCGCTCGAAGCGGGTCAGTTCGGCGTCGCATTCGTCGCCATGCTGCCGGGGCTCTCGACCGTGCCCGATGGCGAGATCGCGCCGGCCATGCTGAATCAGATCGGCGGCTCGACGGACACCGCGGTGATCTTCAAGACGCCCGGCGCCGTCGGCCCCGGCTGGCTCGCGAGCTTCCCCGACGGCTTCTCGTGTGCGCTGTGTCTGCGCGAGGATCAACCCGATGGCTTCGCGCCGGTCGATTGCACGTTCGTCACGATCGAGCGCGCGTTCAGCAATCGCTGCACCTGGTGATCGCAAGGTTCGGCTCCGCCGAGCTGTGCAGCGGCGCGTAGCGACGCGGAGTGTCGAGCTGTGCAGCGGCGCGTAGCGACGAGTCCAGCGCGGAGTACGGCGCGGGTGGCGGAGACGGCGCGGGCGCCGAGTACGGCGCGGGTGGCGGAGACGGCGCGGGTGGCGGATCCGTTGGGGGATACGGTGGATATCTGCGGCCGGGTACGGGTACTGACTGGGCAATGGCTGGGGGATCAGGAACACCGGCGAGGCGCAATCGGATCGCGCGATGGTACTGCCGGCGGCGGTAATTCGAAGCGTAACCACCTGTTTGACCGGCCTTTGCCGGACGGCGCGATGCGGTAGGGTGCGCACCCGATGCGTCCCGAGCTGTCCGCTGCCCTCGCCAAGGCGGGCCCGCTCGTGATCGCCGGCTCGACGCCGGGCTGGGCGGCCTGGCTCGCGGCACAGCTGGCAAAGACCGAGCTCGTTGTCATCGTCGCGCCCGACGACGACGGCGCCCGCCGCCTCGAGACCGACGTGCGGTTCCTGATCGGCGGGCACGATCCCACCGGGCTCGATCCGATCGCCGTGATGCCGAGCATCGACATCGAGCCGTACGCCGAGCTGTCGCCGGATCGCGACGCGATCGTCGAGCGGCTTGCCACGCTCTACCGGCTCGCGGTCCCCGAGCTGCGCCCGCGCATAATACTGACGTCGGCGGCGGCGCTGGTGCGCAAGACCATGCCGGCCGCGGAGCTCGCCTCGCGAGGTCGAGTGATCAAGGTTGGAGACACGCTCGATCGCGATGCGCTCGCCACCCAGCTGATCGGCGCGGGCTGGTCGCGGCTGCCGGTCACCGACGAGCCCGGCACGTTCGCGGTGCGCGGTGGCGTGATCGATGTTTTTGCGCCGCTCAGCCCGCATCCGATCCGGATCGAGCTGTTCGGCGACGAGGTCGAGACGCTGCGCTGGTTCGACGCGGAATCGCAGCGCACGCTGCGGCCGATCGATCAGCTCATCCTGCATCCGGTGCGCGAGACGATCGCGACTGGCGATCGCGACGTCCGCACGCGTGTCCGCGAGTACGCCGACGAGATGATGTTTCCCACGAAGGCAGCGCGCAGACTGATCGAGCAGCTCGAGGCCGGCGAGGTGTTCGTCGGCATCGAGGGCCTGACGCCGGCGTTTCACGATCACCTGGTCGCACCGGCGGCCTACGTCCCCGACGGCGCGCGCTGGATCGTCCTCGATCCCGCGGCGTGCAAGCGTGTCTCCGCCTCCGCCTGGGCCGACGCCGAGGCGCGGTTCCCGGATCGCAAGCCGAAGACGCTGACGTATCCACCCGCCGCGCACTACGCGACCGACGCCGAGCTCGGGCTCGCGGCCCCGCGCCGGATCGAGCTGCCCGTCCTCGACGTGCTCGACCCGCAGGCGGCACGCGTGCGCGTCGAGATCGACAACCTGATGACGCTCGCGAAGGAGCTCGACCACGCCCGCACGTTCGGCGACACCGAGCACGCCGGCCCGCTCGTCGCGGCGCTGAGCAAGTGGGTGGGACGCGGCGTGCACGTCGCGATCGCGAGCGACTCGCAGAGCCGCACCGATCGACTGTACGGCGTGCTCGCGGCGCGCGGTCTCGCCGTCAAGATCGCGGTGCCCGGCGAACGCCCGACCGAACAACCCGGCGTCACGATCGTCACCGGTGCCCCCGCGCACAGCTTCGCCGCCCCCGAAGACGGCGTCGCCGTGATCGCCGCCGCCGACATCTTCGGGCAGCGCGTCCATCACGTCACGCACGGGGGCAAGCGCAAGCGGGCGCGCGATGCGCTGCTCGGCAGCGTCGGCGATTTCTCGCAGCTGTCGCCGGGTGACTACCTCGTTCACCAGCGCCACGGCGTCGGCCGCTACCACGGGCTGTTCAAGCTGTCGATCACCCATCGCGATACCGGTGTCGGTGCGGCGAACGTCGAGACCCTCAAGCTCGAGTACGACGGCGGCACGCTCTATCTCCCGGTCTACCGGCTCGGTGAGGTCCAGCGCTACGTCGGCGCCGAGGGCCACGCGCCGAGGATCGACAAGCTCGGCGGCGTCACCTGGGAGATCACGCGCACCAAGGTCGAGCGCCATGTTCAAGCCCTCGCCGAGGAGCTGCTCCAGCTCTACGCACAACGCTCCGCCCTGCCCGGTCATCGGTTTCCCGCCGCCGATGATTCGTATCGCGAGCTCGAGGCGACGTTCCCGTTCGACGAGACCGCCGATCAAGC
>Ga0105049_10009203_pt1 | contig 11385 bp, 9 predicted proteins | sample MAT06_FD_78087 | JGI IMG/M metagenome (GOLD analysis project Ga0105049, IMG submission 78087) | Freshwater microbial communities from Lake Fryxell liftoff mats and glacier meltwater in Antarctica - MAT-06 | ecosystem: Environmental > Aquatic > Freshwater > Ice > Liftoff microbial mat | place...
ACCATCGAACATGTCGTCACCGGCCGCTGTTTCGCCACCGATAACCGTCACATCGCCCTCGACGCCGGCATCCCCACGCACGCCATTTCCACCGGCGTTTATATGGCCTGCGCTTCCGGTATGATGGCCGTCCAGCAAGCCGACCGCCTGGTCAAGCTCGGCGAGGCGGATGCCATTATCGCCGGCGGTCTTGAGCACATGTCCGCCGTGCCCTATCTCTCGCACGCCACCCGCTGGGGCGCGCGTTTCGGCAGCACGGAACTGGAGGACCAACTCAAGACCGGCCTGAGCTGTCTTTCCTGCGGCCTGCAAATGGGCCAGACTGCGGAAAACATCCGCCGCAAGCACAACATCTCCCGCCAGGAGCAGGACGAGTATGCGCAGTGGAGTCAGGAAAAAGCCGCTGCCGCCATCAGCGCAGGCCGCTTCAAGGAAGAGATCACTCCCCTCGAAGTCCCGCAGGGCCGTGGCAAAACGCTGACCTTTGAAACCGACGAGTATCCCCGTCTCAGCTCCGTGCAGAAGCTCTCCGAGTTGAAAGCCGCGTTTGAAAAAGACGGCACCGTGACCGCCGGCAACGCCTCCGGCCTCAACGACGCTGCAGCCTTCCTCGTCCTCACCTCCGGCGCTTACGCCGAGGCCAACGGCCTTACGCCGCTCGCCCGCATTGTCGCCGGAGCATCCTCCGGCATCGATCCGTCCATCATGGGACTGGGTCCCGTGATTTCCCTCCAACGCGTCTTGAAGAAAGCCGGGCTCACTCCTGATGCAATCGACCTTTACGAAATCAATGAGGCCTTCGCGGTCCAGGTTCTCGGCGTTGTCCGCGAATTCCCCATCGCCCGGGAAAAACTGAACGTGAACGGCGGCGCCGTCGCCCTCGGCCATCCGGTGGGTTGCAGCGGAGCCCGCATCATCGTCACGCTCGTCCACGAGCTGCGCCGTCGCGGTTTGCAATATGGAGCGGCCAGCCTTTGTGTGGGCGGCGGCATGGGCTGCGCCACCATCATTGAAGCTCTTTAAAATTGCCTGATATGAAATTTTCCCTGTTCCAAAACCAGGTTGCCCTCATCACCGGCAGCAGCCAGGGCATCGGCCGCGCCACCACCGTGCTGCTGCACGATTCCGGCTGCAAGGTCGTGATCAACCACCCCGGCCTCCCGCAGACCACGCAGGACGCAGAGGTCCTCGCGCAAGAACTCAATACCATCCGGCCCGGTTCCGCCGAGGCCGTCGCGGCCGACGTCAGCAAGGAAGATCAGGTCATAGCCATGATGAAGCATCTGCAAAAGCGTCACGGCGGTATTGATTTTCTCGTGAACAACGCCGGCATCATCCGCGACAAAACCGTCGCGAAAATGACGCTGGAGGAATGGCAAATCGTGCAGGACGTCAACATCACCGGTGTTTTTCTTTGCGCCAAATACGGGTCCGAGATCATGCGCGAAGGCGGGTCCATCGTCTCGATCAGCAGCCTTTCCGCGCAGGTCGGCTCATTTGGCCAGGGCAATTACGCCTCGGCCAAGGCCGGCGTCATCGCCCTGACCAAGACGCTCTCCCGCGAACTCGCCAAGCGCGGCATCCGCGTCAACGCCATCGCACCCGGCTTGATCAAAACCTCCATAACCAAGAACATCCCCGAGGAATATCTCCTCAAAATGTTCGAGCAAATCCCGCTCCGCCGCCAGGGCGAGCCCGAGGAAATCGCCAAGGCAGTCGTGTTTTTCTGCTCTGACCTGGCGTCATATGTCACCGGCCAAACGCTTAGCGTCAATGGCGGCTGGTATGCGTCCTAGCCCCAATGCCGTTCGGAAATTAGGTAAAGATCGGGGTCAATTCACGAGTGTCCGGTTATAAATTCCACACCAACAACTGGTTAGAATCTAAGGGTTGGCGCGCTCAAGGATGAGTTCGAATATCTCATCGGAACCAAAGCACCATGCATAACGACGCTATTCTTTCTTATAGTATCAGCTCTGAAGAGCCTCCTCCCGACGCTCAGGGACAGACGGAGGACCGGCTCGGCGGTCCTCCGTCTGTCCCTGAGCTTGCCCCGGCCGCAACTCGCGCGCAATGGGCTGCGATGGCCAAACCTCATTTGAACTTGGAAGAACGCATCGAGTTGGAAGCGGCGTTGCGTGCCGGTGACACCCAGGCGAAGGTCGCAGCCCGGCTGACGCGCTCGGCCGGAACGATCAGTCGGGAAGTGGCGCTTAACGGCGGGCCCGGCAATTACCGTGCCGCCGTGGCGCACCGTGCGGCGCAGGGTCGGCGCGGGGCGGCGCGGCGGGGCGACTGCGCCATCGACGAGCACCCGCCGCTGCGGGCCGAAGTTCACGAGCGTCTGCATCGTGGCTGGTCGCCGGAGGAGATCGCGGGCAGCCTCAAAATCGACCACCCCGATCTGCCCTTGATGCACACGTCCCACGAATCGATTTACCGCTACGTTTACGTCGTCGCCCGCGGCGCACTGCAACGGGAGCTGGCGGCCTGCCTGCGCCGCCACCACCGCCGGCGTAGGCCGCGTCGGCGGGGCGTGGCCGCCACCCAAGGCAAGTTGCAGGACATGGTGCTGATCGATCATCGCCCGCCCGAGGTGGAAAGCCGCCTGCTGCCAGGCCACTACGAGGGTGACCTGATTCTTGGCGCGGGAAACAAATCTGCCGTCGGCGTGCTGGTTGAGCGCACTTCTCGTTTCACCTTCCTTTGCCACCTTCAGGAAAAGAACGCCACCAGCGTGCGCGAGGCCTTCACGCGTAAACTCGATGGCATCCCGGCCACTCTGCTCAAGTCCCTCACTTACGACCAAGGCAAGGAGATGGCCCAGCATAAGCAGCTCGCCGCCGACCTCAATCTCCAGGTCTTCTTCTGCCACCCGCACAGCCCTTGGGAACGCGGAACCTGCGAAAGCCAAAACGGTCGGATCCGGCACTACCTGCCCAAGGGTTCCGATCTGTCGAAAGTCTCCTACCAGCAACTCAGCGCCTATCAGGAGATGCTCAACGAGCGTCCCAGAAAGATTCTCGGTTGGAAGTCTCCTGCTCAAGTTTTCAGCGAACTCCTTATATCAAAACTTTCTTCGAACTGATCCTTGAATGTGCCCTATCAAGCCGAGGTATCACTATTCAACGTCACCGACCGCGACGCGGTGCGACGTAGTGTAAAAGAGCTGGAGCAAAATTCCGGCGGAATCGACATTCTCATAAACAACGCCGGAATCCACCGTTACGGCGCGCTGCTCGATCTCGAAATTTCGCATTGGCAGGAAGTGCTCGATGTCAACCTGACCGGCGCGTTCCTCATGGCCCAAGCTGTTGCCGGTGGGATGATCGAACGCCGAAGCGGAAAAATCATAAATATCTGCTCACTGATGAGCGAGGCTGGCCGACCGACAACCGGCAACTACATGGCGGCAAAAGGTGGGTTGAAGATGCTGACCAAGGCAATGACGGTCGAGTGGGGTCGCCACAACATCCAAGCCAATGGCATTGGCCCTGGCTACATTCTCAGCGAGATGACACAACACCTCGCCGCAAACCCAGAGTTCGACCAATGGGTGAAAACCCGCACGCCCGCCGCACGCTGGGGAACACCGGATGATCTGGTCGGCGCAGCCGTCTTCCTCGCCTCCCCCGCCTCAGACTTTGTCAACGGTCAGATCCTATATGTAGACGGCGGCTGGCTCGCCTCACTGTAATGCCTGAGGCCACATAAAAAAGCCGGGCGAACCTTAGTCCGTTCCGGCTGGATAACCCCGAAACAAATTACGGCTCAAGCTACGCGCTCGGGCTTGCCGCTGTGCAGTGACTTCGTGGCCGCAATGGCGATCTTTTGCGCAAGGATACCGTCATCGCACACGATCGGCGCAGGCCGACCGTGCACGAGGTTGTCTACGAAATCCTGGAGCTGCGTGATATAGGCCTGCTCGAAGCGTTCGTAGAAACCGGGCACGGTGTCGTGTGCAATTTGGTTCTTCGTCATCATGAGAATAGCGGTCTCTCGATCGTAGCCGATCTGGATCGTGCCCTTGGTGCCGACGATCTCCGTGTGGATGCCATAACCGTAGATGCCAATGCGGCTCAGGCTGATTGTGCCGATGCCGCCGTTAACAAAGGTCATCGTGCTCAGACCGTTCTCGAAGTCTCCCACCGTGGAGATTTCGGGGAACGCAATGGAGTTGCCGACGCTGAACACATCCTTCACCTCGCCCATATACCAGCGCGCCAAGTCGAAGTCATGGATGCCCATATCGATGAACAAACCGCCGCTGCTCGTCGGGCGCAGATACTCGACCGGCGGGGGCAACTGATCCTTCGAGGTCGACTTGAAGATGACCGGCGTGCCGATTTCTCCGGCATCGATCCGTTGCTTCGCGACGGCATAGGCGCGGTCGAACCGGCGCATGAAGCCGAGCTGGAAAAATACGCCGTGTTTCGCCACGGCTGCCTTCATGGCCTCTCCCTCAGAGATCTCGAGCGACAGCGGTTTCTCGCAGAAAATAGCCTTCTTCGCGGCGGCTGCGGCGATGACGACCTCACCGTGTGCCTTGGTCGGCGTCATGACGACGACGGCGTCGACGGCCGGGTCGGCGAGCAATTCCTGGTAACTGGCATAGCCCTTCGCGCCGGTCTCGGCGACGGCGGCCCCGACGGCCTCGGGCTGCATGTCGGTCACGGCATAGAGCCGCGCGCCGGGCAGACGGTTGGTGAAATATCTGGCGTAGCGCCGGCCGAGCCGGCCGAGCCCCACGACACCGATGTTAATTGGCTTGTTCATTGGAGGAGAAAGTTACTTCACGAACTGGATAGGCACCGCGATGTCAGCGGGTGCCGTCTCGCCCTTGAGGATGCGGGCGGCCCACTCGACACCGACGCGGCCCATCTGCGCCGGATCTTGGGCTACAGTGCCGGCCATCGTGCCCTGCTGCACTGCGGCGCGGGCCTCGTCGAGCGCGTCGAAACCGACTACGGTGATCTTGCCGGCCTTGCCGCCCGCAGCGATGGCCTCGATCGCACCGAGCGCCATGAGGTCGCTGGCGGCGAACATGGCGTTCACGTCCGGGTGCGCCTGCATGATGTTCTGAAAGACATTGTAACCTTGGTCGCGCTCCCAATTGGCGGGTTGCGAGGCAACGATCACCATGCCGGGCGCACTCTTGAGTGCGTCGCGGAAGCCGTTGAGACGGGCGTCGCCCGTCTCGTGACCCGGGATGCCCTCAAGCACGGCGATGCGCGCCTTGCCGCCCATTTTCTGCACCATGAATTCGCCAGCCAACTTTCCTCCCTCGTAATTGTCGGAGCCGATGAAAGTAGCCGTATGCCCGCCCGCGGCCTTCAGCGCCGGAGCGTCGACGCGGGTGTCGACCACGATCACGGGAATACCCGCCCGGTTAGCCTTGACGACGACCGGCACGATCTCGCGCGAACCGCTCGGGGCGACGACCAGCACATTCACCTTCCGCTGAATGAGATTCTCGATGATCTGCATCTGCCGCTCGACATCGATCTCACGCTCGGCCGCTTGCACGACGAGGTCTACCCCTGCCGCCTTGGCGGCCTCCTCGGCACCGCGTTGCATGTCGATGAAGAAGGGATGGTTCAAGGTTTTGACGACGAGGGCGACGACGGGTCTGGCCGGGGCACCGGAGGTGGACTCGGTCTTACGGCCGCAGCCGGACAGCATCAGGGCTGAGATTAGAAGCAGGGGGGGGATTTTTTTCATGGGATCAGGGGTTAGCGTTTCGATTGCTTGAAAAAGGTGTCGAGCAGCACCGCAGCGATGATGACGACGCCGATGACGACCTGTTGGATGAACGACGACACGCCGAGCAGGTTGAGGCCGTTGCGGAGCACGCCCATGATGAGCGCGCCGATGAGGGTGCCGATGACGGAGCCCTGCCCGCCCATCAGGCTGGTGCCGCCGATGACGGTGGCGGCAATGGCGTCGAGCTCATAGCTGAGGCCGGCGATCGGCTGAGCGGAGTTGAGGCGGGCAGTAAGAAGGACGGACGAGAGCGCGGCGAGGCCGCCGCCGACGGCGTAGATGCCGATCTTATAGAGCCGCACCGGCACGCCAGAAAGCAGCGAGGCCTCCTCGTTGCCGCCGATGGCATAGGTGTAGCGGCCGAATTTGGTTTTCTTCAGAACGAAATGCGCCGCCACGTAAACCAGGATCATGACGACCACGGGCACCGGAATCCCCGCAACTTGACCCGTGGCAAACCAACGGAAAGACTCGCCGAAACCGGAGACCGGCCGGGCGTCGGTGGCGAGCAACGCCCCGCCCCGCGCCACGCTCATCATGCCCAGCGTCGCGATGAAGGGCGGCAACCGACCGTAGGAGATGAGCAGGCCGTTGACGAGCCCACACCCGGCACCCACCGAAATCCCGGCGAGCATAGCCATTGGTAACGGCCAATCGAGTCGTAGCGTGTGCGCCATGACGACACCAGAGAAGGCGAGGATCGAACCCACCGAGAGATCGATGCCGCCGGAGATGATAACAAAGGTGAGACCGACCGCGATGATGGCGTTGATCACGGTCTGCTGCGCGACATTGAGCAGGTTGGAAACCGTGAAGAAGTGCGGTGTCAGGATGGTGATGACAACGCAAAGGACGACGAAGACAGCGAACGTGCCGAACTGACGGGCGTTGCGGGCGATCATCGGGTGTGGTTTCATGCGGCTTGGGCGCCGAGGGCGGAGTGCAATATCTTCTCCTGTGTGGCCTCGGCCGCGGTGAATTCGCCGGCGAGGTGTCCGCGGTTCATCACGAGGATGCGGTCGCTCATGCCGAGGATCTCGGGCATCTCCGAGGAAATCATGAGGATGGCCTTTCCCTCGGCGGCGAGGCGGTTGATGAGTAGGTATATCTCGACCTTCGACCCGACATCGATGCCGCGCGTCGGCTCGTCGAAGATCAAGATGTCGGCATCGCGACAGAGCCATTTCGCAAGGACTACCTTCTGCTGGTTTCCCCCGCTGAGATTGACCACCCGCTGGTGGAGGCCGGGCGTCTTCACGCGCAGATCGTTGGAAAGTTTCTGCGCCGCGACCGCCTCGCGGCCACCGTCCACAACGCCGGCGGTGCTGAAGCGGTCGAGGCTGGCAAGACCGATGTTGGCCTGGATATCGAGGCAGAGCACGAGACCCTGACGTTTGCGGTCCTCGGTGAGCAGGCCGAGCCCGAGGCTGATCGCCCGCCGGGGGGAATCGATGACGACCGCGCGACCACGGATCGCGATGCGCCCGCCATCGATCGGGTCGGCGCCGAAGATCGCGCGGGCCAGCTCAGTGCGGCCGGAACCCATCAGGCCGGCCAAACCGACCACCTCGCCGCGCCGGAGCGTAAGCGAGATATCGTGGAGCACACCGTGACGTGAAAGATGCTCAACGCGCAGCAATTCCTCGCCGGGCGGCACCGTCTTCTTGGGAAAATGATCGGTCAGATCACGGCCGACCATCAGGCTGATAAGCTCCGCCAGAGTGGTCGTCGGAATCTCTCGCGTCGCAATGTAGCGGCCATCACGCATCACGGTGACGCGGTCGCCGATCTGGAAGAGTTCCTCCATCCGGTGCGAGATGTAGATGATTGCCACTCCGCGCGCGCGCAAGGCGCGGCTGATCTTGAAGAGCCGGCTGATCTCTTTGTCGGACAAGGCCGAGGTCGGTTCATCCATCACGAGGATCTTCGCGTCGATCGACAGGGCCTTGGCCACCTCGACCATCTGCTGCTCAGCCACCCCGAGACTGTCCACGGTGGCATGCGGATCGATGTCCACGTCGAGCTCACGCAGCCACCGGGTGGCGTCCGCCGCGAGACGCGTGCCGCTGAGCACACCCGGCACGGGGCCCCGAGGTTCGCGGCCGAGGAAGATATTTTCCGCTACCGACAGATGCGGCACGAGGTTGAATTCCTGGTAGATGATACTCACCCCGGCGGCCTGGGCGGCGCGCGGAGAATCGATGGAACCCTCGTGACCATCGAGGACGATGGTGCCAGCGTCGCTCGACACGGCGCCCGCGAGGATCTTCATAAGGGTCGATTTGCCTGCTCCATTCTCACCCAGCAGGATGTGCACCTCACCGCGGTCCACCGCGAGGTCAACGCCATCGAGCGCCACCACGCCTGGGTAGCGTTTCGTGATGCCGCGCATCTGGAGGAGATTTGAGTTTGAGTTGAACACGGGGGATCAGAAGAGCCGACGGCCTATGGCCTGTGGAGGCGTCGGCACGCCTAAAAGGGCGGCAAACGTCGGTGCGAGATCGTCCACTCCGACGCGTTCATTGCGCCTACCGGCAGGCACCCCGGCACCAAACCAGAGGAGCGGCACGTGGCTGTCGTAATCGTAGGGAGAGCCGTGGTTGGTGCCGGTTTCCGGCCGGTCGATGAAGTGGGGCTTGAGCACAAACACCATGTCTTGAATGGGTCCCGTAAAAAAACTGCGCCGCGACCGGGCACCTAGCGAGTTACCCTCGGCGGTCGTGGCAAGAACCTCGGCCGAGGTGAATGCTTGCGCAATCTCGGGCCGAGAAAGCAGGGCCTGACGGGCAACTTCCGCCGCGTCAGCCAGACTGACGTTCTTCGCGTTTAGCACACTCGGCCGGAGGTGGTAGCCAAAATCATCCCGGAGGCACCAGTAATCGTCGTTCGGCGCAGGCCGAAACTCCCGATAAAGGGCCGCCGTGCATGCCGCATCAAGCGCGACCTTATCTAAACGGCCGGTGGGAATCATCCCGCGGAGCGCACGCACATGCTCGGGCAAAGGGCTGGCGCCGTGATGCGCGGTAAACACGACAACACAATTCTGCAAGCCCGCCTCGCGATCAATGGTGTCCAGCAGTTTCGCGATTAGGCCGTCGAGACGCACAATCGAATCCATGAGCTCGTGACTGTCAGGTCCGTCGGCATGCCCCATCTTGTCTATTCGGGAGAAACCGACGCAAAGCAGATCGGTATGAGCGTGCTGGCCAAGTTGTTCTTTCTTGAACGCCAGACTGGCAAATTCGCCGATCATTGCCGACGCGGCCGGGGTGGTTTCAAACGCCTCGTAGAATTTCGCCGTAATCTCTGCCGCGCCGCCGTCGAGTTGCTTGGGCATAGTGCGGCCAAACCCGAAATCGGTGTTCTCGCCCGGCGCATCGTCTGACCCCTGCACCGCGTCGTAGACCGTTGGGGCAAGCAGGTGGCCCCAAGTTTGCCCGAATATTTTATCGGCGCGGCCCCCGGCATTGAATTCCTCAATCCAATCCGGCAACTGGTCCCGATAGTAGGTTGAGGTGACAATCCGCCCATCGACAATCCAGTAGGCCGAGTCCGCTAGCTTGCCAGCCATTAGGATCGTTGACCGGTCCTTATGTGCGACGGAAAAGACTCGAGGGGAGGAGCCGAAGCGGAGCATCAGCTGGTCGCCCGCCGTCGTGGCTGGAAAATTGCTCGGGGATCGACCGCCTTTGGCTTCGAGCACTCCGCCAGGTAAATGACCGACGCGCGGCGACGCGCAGACCAAGGGAAACTCGTGATCCTCGTTCGATTCAATCACCCGCCAAGTCATGGGATCAACCCGCTCGTTTGCGACGATGCCGTGCACTTCTGCATACACGCCGCTCGAGATCGTGGCATGGCCGGGCGAAGTCTTCGTAACATCATGGCGGGAATGGCAGTCCTCGAAGTTTGTTCTCGAGGCAGGCAGTCGACGGAATCCGTTCTCACTGAAATACGGCTCGAAACGATCCAAGTAATTGTGGCGGAATTGATCGGTCACGATCGCCAACGCTAGTCTTGGCGCTTCTCCATAGGTTGGCTGCACGAGTTTCAAAAAAGCGAGCAGGCTCAATCCAAACAAGAAGCAGCGTGAGGTAACTTTTATGCAGCCGAATATGGCAGGGAGCATGAGGGTAATTCTCTAAATGGAGATTCAGAACAAATCAATGTAAACGTTTTCATTTTGTTTGTTTGCTCCGTTTCAAAACACTACCCGTTTATCAACACGAGTTTCTAAGGACCAATTTGGGAAGTAATTTTAGATGAGTTACAGCCCCCGCTGGATTTTCCAACCGCCTGAGTAGTAATTCCGCCGCCGCTCGGCCGACTTCGTAAGCTGGTTGCCGGACAACAGTGAGCGGCGGATCGAGCGCCTCGGCCCAAGGCAAGTCGTCGAAGCCAATCACTGCGATGTCATGGGGGATTCTCAATTTCCTCCGGTGGATGGCCTCAAGTGCACCGACTGTCATCAAATTGTTCAAAACAAAGAGCGCCGTTGGCGGCGGCGAGAGTTCCAGCAACTCCTCGGTCATGGCCCGTCCACTTGCCTGCTTGAAGTCTCCGCCGCGGATGTATTCCGGTTGCACCGGCAGCTTGTGCTCCATCATGGCGTCCTCGTAGCCGAGCCGGCGCTCTCGGCTTGTCGATACATTCATTCGACCGGCAATTAAACCGATTCGGCGATGCCCAAGCTTGATGAGGTGATCAACCGCCTCGAAAGCGCCCCGTCGGTTATCCACTTCCACCTTGTCCATAGCTCCGTGCGTCAAGCTCCGGTCGACGGTAACGACTGGCAGGCCGGATTTGATCAACTTCAGCACCACCAAGTCGCACTCGCTGATCGGTGGTAGAATGATGCCGTCAACAGACTCGGACTGAAGCACCTCAATGTAGAACTCCTCCTTCTTCAGATTTTCGTCGGAATTACAAAGCATCACGGCGAACTTATGAGCGTAAGCAACGTCTTCCACACCCCGGGCCAATTCGGCAAAGAAGGGGTTCTGGATGTCCGGAATGATCAGACCCAGCAGATGTCGCACTCCACCTTTTTGACGCAGACGTCGCGCTACACGGTTCGGTTTGTAGCCAAGTTTAACCATCGCCTTGTGCACCAAATCACGCGTCTCAGGCACCACTTTATCCGAGTTGTTGATCACTCGCGATACGGTGGCGTTTGAGACTTTTGCAAAACGAGCTACATCTGTGAGACTGGCTATGGGGCGAGTGTGTGGGATAACGTTTTCAAGATGCATCGAGGCCAGATGTTGTGTAAATGACAATTCCAAGCATGATTTCCCCGGTCGGGTTTACAGAGTCTTTTTTCTGAAATGATAAGTGCCTGAAAAGAAGAGGTCACGCATTTGGGCTAGACAAAACCGCCGCTTTTGCCCTGACGGGTAGGGACGAACTCAGCACCTGAAGCAGCCACGTCCAAAATAAATGATTCAACCGGCACCGAAGTGGCCGTGGAGACGATCACGGAGGGGCAGGTGGCGTGGTTTGACCAACAGTTGGCCGACGGGCACTACTTTGGCGCGGGCCGGTCGGTGGGCGACTACCTGCGGCAAGTGGTGAAGGTGCGGGGTCGGGTGGCGGCGTTGCTGGTGTGGGGCCCGGGCCTGC
>Ga0105049_10009204_pt1 | contig 11385 bp, 9 predicted proteins | sample MAT06_FD_78087 | JGI IMG/M metagenome (GOLD analysis project Ga0105049, IMG submission 78087) | Freshwater microbial communities from Lake Fryxell liftoff mats and glacier meltwater in Antarctica - MAT-06 | ecosystem: Environmental > Aquatic > Freshwater > Ice > Liftoff microbial mat | place...
ACGCCAGCGGCGGACGGTGACGGCGATGGTGTTGGCGGGTAAGCCCAAGCGCTCGGCGAGTTGGCGATATTCGCCAGACGTGGGGGGATCGACGACAAATAGTGCTAGCGCTGCGTAATGTTCCGCTCGGCCGCTGGCTTCGATCTCATCGCGCAGGCGGGCCAAGGCGCGCGCTACCGTGAGCAGGGCGTAGCTGCGTTCGAATTCGCGTTCTGGGGTTAGGCCGGGATCGTTCAGTTCGACGCCTTTGCTGCCATCGGGCAAAGGTTCGAAGCGCATTCCGCCGCCGCGTTTGGCGGTGCTTGCCGCATCGTGCGCGTTGGCCAGATAGCCTTTGAGTGCGGTGTACAGAAAACTGCGAAAGCGTCCGCGGCTGCGGTCGGCGTCGGCGTCGTAGCGCTTTTCTAGCAGTTTTAGAAAAAATCCCTGGGTTAGGTCCTCGGCTTCGGCGTACCCGGCGGCGCGCACGTAGGCGAGTACGGCGGGGCGATACTGGCGACAGAGTTCGGCGAGTGCGCTGGCTGCGGCTTCGCCGTCGCTGCGCGCAGCGATTACCAGGCTCCAGCGCGTGGTGTGCAGCGCGCTCATGGCGCTTGCGGTTTCCAGCGCATGGCATCGGGTGGCAGATGCAGGCGTTCGAGCAGGGCCAGAAAACGTGGCTCGCCGGCCAGTTGCTGAATTCCAAAACGAGGGCTGACCAGCCACTGCCATAGGCGCGGGTCGGCGGCGCCGAGCATGGCTTCCATGGCATCCAAGGCCGCGTCTTTTTGACCGAGCGCAAGGAAGGTGGTGGCGAAAGCCATATCGCTCACTTTATCGCCGCTGGCGCGCTGCAATTGCAGTTCGCGCAGCAGCGTTTGTGCTCGATCCAGGCGGCCCGCGCAGCGGTACAGGCTGGCGACGGTGCTGTTCAATTCTTGCGCTGCATCCGACAGCGCCAGCGCGCGTTCGTGCGCTGCAATTCCATCATCGCAGCGACCCAGCAGTTCCAGAGTCTGCGCCCGATTGCGCAGCGTCGGCCAGTGCTGCGGGAAGCGCTGCAGGCTGCGCTCGGTGCTGGTCAGCGCCTCATCCAGCCGTCCGGCTTGAATCAGGGTTTGCGTCAGCGTGTCCCACGAACGCGCCAGTTCCGGTTCGATCTGGACCAAGCGCAGCGCATGCTCAACCGCCTGCGCTCGCGAGCCGAGATAAGCGTGATAGGCGGCCGCGCCGGCGCGCACATCGGCGGAACCCGGCTCGTCGCGCAGCGCTTGCTCGATATCCGTGCGGCAGCCTTTCCAATCGTATTGGGCGCAGCGCAGCTGGCTGCGAAGTACCAGCGCGGCGGGCAATTCTGGATCCAATTCCAGCGCTCGCGCGAGCAGTGGCTGCACCTGGCGCTGCCACCAGTCGGCATCATGCTGCTGGCGCTGCATCTGGGCTTGATAAACATCCGCCAGCGCCACTTGGGCCAACGCATAGCCTGGGTCAATGGCGATCGCCTCGCGAATCAGCTCGCGGCCGCGATCAATCCCGGCCAGCGTCAGCTGTCGAGCTGAGGCGCGCCCCTGTTCTACCAGCCGAATGGCCTCGATACTCTCGGTGCGATGCTGAATGAGGCGCGCGCGTTCGGGGCCGGCCAGATGCAGCAGCAGGCGTTCGCTGATGCCGATCGCCAGTTCGTCCACAACGTTCAGAAGCTGTTCGCCGGGGCGATCGTACTCGGCCGACCAGCGCTGAGCGCCGGTGCTGGTCTCCACCAGTTCGGTGAAGATTCGCACGCCGTCTCCGGCCGGGCGAATGGTGCAAGCGAGCAGATGGCTGGCGCCTAGCCGCGCGCCGATCGCGGCGGCATCAAGCCCAGATGTTCGCAGCGGGAAACTGGAGCTGCGCGCGATCACCGTAAGCCCGCGCAAGCGGCTTAAGCGGTGGATCAATTCCTCAGCAAGCACCTCGCCTAGCAAGCGCTGATCGGCGCTGTCGGTATAGCTCTCGCAGGGCAACACGGCGACCGTCGCTAGGGTGCGAGTGTCGCCCAGCAAGCGATCCCACTGCGCGCGGCCGTGCATGGCGCGCCAGCTCATGATCGCGATCGCCAGCAGGACCAATACCCCAACCACGGCTGGCAGCAAGCGACGCCAGATCAGAGATGTCGGCGGCGGCAGCAGCAGAGCCGCCAGCGCCAGCGGCCGGCGCTGCAAATGTTCGATTGGATCGCTGCCCGCTGGCGCCGCAATGGCGAATTCCGGGCGCTGCTCGAACGCAACAACGCAAGCAATCAATTCGTCGGCATCGGCAAAGCGCGACTCTTTATTCTTGGCCAGCATGCGCGCCAGCAGCGGCTGCAGAACGGCACATTCCGCGGGCAAGCGCGGCAGCGGCGCTTGCAAATGCTGCATGCCAATCGCCCAGCCGTCGTCGCCGGCATAGGGCACGCGGCCGCTCAGCATCTGATACAGCACAATGCCCAAACTGTAGAAATCCGCGCGCCCGTCGATGGGCTGCTGGCCCCACTGTTCCGGGGCCATGTAAGCCGGCGTGCCGGCGCAAACGCCCTCCCCGGTCAGCGGTTCACTGCCGAGCATCCGCGCAATGCCGAAATCGGCCAGCACAAAGCCGCCATCTGCCTGGCGCAAGATGTTCTCGGGTTTAATATCGCGATGAATCACGCCGTTGGCATGCGCCAGCGCCAGCGCGCTGGCGATTTCACGCACCAGCCGCAAAGCTTCCCGCGGCGACATGCGCCCGGCAAACCCAGCAATCGAGCCACCCGGCACATATTCGAGCGCCAAATACGCCTGCCCCTGATGAACGCCGACATCGTGGATCGCGAGAATATGGCGATGATGCAAGCTGGCGGCAATCCGACCCTCGCGCAGAAAGCGCTGCGCAAATCCCGGATCGCTCGCCGCCAGTTTCGGATCGAGCACCTTGAGCGCCACCGCGCGCTGTAGCGACAGCTGCTGCGCCAAATAAACCGTGGCCATGCCGCCACGACCGATTTCGCGCCCGATGGCGAAGCCCGGAATCTCGATCATGCACGCTTCGCCCGAATGACTGAACCTGTGCTCATCGTGGCGCTCGCCCAATCTCTATGCTCACGTCTCAGCCCGCATTCCGCGCATAAGGCAACACCCAAGGATTGCCGCGAAACTTGTCCAACTGAATCATGCGCAAGGTGCCGTTCACGGGATCGATAGTCATCTCCTGCTCGGGACTGCGCAAGCTGGCGGGGCGAGTATCGAAGGCGGCTTTGGCGGCATCGGGCGCCAGTCCGTGCAGTGAGATCACGGTGCTCAACAGCTTCAGACGGGCGTCGAGATCCAGCACCCGGAAATAGTAGGGGTCGTAGTTGATAAATCTCTCACCGATCGAGCAGCCCAGCGGGTCGAAGGCCCAAGCGGTGACGCCACAATGCTGTGTTGCAGGCAATGCGGCCGCCGAGCGCAGGCGGATGCGCTCACGGTGTTCGTCTGTGCAGAAACGCGCGACGGAGCGTGCGAAAAGCATCTTCGTATGTTGGCTATTGACTAGCGGGGCAAACGGGCTGGGCGCTGCGGCTTTCGCGTCGGTAAGCACTGACCACACAAACTGCGACGACTGCGCTTCAATCGAATTTTCTAACGAGCGAAATTCAAGCTGATTAACGGCGCACTGATTAAGCTCAGCATCGGCCAGTGGCGCAAACACTTCCGGACAAGGCGCCGGAAAATCGGCCGGCATCTCAACCAGCATCTCCGCATACAGCCGGCTGCTACCGGTGACCATCGCGACACCCAACATATCCATAATCAAAAAATCGGTATGCGCACGCAGCCGACGCCAGCCAGCCGTGTGGCGACACAGGCGATCAAAAGCACCAGCGCTGTCGCCATCAATATGCATCAGGGCGACCGACGTCAGCAAGGGCGGGAAATAGCCGCTTATCTGCGGGATTGGTGCATAGAACCGCGGCTTGAAACCATAGCGATAGTGGTCGTAACCCAACAGCTTTTCGCCCTGTTCCAAGCGCGTGGCTGCCTTTTCCACGAAACCCCGCGCCGCACTCAGATTGGCGCGAATCTTGGGCAAACATTCCGGATCCCAAATGTTGCACAAACCCGGACCAGTATTCGGAATCTCGGGATACGCCGGATACTTGCCCGCAGCGGTGGACTGGAAAGCCTCGGAAGGCTTGTCGTGGGCCACATCGGCAAGCGCCACATCCGCCGCCGCCACCGCTTCCCACTCCGACTCCGGCACCTCAAAACCAAAGCTCTGCAAGCCGGCAAAAGCATTGCGTTTGCCGTCTATCCCGGGCGTAGGCGCCTTAAGCCGAGCGATCACCGCCGCATCCCCAGCCGCAGGTCGCGGCAACCATTCCGTCAAAACCAGCCCCAGCCAAAGCGCCGGCAACAGCAAAATCATTCCCAGCCATTTAAGTACACGCATTGTCAAAATCCTCGCTGTGTTGATAAGAGATCCGGGTCTCAAGGATCTGGCAAGGGTGCCAGAGCAATAGCGCCGAACACCAAGCAATTAAGGAATGGGTGAGGGGCGATGACATCAAGTGCGGTGGGTTTGTTGGTGGGTGGGGGTTTAAGCGGCGGGAATCCGTTCACGCCAGCGACGTCGTCTCTGATCCAGCGCCGCAATGACAGATACATGCAGTACATTGAAACCATGAAGACGATCAGCAAGAGCCAAGCCAATGCATAGCCTGCTTCTCGACGGTACGATGTGATCCTCCGCGTAGCCTCGGTTCCCATGACACCGTGCGCTTTAAAAGTATTGGACGTCCACCGCCCCATAAGTAAGGTGCTTCATCGATTGGGGAGTTTGAAAAATCTACTGCGCGGGCCGATGACGGCGTTGCTCCGTGCTCGGAATCCTCACGGACCGACGTCCGCTGCGGTTCCTGCGCGCGGTGCGCCTTGCCCTCAGCTCGCTCGCTTAAGGTTTTTCAAACTCCCCGATTGGTCCAGATTGTTAACCCCAACCTGCGACCCTCGCGCTAGGGGATCCATTCAACTTGCAACCAGATCTTGCTGGTATCGCGGGCAAATCCATCGGATTGGTAGCTTGCAAGCTTGGCCAACGCCTGCCAGCGCCGACCGAGCGGCAGGCTGATGGATACATTCCATTCGCGGCCAAAGTCGAGTGCGCCTTGGGTTGATGAGTAGTCGTGGTGGGCCACGGTCAACGTGCTCTGGCGCATGCTGGTGCTGGCGCTCAAGTAAATGTCTTGCAAGCCGGATGCCGGCGTAGTCAAAAATTTATCGGCCCAGCCGTTGAATGCATGCAGCGTGGCAAGCGGAGTCTGAAACGCATGAAGGCCATCGCCACGGAGCTGTTCAAAGCCAACTTTAAGGGTCGTGCCCTGCACGCTCACAGCTGGTTCTACAAACAAATAGCGATGCGAGAAGCGCTGGCTATTGTCTGCATGATTTTTCTGCTGGGCCAGTTCAACGGTCCAGCCTAGGGTGCTTGCGGCGAGTGTCTGGGCGCCGCTCCAGCGCGCGCCGTGAGTGCGTGTGGAGTGGTTCGGCAAATCCTTGTTTTCGAGAAAATAGACGTATCCGACTAGCTGCTGCTGGGCGCGCGTGAAGCTTAAGTTGAACCAAGGCAAGTTGAGCGCCTGTTCACGGGCCAGCGGATCGCGCGCCTGATCGCCGTTGATGCGCTGCACTTTGCCGATCCAGCCTGCGCGCAGTGTCAGGTCGGTGGTGAGCTTGGATTGCATAGCCACGGCGTCAAAAGTTTGCTCGTTCTGGCGCCAGCCGACGTTGCCAATAAAGCGCTGGTTGTCGAGTGCGATGCGCTGTCGGCCAAGGGTCAGTTGGTGCTCGCTGTTTTGCCAGCTTAGGGCCGCTTGATTCACTTCTAACGTGCGCGGATCGGCAACCACCGGGTACTGCGTTCTGCCATTTGCACCGGAGTTGAACTGATCGTTGAGTTCCAGCACTCCTTCACCTTCAAGCAAAAAGGAATAGCCGTGTCCAAGCGCTTGGTTCCAGCCGAGACGTAAGCGACTGCTCAGCGCATCTGCGGGAAGCGCTAAGGCATCGTCAGCCACGTGCTCATAGCGTGTGCGCAGGCTGTAGCTGAGCGGTGCAGGCGAGGCTTGGCCATGGGCTGGATTGGCTGCTTGCAAAGCCCAGCCCAGCAGGCAAATCTTGATCAATTTGCTCATTGGATTATCAATCGGGGCCGCGCTGATAAGCATGGCGCCAAGCCATCGTCGCTAAATCGTCTATCAAGCGGAGGTAGTTGACACAGGATCGAGACCAGAAAGCCGAGCATGGGTAGGGGCCGCTGAGAAAGTGGATCTACGCTAGCCCGTCTGCTCAAGCGGTCTCTTGACCTAGGTCAGGCTCAAGGGCTGTTGGCCTTGATTTAGATCAAGGCGCAGCGGCTTATCGAGGCCCAATCTTCGAATCACCAGCGTAGATGCGTTCGGCCCAATTCCCGGCGGGTTAGCGCTTGCTTACAAAAGTGCACGCGGCTCGTATCATCGGGCGCATGCATCATTTCCCCGCAAAAGCGCCGCGTGAGCCATTCAGGACATGAATTCATGTCGCTGAGTTTGCAGCGCAAGCCCGCGCTTGCCGACGATGGTGATGAACTCACGTTTTGCTCGACGTGCGCTTTTTCCAAGGTCTGTCTGCCGCACGGCTTCGACAAGGCGCAGTTACGAGACTTGCACGTGCTGGTCGAGCATATCGGGCCATTCCATGCTGGCGAGCACATTTTTCGCGAGGGCGATCCATTCAATGCGATCGCAGCGGTGCGCAGTGGTTCAGTCAAAACCTACGTCGTGGATTCGGTTGGCCGCGAACAGGTGCAGGGGTTTTTTCTGCCCGGCGAGCTGATCGGGTTGAACGCGATTTCGCACGAGGCCTATCCGTGCGACGCGGTGGCGCTAGAAACGGTCTTGCTTTGTCGTTTTTCGTTCCCGATGCTTGCCGCGCTTGCCACCCAAATCTCTGGCGTGCAAGCGGCTTTGTTTCGCTTGCTTAGTGAGGACATTAATAAGGCAGCGTTGCTGGCCGGGAATTTTTCTGCTGCTGAGCGCATGGCCGCGTTTTTGCTCACGCTGGCAAAGCGCCATCAGGCGCGTGGCTATTCGGCGCATCGCTTCCAACTCACGATGGCGCGCACTGATATTGGCAACTACCTTAGGCTGACGCCAGAGACAGTCAGTCGCGTCCTGCGCCGCTTTCAAGACCAGGGTTTGGTCCGTATCGAGCGGCGCGACGTGACCCTGCTCGACCGCGATCGGCTGCACACAGTGGCGCGCGAGATCCTGCGCGCCTAGGGTGCCGTTTCGGGTTGCCGTTTGGGGATACACCCTGCTCGCGGCCTAAATCTTCGTTCTGCTTGATCTGAATCAGGGCGGCCGGCTTTTTGCGTAAGCATGCTCGGCACAACTTCCCGAAGAGCATGCGTCTGGAAATATGTCGATATGGATCGTTTCTGGCAGATCTCTCTTTTTTTCGGATTGATGCTGCCCAGCACTAGGTGTCCGGAGAAGCGCGGCGTGATCGAGTTTTATCTACAAATCAAATGGGTGCATGTCGCTGCTGTGTTGTGCAGCGGCGGCTTGTTCATGCTGCGCGGCTTGCTGATGCTTTCGGGCTCACGTTGGGAAATGGCCGCGCCGCTTCGCTACCTCAGCTATGGCATCGATATGGTGCTGCTGACCGCCGCCCTGATGCTGCTAACCATCCTTCCGGGCGCCGTTTTTGCGAACGGCTGGCTGGCGGTGAAGCTGGTGCTGTTGCCGGTCTATATCTTGCTGGGGACATTTGCACTAAAGCGCGCCAAGACGCGCAAGCGCCGCCTGCTGTGTTATCTCGCCGCGCTTGCGGTCTACGGCTTAATGCTGAGTATTGCCCGGACGCACCATCCGCTGGGCATCCTGCACGCCCAGCTGGGCTGATAGCAGATGGGCATCGGCGTAGCCCGCCAATAGGCGCGAGGTTTAGCTTTTCAGATCGGGAAAACAGGCGAGCAATTGACCTAGGTCAAGGCGGCCATTGGTTTGCAAGCGCACCGTACTAACAGAGCATTCCGTCCACGCTGGGGCCCACATGAAAATTTCACTCCTTTCTTTGCTGATCACCGCTTTGCTGTTCACCACGACCGGCTGCAGCCAGGACAGCGTAACGACAACCGCAGCAGGGCCGCCCCTACCCGAAGATACCGGGGGCTCGGCCAAGGGCGATTTCGGGCCGCCGGTTGGCGAGCCGATCAATGCTGTGCTCACTAGTCCGCCGATGGTGCCGCCGCCCACCGGCCGCAGTCAGCCGGCCAAGGTCATCGTCAACCTGGAAGTGCGCGAAGTTGAAAAGGAAATCTCCGAAGGCGTGAAGTACACGTTCTGGACCTTCGGTGGCACCGTGCCCGGCAGCTTTATCCGCATCCGCCAGGGCGACACGGTGGAGTTCCACCTGAACAATCATCCCGATTCCAAGATGCCGCACAACATCGACCTGCACGCAGTGACCGGTCCCGGCGGTGGCGCTGCGTCCAGTTTTACCGCGCCGGGCCACAGTTCGCAGTTCACATTCAGAGCACTCAATGCCGGCCTTTACGTTTACCACTGCGCCACCGCGCCGGTGGGCATGCATGTGGCCAATGGCATGTATGGCCTGATCCTGGTGGAGCCACCGCAGGGCCTGCCGAAGGTTGATCGCGAGTACTACGTGATGCAGGGCGATTTCTACACAGTCGGCCGGTATCGCGAGAAAGGCGTGCAGCCGTTCGACATGCAGAAGGCCATTGATGAAAACGCCACTTACGTGCTGTTCAACGGCTCCGAGAGCGCGCTGCTGGGTGACAACGCACTCAAGGCCAAGGTCGGCGAGACGGTGCGCCTGTTTGTTGGCAACGGCGGCCCGAACTTGGTGTCGAGCTTCCATGTCATCGGCGAGATCTTCGACCGGGTTTACACCGAAGGCGGCAGCCGCTATCAGGAAAACGTGCAGACCACTTTGGTGCCAGCAGGCGGCTCCTCAATCGTTGAGTTTCATGCAGAAGTACCCGGTACCGGCGTGATCGTCGACCACTCGATTTTCCGCGCCTTCAATAAGGGCGCGCTGGGTATGATCAAGTACGAAGGACCTGACAACCTCGCCGTGTATTCGGGCAAAGAAGTCGACAGCATTTACCTGGGTGACAAGGCAGCCAGTGCGGCGCCGGTCGCCGCTGCCGCTGCCGCGACAGCCAGCGGCACGCTCACGCTGGAGCAGCAGGTCAAGGCCGGTGAGGCTTTGTTCGCAGGAACATGTTCCACTTGCCATCAGGGCGACGGCCTCGGCATTCCGAATGTGTTCCCGCCGCTGGCAAAGTCGGACTACCTCAATGCCGACCACAAGCGCGCCATCGAGGTTGTGCTCAACGGCCTCACCGGGCCGGTAACCGTTAATGGCACAGCCTTTGAATCGGTGATGCCGCCAATGAGCCAGCTCAACGATGACGAAGTGGCCAACATCCTCACCTACGCGCTCAACAGCTGGGGCAACGAAGGCGGTCGCATCAGCGCTGAGGACGTGGCCAAGGTCCGCAGCAGCACGCCCCGTCCACAGGGCGCGGCGCACTGAGCCATGCGCACGAGTGTCCTTGCTTTTGTTTTGCTGAATGCTGCCGGCCTTGCCGACGGCGTTTCCGCGAACGACAACTATGTGCTCGTGCCGGGCGGTGAATTCAAAAGCGCGCTGAAGTATGAGGACACTCAGGGCAAAGTGGCGGTGGCGTCCTTCGAGCTGATGCGCACGCCGGTCACCAACGCGCAATTCCTCGACTTCGTGAGAAAGAATCCGCCATGGCAGCGCGGCAAGGTCGTGCCAGTGTTCGCCGAAGCGCGCTACCTTGCGCACTGGTCGACGCCGCTGCAACTCGCGACGCATGCCACGCAGCAGCAACCGGTGGTCAACGTCAGCTGGTTCGCTGCCTCGGCCTATTGCGAAGCCGGGGGTGCGCGCCTGCCCACCTGGGGCGAATGGGAATACAGCGCCGCTGCCGACGGCACCCGACGAGATGCGCGTAGCGATCCTGCTTGGCGCGAACAGATCTTGGGTTGGTATGCAAAACCCTCGAATGCGCCGCTTTCGCCAGTAGGGCAATCACCCGCCAATGTGTATGGCGTGCAAGACCTGCACGGACTGGTCTGGGAATGGACCGAAGACTACGCCTCGATGCTGGTTTCAGCCGACAACCGTGCACAGGGCGAACAGGACCGGCTGAAATTCTGCGGCGCTGGCGCCATCGCCATGGACGACCGCGAGAACTACGCCGTGCTGATGCGCGTGGCCATGCTATCGGCCATGGAAGCGGCCAACATCACCTCCAACCTAGGCTTCCGTTGCGCGAAGTCATTGCCTTGAGGCTGCCATGAAAATTTTTATCTGTGCCGCACTTCTGCTTTTTTCCGGCGTCGCGCTGGCAGCCAGACCGCTGCCCGACGATTCCATTTACCAGCTACAAGACAGCTTCTTCAACCAAGACGGCGAGGCATTTCAGCTCGCTTCCCGACGCGGCAAGCCACAGCTTGTGGCGATGTTCTATACCTCGTGCAAATACATCTGCCCGCTGATCATCGACAGCGGCCGTGGAGTTGATCACGCGCTCTCGCCCGCCGAGCGCAGCGGCCTTCAGGTGCTGCTGGTCAGCCTCGACCCGGCACGCGACGATGTCGCCGCACTCGACTACATCGCGAGCAAGCGCAAGCTTGACCGCAGCCGCTGGACGCTGGCGCGCACAGAAAAATCCGGCGTGCGCAAGACCGCCGCCCTGCTCGGCGTGCGCTATCGCGAGCTCGCCGACGGGGAGTTCAACCACTCAAGCGCGCTGATCCTGCTCGATGCCGATGGCCGCGTGCTGGCCCGAACCGAGAAAATCGGGGCGGTGCCGGATCAAGAGTTCCTCGCCAAAGTAAAAGCTGCGCTGGCGCAGCCGTAGTCTCAATCATCCTCATGGATCCCATTTTTGCAATGGAAATGAGTCCTAAGTTGAGCGGTTAGGCACCCAACCACTGGCAGCACGATCGCCCATGCGCAAGTAGCCAATCGACAATTGTTTATGCTTTCAATGGTAAATCTGGGACACCCATCAAATCTCCATTTTCCCACTGATGGTAAATCTGGGACACCCATCAAATCTCCATTTTCCCACTGAAGATCTGGATCCTGAAGGCGCGACCTGGAAGAATCTGGACACCCACCAGAAGAATCGGGGAAGCCCTCTGACACCCGGGGAACTCGGCTGTGTCAGTCGTCGAGCACCTTCACCACTGCAAGTTTGGGTGTCCAGTTCGCAGCCCCGGTGGGTCGCTTAAACCTTGCCGAGTAGAGGACTTTCACCTCTTGAGGTTCTGCCAGCTTGATCCTGGCGCACTGGGTGTCCGGGAATTCTCCTTAAACCTTG
>Ga0105049_10009206_pt1 | contig 11385 bp, 10 predicted proteins | sample MAT06_FD_78087 | JGI IMG/M metagenome (GOLD analysis project Ga0105049, IMG submission 78087) | Freshwater microbial communities from Lake Fryxell liftoff mats and glacier meltwater in Antarctica - MAT-06 | ecosystem: Environmental > Aquatic > Freshwater > Ice > Liftoff microbial mat | place...
ATCACCGCCGAGGCCGTCGTCGCCGCCGCGCAGAGCCTTTAAGCGGCTCCTCCGCCAAGGGGCGGAGAGGAGAATGTTACACAAGAAAAAGGCCGGTCCCGCGAAGGGACCGGCCTTTTTTTGTCCGCACTGGTTTGGCCGGAGGGGGAGGCCAGTCCTCCCAGTTTTGCGGCTCAAAGGAGAACGGACCTCCCGGTCCGTTTTAAAATTCAACAGCAGGCACTGCCGGCGGACTTGGAGGTCCGCCCTTCTCAAGAAATTCGTAAGCAAAAAGAACCTCGCCCCTACAGCGGCTTTTGAAAGGTGCGGCCGGTGGCGTCGGTGAAGACCAGGCGGCCCGGTTTGACTTCGCTGAGGCGCAGGCCGAGGTCCCGACTCACCAGCTCGTTGATGCGGTAAACTTTTTCGTTCATCAGCACCCGCGCTTCAAGGCCGGTGCCGCGCACTCCGGTGATGCGCAGGCCGTCGAGAAAGGCGTAGACTTTCGCGTCGGTCGTCACGTTGGCCAAGGCCGCAACCACGGGCGCCGCCGTGGGCAATGGCGTCGGTGCCGCCGTCGGTGCCGCCGTCGGTGCCGCCGTCGGCACCGGTGTGGGCACCGGTGTAGGCGCCGGTGTGGCGGCGACCTTTACGACCGCAACCGGCTGTGGAATGGGCGTGGCGACGGCGGGTGGCGGGGATTGGGGTTGAAATTGAACTTGGGCCTGAACGAAGGCGGGCGTGGGGGCGGGCGGTGTGGTTGGCGCCGGAGACGATGGGACGAGGGGCGCGGGTAACGGGGCAGGGGAAGCCGGAGCGGAGAAGGAGGGCAGGGTGACTTCGGTCTCGGGCGGGGGCGTGGTGACGACGGGCGCAGGTTGGGCAGCGATGAATGCAGGAGCAGCGCTCACGGCGACCGGCGCGGGTTTGGGTTCGAGAACGAACAGAAAAATCACTGCGGCGGTGCCGGCTCCGAGGAGCAGCAGCCCGACGCCAAACCAAAGCGGGGCCAAGGAGCTGCGATGGCTCGCGGTGCGCACATGGGTGGTGACTGCGGCGGAGGCGACGCCGCTCGGAGCGACCGGCGTGGGGTCGAGATTACGCTGCCGCTGAGCTTTTTTGAGGGCTTCGTTGATGAGGCTCATGATAGGGGGCGGTGGGTTAATCCGTGAGCCGGCGGAGATCCTTGATGGCGCGCCGGACATCCCACCAGTTCACCTCGTCGGATTCGCGGATGTAGGCGGCGAGCAGGGCCTTGTCGCAGAGATTGTTTATGATGCGTGGAATGCCCCGGCTGTAGCCAAACACCGAGCGAAGCGCCCAGCGGGTGAAGTAGGGGCGGCCTTGGCTGCCGGCCCGGGTGAGGCGGTGTTGCACGTAGTGGACGACGTCGCCTCGCGTGAGCTGGTTGAGCTCATAGTGGACGAGCACGCGTTGGCGGAGCTGGCGCAGCTCGGGGCGTTTTAACACATCCTTGAGCTCGGGTTGGCCCATGAGGAGAATCTGGAGGAGCTTTTGTTTATCGGTCTCGAGGTTGGAGAGGAGCCGGATTTGCTCGAGCACCTCGAAAGAGAGATTTTGCGCCTCGTCAATGATGAGCAAAATCTCGCGGCCGCGCACGATGCGGTCGAGCAGCACGCGGTTGATCTGGCCGATGAGGTCGGGTTGCTCGTGGTTGAGCGGAGTCTCGCCCAGCTCGGTGAGGATGGCGCGCAGCATCTGCGTCTCGTTAACGCTCGGGTTGAGGATGAGCGCGGTGTCAAAACGGCCGTCTTTATCCAGGTCGTTGAGAAAATGGCGGCAGAGCGTGGTTTTGCCGCAGCCGACCTCACCGATGAGCACGATAAAGCCCTTTTTTTCCAGCACACCGAATTTTAGGTGCTGCAAGGCCTCCTGATGCGTAGGGCTCAGGTAAAGAAACTTGGGGTCGGGGGTGATGTGAAAAGGCAGCTCCGCGAGGCCGTAGAAACTCTGATACATGTGCTACAGCCGTTAGCGGGAGGCGGGGGGCAAGGCACGCCAAATCAAAAAACAATGATTTTTCCGCGCGAGCGTTTACATGCGTCCGGGGATTTGTCACATCCATCATCAACCGCACATGCCCGCCTGGCTTCACCGTTTAATTTTGCTGATCTCCGCCGTAGCCTGCATCGGCGTGATCGTTCTGCTCGCCATGGTGCTGCGTCAGACCCGTGCCGAGTATGCTTTGGTGCAGCAGCAGGAGGCGCAGGCCCGCCAGCGTCTGATCGAAGTCGAGACGCGCCTCGCCGAGCAGGAAATTGTTTTGGACCGACTGCGCCACGATCCCGCCTACGTGGAGCGCGTGATTCGCAGCCGTCTCGGCTACTCCAAGCCTGAAGAGTTCGTGTTTCGTTTTCAGGACTAGTCAGAGAAGAGCTCCGCGAAGCGTGCAGGCCGGGTTGTGCGCGGTGGTTTTAACCACAAGAAAGGCATTGCCCGGCGGTTCCCTGCGGGGCTTCAATGCGCCTCATTTTTAATTATGGTCACGCATCCTGTTATCGAAGCGTTCAGTAAAGCCGGACAAGGTCATGTTTTCGCCTTTTTCGATCAATTGTCTCCAGCGGAGAGGGATGAACTGCTGGCTGACGCCGCCGAGGTGGATTTGGCGGAAATCGCCGGGCTGAACCGCACGCTGGTGCAGGTTTCCGGGGCCGCCGCCGGGGTTGATTTGAGCGGGCTTGCCCCCGCGCCCTTTGAGACGCTGCCAAAAAATGGCGGGGACGCCGCGTCGTGGGCCTCCGCCAAGCAGCTTGGCGAGGCTGCGTTGCGCGCCGGCCGCGTTGCCGCCTTCGTCGTCGCGGGAGGGCAGGGCACGCGCCTGGGCTACGACGGTCCCAAGGGAACCTATCCGGTCACGCCCGTGCTGAAAAAATCGCTCTTCCAGGTATTCGCGGAGAAACTACAGGCCGCCGGCCGGCGTTATGGCCGCCCCCTGCACTGGTTTATCATGACCAGCGACATCAACTACGCGGCGACGACTGCCTTCTTCCGCGAGCACGCCTACTTTGGCCTGGCGGAGACCCACGTTCATTTCTTCAAGCAGGGCCGGATGCCGGCGGTGGGTTTTGACGGCAAGATTCTGCTCGAGGCCAGGCACCGCATCGCCATGTCGCCGGACGGCCACGGCGGCTCCCTGCGCGCACTCCATCGCAGCGGCGCGCTCGATCTGATGGCCCGCGAGGGCATAGACACCCTGAGCTATTTCCAAGTGGACAACCCTCTGGTGCGTTTTGTGGATCCCGCCTTCATCGGCTGGCACCTCCAGCGTCGTTCGGAAATGAGCAGCAAGATGATCCCGAAGGCCTACGCCGGCGAAAAGGTCGGCCACTTCTGCGCCCAACACGGCAAGACGGTTGTCATAGAGTATTCGGATCTCCCGAAAGCGATTCAAGAGGAGGTCGAGCCGGGTACCGGTCGCCTTCGCTACATCGCGGGAAGCATCGCGATTCACCTGCTCGACACCGCGTTTATCCGCCGCATGGCCACGGGCGACTCGGCCCTGCCTTTTCACCGTGCGGATAAAAAGATTCCGTGCCTCGACGCTGCCGGCGCGGCGGTGAAACCCGAGAAGGCCAACGGGGTTAAGTTCGAGCTCTTTGTCTTTGATGCGCTTCCTTTCGCCGCCAACCCGGTCGTGATCGAGACCGACCGCGCCGACGACTTCTCCCCGGTGAAGAACGCCGAAGGCGTTGATTCGCCCAAGACCTGCGCGGACGACCAGGTGCGTCAGTTCGCCCGCTGGGCCAACGCTCATGGTGCCGCCGTGCCGGTGGACGCCACCGGGCTTCCGCCCTTTGCCTTCGAGGTGTCACCAGCCTTCGGATACGACGAGGACAGCTTCGCCTCCGGCTGGGCTGCCCGCGAACCCGGAGCCTCCATTGTTTCCGGCACTGTGCTGGCTTAATTTTAACCAATCCCCGTCACCACCATGAGCATTCTCGCTACCCTTCAAGACGCCGCCGCCGCCGGTAAAATACTCCCCGCCACACTCAAGAACCTTGAGACTTGGCTCGCCGCCGGCCTTCCGACCTGGGCGGTCGCCAGTCTCGATGAGCTCGCCGCCCAAGGGCAGTGGGCCGAGCTTAACGACCGTTTCTACCGCGATCTCGAGTTCGGCACCGGCGGTATGCGCGGACGCACCATCGGCACCGTTTCCACGGTGGCGGAGCTGGGCAGGGTGGGGCCGCTCGGCACGCCCGAGCACGCCGCCATCGGGAGCAACATCCTCAACGATTACACGCTGGTTCGCGCCACGATGGGGCTCTATTGCCACACCGCCTCCTATTTGGCGGCCAAGAGTGATCCGCGCCTGCCCTCGCTCGTCATCGCGCACGATGTGCGTCACTTTTCCCGCCACTTCTGCGAACTGGCCGCGTCCACCTGGTCCCAACTTGGCGGCCAGGCCTATATTTTCGCCGGCCCGCGTTCCACGCCCCAGCTCAGTTTCACCGTGCGTTGGCTCGGGGCTCATGCTGGCGTGGTCATCACCGCGAGCCACAATCCGCCCCACGACAACGGCTTTAAGGCCTACTTTGACGACGGCGCGCAGGTCATCGCTCCGCACGATAAGGGTATCGTCTCCGAAGTCGGCAAGGTTCCGCTGGCAGAGATAGCCGCCTACCTGGACAAGGACATAAGCCGCGTCGTCACCTTGGGCGATTCCGCCGACTCCGCTTACTTCGCGGCGGCGCAAACCGCGGTGATAGATAAATCGGTGTTCGCCAAGGCCAACCTCAAGGTCGCCTTCACCTCCATTCACGGCGTGGGCAACATCATGTCGGTCCCGCTTCTGAAGGCGGCCGGCGTCGAGCTGCATGAAGAGCCTGCGCAGGCGATCCACGACCCCCGCTTCCCCACGGTCAAATCACCCAACCCCGAAAACGCCGACGCCCTCGCCCTCGCGGTGAAGCTGGCCGAGGACAAGGGACTCGATCTCGTGATGGCCACCGATCCCGACTGCGATCGCATGGGCGCAGCGGTGCGCGGCAAGGACGGGAAAATACATCTGATCACCGGCAATCAAATCGGCGCGTTGATGGCCGAGTATCGCATTTCCAAATACAAGGAAATTGGCGTGGTGCCCGCTGCCGGCTCGGACCGGGTCGTCCTGGTGAAGACCTTCGTGACCACCGCCCTGCAGGATGAAATCGCCCGCAGCCATGGCGTGAAGGTCGTCAACACCCTCACCGGGTTCAAGTGGATCGCGGCCAAGATTCGCGGTTACGAGGAACAGTTGAAGGCAGGTTATCTGGCCAGGCACGGCGTGGCCATTGACTACAACGCCACGCCCTTCGCCACCCGCGCGAAGCTGTTGCAGGAGTTTTCCTCGTTTTACGTTTTCGGCTGCGAGGAGAGTTATGGCTACCTAGCCAATGACCTCGTGCGCGACAAGGATGGCAACTCCGCCTGTCTCATGCTCGCCGAGCTTTGCGCTTACGTGAAAGGTCGCGGACTGACCGTGCCGGAGTATCTCGACGAGATCTATCTGCGCACCGGCTACTACCTCGAAGGCGTGGTTAATCTCTACTACGAAGGCGCGAGCGGCGCGGCCAGGATCAAACGCATCATTGACGGTTACCGCGCTAATCCGCCCTCCGCCTTCGGCGACGTGGCGGTGACGAAGTTCGAGGACTTTGGTCGCATGGATATCCGCGATTCCGACGGCGAACTAGTGCCCAAGCAGGACCTCTACGTTGTCACGCTCGCCAACGGCTACACTTTTGCCGCCCGAGGTTCGGGCACGGAGCCGAAGATGAAGTTTTATGTTTTCGCCAAGGCCCCGGTGAAAAACGCCGCCGACCTGCCCGCCGTGAAGGTGGCGGTGAAAACCGAACTCGACCGTGTGAAAGCCCTGATAGAAGCTGATGCACAATCGCGGGCGGAGTCGTAGGACGATGCGTCAATAAAGGCTGTAAGAACTAAAAGAACCTTGTTGCAATATAACTGCCACTGTTTCTAGTTCGACCTTTTAGCTTCATCGCTTTTAGTTAATCTCGATTATGAAATTCTTTAAAATTATCTCCGCCTTCATCGGTTTGTTCTCATTCGCTTCATTTGGCCTGGCCGACACTGGGCTTGCCGCAAATACCTATCGAGCAACCCAAGTCTCCGGATCGGCTGAGTGGCAGGACTCCACCGCAGGGCAGATGCAACCTCTGGTTTCAGGACAGGTGCTCCCTGAAGGTGCAATCATTAGCACCGGAGACGTTTCCAGTGTAAGACTTGTTTTCGCCAACGGAGCTACTGCGATAATCGGAGCGAAGTCCCAAGTTGTTATCAGCAAGTTTAAACAAGATCTGTTCACTGACTCAGCTGACTTAACGTCAGGTGCAGAGCCGTCGGTTTCCCAGACCGAAATCAAGCTCAACCGTGGCACGCTCAGCAGTCGAGTCAGCAAGCTGCGGTCGCAATCCACTTACGAGGTTCAAACCCCCGTCGGCGTGGCCGGCGTCCGCGGCACTGTCTTTGAGGTGGTTTATGACTCGGTTAACAAGATCCTCACCGTGCTCACCGCCGAGGGTAAGGTTGTTTTTAGTACGATTGCCAACCAGGAACTGCCTGTTGATGCAGGCAAAAATATCATTGTTTACTTTAACGTTGATGAGTCCGGCAACATACGCGTTTCAAGCGCTGAGACTTCAAACGCCGCGCTTCCCAAAATCAAAGCCTTGCTGGCTCTGTTCGGGCTTAACGTGGACGACGCTGGTTTGCTTGTGCCTAATTTGTTAACTCGGCAGATTCTGAGCGGCGACTCCCCCTGATCCTCGTTTCAATGCTCGTTTTTATCACCCGGCGGGCTTCGGCTCGCCGGGTTTTTTATGGTTTGCCAGGCAGTAGCGGCGGAAGGTTTGCGCCATGCCGAATGACCAAGCCTGCTAGGCGCAGCGCCCGCCAATACCTCGGAACATAGCGCCCTGGCGAGGCCAGGACCCGGAACAGCCACCCCAGCATCCAACGATCGGCCCAAGACGGGATGTTGTTCTGCGCTCCGCTTAAAAAGGCGATTGCCGCCCCGATGCATACCACGCCGGGTCTGCCTTCCCGAGGCTTGAACGCCCCGCTAAGCCACCACCCGAGCCGTTCCTGCACGCCGCCGCCAATTGCGATGATGACCAGTTTTGGCTGCTTCCGCCGGATGGATTCAAGCAGGGCGAGATCTTTAATTTGGCCCGCCCCGTAATGAGGGGCCAGGTAGCAGTTCTCCGCCGTGATGTTCAGTCCCTGCTGCTGCAACCAGCTCACGTTTTTCGTCAGCTCCGAGGCGTTGGGCATGACCCAAAACGTTCCGCCTTCGGACTTGGTTGAGGAATGCTTCAGCAAGGCTTGCAAGTAGCCTAGTCCGGAGAGTCGGGGCAGTTTACGACCGGTTTTAGCCCGCCAGAGCAGAAGCAAAAATCCGCTGTCGGTCAGGTTAATTTCCGCGCCTTGCAGGGCTTCGCGGTAGGTTTCGGATTCGACCAAATCGCCGGCCAGGCCCGGCCCGGACGGAGCTAAAACCAACGCGCCGGACAGGGCGGCCTCGATGGCCTCCCCGCTCGTGCCGGTGTGAAAGGTGATGCCCAGGATGGTCTCCGAGCTGAGCCGTTCGCCCCCGCCCTGGGCTTGCTTCGGCTCGTCCTTCATCGTGCCGGATTTCCCTTCACCCTGGCCCCCGCCGCCACATCCTTGGTCACCACCGCGCACGCCCCCACCACCGCGCCTGCGCCGATCGTCACATCGGGCATGATAAAGGCCCGGGCACCCACGAAAGCCCCTTGCCCGACACGAATCGGGGCGGTCAACAGCGGCAGTGTTTCGCGGGTGAAATCATGCGAGCCGGTGCAGAGATAGGCCTCTTGGGCGATTACCGCCCCCGGCCCCACTTCAATGAGATCCAAACTGTAAAGCGCCGCCCGGTCGCCTATGCAGGCCCCGTGGCCAAGCCGCACTTTCCACGGGATCTGGATGCGGGCACGTTGGTGGACGAAGGGGCATCCCTCGATCTTCGCCCCGAAGAGCTTCAAGACCGCAAGGCGCCAGCCATTAAACGGCTTGGGCGTCCAGCCGCAGAGCAAGGCCCAGGAAAACTCCCACACGACTATTCCGATTCGCTCGCGCAGGGTCCATGGCGAGGCCCCCCGGGTGCTGGCGCTGGCTGGATGGATTTGCAGCGACATCGTTGGCGAGAGGTTGTGGCTTCAAAATGCGGGACAATCGCTTGGACGTGCAAGCCCGCCCTCGCATTCATTTAGGCTGGTCGGGCTGCGCTGGCGCGGATGGTTTCGACCAAGGATTCCGCCGCGCGACGGACCTCGAAGCGTTGCTCAAAACACGCCCGCGCCGCCCGGCCCATGGTCGCCCGCTGCATCTCGTCGGTCTCCGCCCAAGCCGTGAGCAGGGAGACGATTTCGTCCTGGGTGTCACCCTTTACCAAGCCGGCGCCGTCATTCGCGATTTCGCGCCAGATATTCACCTTGTCGGTTATCAACACCGGTCGCTCGCACGCCAACGCTTCCGCCACCGCGAGCCCGAAGTTTTCTTGATGCGACGGTAGAATCATGGCCTCACAAGCATGCAAGGCACCCCATTTTGCCGCCCCCGTCAGCATACCCGGCCAAAGCACCGCGCCTTGGGGCAACAGAATTTCCGCCAACCGCCGCATCGCCCGCCCGTGCTCGTCGTCCACCCCCGGTCCCGCCACAATCAAGATAGTTTCGTCCCTCCGCTTCGCGATTTGACGAGCCCGGGCGCGGATAAGCATTTCGAGTCCTTTCTTCGGGTGGATTCTCCCGAGGAACAATAAAAACTTTCTGTCTGCGGCCTCCGGCACACGCGCAAAAAAAGCCTCCCTCTGTTCCGCCTCCTTGTTTTCCGGGCCTGCGGTCCCGAAGGCCACCACCCGTGGTTTAACCCGGTAGGGCCGGAATACGCCACGAGCCAGCAACTCCTCCTCTTCGCAGGTGAACATGACCGAGGCCGCGCCCGCCAGCACCCGGTGCTCGCGCAGCCACCAATAAACCTGTTTTTTGTAATGTTTTAACGGATACGTTTTTCTGAACCAGGGGTCGAGCATGCCGTGCGGGAACACGTGGTAGGGCGTGGCGCCGCCCCGCAGCCCCCGGTGCGCGGCCCAACCGTGGTATTTCCACAGGCCGTGGACCAACACGGCGTCGAAGCGCTCGCGGTGTTCGCGCAGCCACGGTTCCAGCAGCGGCGTCGCGCCGTAGCTGGTGGGGCGCTGGCCAAGCGGATGCACCTTGAATTGCTGCTCCGGCTCCGCCGTTTCCTTTGGCTCCAGGGTCGCGATCTCGACGGCGTGCCCCAGCTCGATCAGGGCCTCGCTCGACCGTTTTACCACCTCGGCGGGTCCGCCTGATTCTCGCTTCAGGGTGTGAATCAGATGCAGCAGGCGCAGCGGTCGGGATGACAGGTCGGCGCTCATGCCTCCGGTCCGCCCTTTTCGCGCAGGCGTAGCTCGTGGGTTTTGGCGACTGAGAGCAGTTCATACAGGCCGTGCAGCCGGGCAAAATAGTAGCCTTCGCGCCCATCGAGAAAACCCCGCTGCCAGAAAAAGACGTAACAAAACCGCATCCAGGGGCGGAGAGGCAGATGCTGCGACCAAGCCTTAAGCCGCCTTCGCCAACCGACCCGCCCATGCTGGAGGCCGCCGCTGTCCAGCCGACCCGACACCGCCACCCGCGCCTCCCAGTTCGAGTAGCGGTTGTGCTTCTCCACGAAGACCTCGACGGAGGGAAAAGCGTAGTGGTCCATCTCGACCCGGAGGCGCCCCGTTTTCCCCTTCACGATGACGTGTTCGTGCACTTCGTTATCGCCGCTCGCCGTGGGCGCATCGGTGACTTTTTCGTAGCGTCCGAGCGCGTGACGGAAGAGACGCAGGTTCCAATTTGGGTAGTAGGCGTGGCGCAGCCATTTTCCCATGAACATGAAACGGCGATTGATCCAGTAGCCCGCCACCGGGTTTAGTTTGTCCTCCACGATGGCGCGAAATTCCGCTTCAGCCTCGGGTGGCAAGACCTCGTCAGCATCGAGGATAAAAACCCACTCGTGCTGGAAGGGCAGGTTCTCCAGCGACCAGTTTTTTTTCTTCGGCCAGGAGCCGTTGAACTCGAATTGCACCACTTTTGCTCCCGCTGTTTCCGCAATCCCTTTAGAGCCGTCCGTGCTTTGCGAGTCCACCACCCAGACTTCATCCGCCCAAGCCACTGAGGCCAGGCAGCGCGGCAGATTCCCGGCCTCGTTTTTGATCGGGATGAGGATGGATACAGCGACTTTATTCACGGGTGCGGGCTTTGGTTTGAAACTGTTTCGCTGGCGGGGCAAAACCTGCCGTCAGCGCGTGGAAATCCGCGAGAAACTCCGCGCTGATCGCCGACAGCGCATGGGTGTGGCGCACCCGGCTTACGACCGGTCTCAACGTATCCGCCCGCGCCGCCGCTGCGGCCATGGCCTCGGCGAGTTTTGCGCCTCGGTCCGGCGCGCGGTGGTCGAAGGTCAACCCGTTCACTCCGTGGGTCAGATAATCCCGGAAGCAGGCCAGCTCCGACACCACCGGGATGCAGCCCCAGGCCATCGCCTCGAGCGGCGCGATGGGCATCGCCTCGCCTTTCTCGTCCAGCGAGGGGTAAACCAATACCGAGGCTTGGCGGTAGCGGGCAGCCAGTTTGGTCTGGTCGTAAATCGCGCCCGCCCAGGATATGTCCGGCCTGGTTATCGAGCCCATGGTATTGCGCCACCAAAGTTCGCCGCCGCCGCCCCGCGCCTCGTCGGCCGGGCCGATCAGTTCCAGCCGGCTGTGGGGCGGGAGCGTGCCCCGGTCCTTTGCCTGCGCAAAGGCGTGCAGCAACAGCTCCACTCCTTTTGCTGGATGAATCCGGCCCACGAATAAAAATCGCCCCGGCTCCGCTCTCTCAGGGATCGCCTCATCGGTGTCGTAAGGAAGCGGATTTGGGATCATGCGCACGCGATTCGCGAGCGCAGGCGCCTCCGTCCGAATCGCATCCGCGACCGCGTTCGAACAGGCTCTCAGCCGTGCCGCCCGGCCGTAGAACCGCATCTGCCCTTTTGGCATACGTTCCACGCTGACGTAAATTTTGCCCAGCGCCGGACGAGCGAGAACGGGCGCCCAAAAGGTGTTCGTGACCAAAATGTCCGCCTCGGGAGCCGCAGCGAGGGCGCGGCGGGTGTAACGAAAATCCCGATACTTCAGGCACAAGGTGCCGGCCGGCTGATCATAGCCGGCCACGCGCAGGTGCCGGACGCCGTTTTTTCCCCCGGTTAAAGGCAGTTCGGGCACGGCTCGCGAAATATGGGTCACGGTGTGGCCGGCCCGGGCGAAGGCCTCCGCCAGACCGAACCAGAGTTTCTCCACCGCGCCGCCCCGCACTG
>Ga0105049_10009211_pt1 | contig 11382 bp, 10 predicted proteins | sample MAT06_FD_78087 | JGI IMG/M metagenome (GOLD analysis project Ga0105049, IMG submission 78087) | Freshwater microbial communities from Lake Fryxell liftoff mats and glacier meltwater in Antarctica - MAT-06 | ecosystem: Environmental > Aquatic > Freshwater > Ice > Liftoff microbial mat | place...
AAGCTGGCGATCCAACCTGGCTGGCATATAGCGTCTATGCCCATCCCAATGCAAGAATTTCGCATTCTTAGCCTTCCACCTATCGGTCATGATACAATAGTTGTACGAAGCATAGTTGTCAACTAGATGAGCGAAAGGACCAAGATATGACTACTGGCAAACTCGAAGCGATCTGGCTCAAACGCGCCCGGCGCGGCGTCATGGATCAACAGCAACGAGCGACGCTCAAGACGAATCTCGGGCTGGTTGGCAATACCGATCAAGGAGGCAAGCGCCAAGTCTCGCTGATTGATCAGGCAACCTGGGAACGCTTGATGCAGGAGACAGGTGCAACGCTCGAGCCCAGTGCCCGGCGCGCCAATTTACTCGTCAGCGGCGTTGATCTTGCCGAAAGCCGCGGCAAAATCTTACAGATCGGGGCGGTGCGTATCAGCATTTATGGCGAAACCAAGCCTTGTGAACGTATGGATGAAGCGCACCCGGGTCTACAGGCGGCCATGCGGCCCAACTGGGGTGGCGGCGCGTTCGGTCAAGTACTAGACGATGGCGAGATTGTGATTGGCGACACGGTGCAGTGGGTCGCATCAGAATCACAGAAGGAGATGGCCCATGAAATCGCTACTCAATAAGCTCGGATTGCAATCCATCAATGCGGGCGCGTGTACCGGCCCCAACGGCTGGCTGGAAGATGCCCAGGGGGAGAAGCTGGTCTCCTATAACCCCACCAACGGCGCAGCGATTGGCAGTGTCGTGCAAGCCACTGCCGCCACTTATGATCAAGTGGTTGCTGCCGCGCAACAAGCCTTTGTGAGTTGGCGCATGGTGCCCGCGCCAAAGCGTGGCCTCGTCGTGCGCGATCTAGGCGCAGCACTGCGCGATTCACTGGAACCACTCGGTGAGATGGTCACGCTGGAAATGGGCAAGATTCGCGTCGAGGGCATTGGGGAAGTTCAGGAGATGATTGATATCTGCGACTTTGCACTGGGTCTCTCGCGCCAATTGTACGGTTTGACCATGCACTCGGAGCGGCCCGGCCATCGCATGTATGAGCAGTGGCACCCGCTTGGCCCCATCGGCATCATCAGCGCGTTCAATTTCCCCGTGGCCGTCTGGTCGTGGAACGCCGCGTTAGCCGCCGTCTGTGGTGACACCATGATCTGGAAGCCATCACTCACGACGCCACTGGTATCGGTGGCCGTCCAGCATATTTGCAACCGGGTTATGGCCGATCATGGGCTGCATGGCATTTTCACCCTGGCGATTGGTAGCAACGAGATTGTCGGCGAACGTATGCTCAATGACGCGCGTCTGCCACTCATTAGCTTTACGGGTTCCGTGCGCGTAGGCCGGCACGTGGCGGCCACGGTGGCGAGTCGATTAGGGCGTACGATTCTCGAACTGGGCGGCAACAACGCAATTATCGTCACCGAAGATGCCAACCTGGATCTGGCGATGCGCGCCATTGTGTTTGGCGCCGTCGGCACAGCTGGTCAACGCTGCACCACCACACGCCGCATTATCGCCCATGCCAGCATTGTCGATGAACTGACCGCGCGGCTGGTGCGGGCCTACAAGACCGTGCCGATTGGCGACCCCATGCAAGCAGGTACGCTCATGGGACCGTTGGTTTCCACCCAGTCCGTTGATGCCATGATGGGGGCGCTAGCACGCGCCAAAGCCGATGGCGGCACTGTCCTCATCGGCGGCAATCCATTGCCAGAGAAGGGGCCTCACTTTGTCGAGCCGACGATTGTGCGCATGACTCAACAGACGCCGTTGGTCTGCGAAGAGACCTTTGCGCCAATTCTCTATGTCATGGCCTACGATGATCTGGACGAAGCGATTGCCCTGCATAACGACGTGCCGCAAGGTTTATCCAGCGCGATCTTCACGACCAATCTGCTGACGTCCGAACGCTTTCTTTCGCATGGCGGCTCGGATTGCGGCATTGCCAATGTCAACATCGGCACGAGTGGCGCAGAGATCGGGGGCGCGTTTGGCGGGGAAAAAGAAACCGGCGGCGGTCGCGAATCCGGCTCGGATGCGTGGCGCGGCTACATGCGCCGCCAAACCAACACGATCAATGGCACCAGCGAACTACCCTTGGCACAAGGCATTCAATTTGGGTAGGCAGGTATAACGAAATCTTTTGAAAAACCTAACCCCCTCCCATCCTCCCCCAGATTGGGGAGGCGCTGTCTCTGCCGCCAATAGTCCCCTCCCCGACCCGGCGAGCGGTTGCCTTCTAGGCGCGGAAGGGGTTGCCTGAAATAGCTACTTACTTTACACTTTTATTACCTTAAGCAATACAATTGTTACTCCCCCTGATACGCGGGCAAGTGGAGCGTCACCTGGGTATATTGACCCGGGCTGCTGGCGACCTCCAGTGTGCCGCCGACAACAGCCAACATGGTGCGGTGAATATCCAATCCTTGTTGGCTGCCCTGCAAGGTTTCTTTCGCTTGATGGAGACCCACGCCATCATCGCGCACAGTGACGACCAAACCATTTTGGTCGGCAATGTCGATCTGCAGATGCAGGGGCTGGTTGGCACGCCCACCGCGCCCATAGCGTGCCGCATTGCGAATTGCTTCGCGCGCCGCATAAAAAAGGACTTCTACCGTTAAATGGGGCAACTGTTGTAATCGTTGCTCGGCCTTGGGTTCCACACGCCAGGCCACGCCGTCAAACGTTTCGGGCAGTTCATCGGCCAGCAGATGATGCAGCGCGGCGATCAAGCCCATGCGCGCCACGGCAGGGGTACTGCGCGCCGGCATTTCGCGCAACAAATCCGACACTTGGTGATGGACATCCATGAGCAGCGTGGTGGCATTGGGAATGGCAGACGTGCCATCGCCACCCAAGGCAATCAAAGCCGTGTGGATCTGGGGCAGAATATCGTCGTGCAGGACACGGCGGGTGCGCCGATCCAGCAGTTGACTTTCGGTCAGCCGCTGGCGTTGCAACAGCATCAAGCTGCGCGCCAATTCGGCGCTGGCACGCGTATCGATCAAGCGTTCGCCGCTGGCCCGCGCGATCTCCATCTCCTCTTGCGTGTACAGACCATCATTTTGCTTGGGGCCGAGCAGAAAAAGCCCAATCAGCCCGCGCTCGCTCCACAGCGGCACGGCCCACAGCAAGCCGTCATCGGCATCAGGGTCCAGGGGCAGGCAGATCGTCGCGGGGTGGTTGAGTTGGGCGGCCAATGCACCAAAGGCCGGCAGCGGAAATTGTTGCGGATCGGGATAGCTGAGGGGTGGGCCTACCAGCGGGGCCAGCGGCCCAATCGCCACAAGATAGGCATGGCGCACATTGAGTACATCGCGACAGAGCGTTTCAAAGAGCGTTGAAATATCCAGCGTGGGCGGTGGCTGGGCCGCCAAGCCTGCTTCGGGCGGCTGACTGGCCTTGGCATCGCCATCGGGCAGATAGAGCAAGCGTTCGTACAAATGTTGGCTGCCCAAAAAGGGCCTCAATTGGCGCATATATTCTTCGTGGCGCGCATAGGATCGCCAGCCCAGCAGCGCATAGAAAAAGATCAACAGCACCGTTGCCATGAGCAAACTGTAGATGGGACGCAGTTGCAGCGCAAAGGCCAGACCAACCACACTGCCAAAGCCCAACGCCAATAGGACAGCATTCATCCAGTGGCGGCGCAACTCGCCACGGGGCAAGGTTTTGCCTGTAAAAATTTCATAAGCAACAATCGCCTGCCCCACCATAAAGACCGCGCACAAAATCAGCAGAGCGATCACCAGGTCCCACAAGGCAACCGTGTTGCTCACAGCGGAGACGCTGTAGATCAAGCCGCGGGTCTGCGCCGTACGGATCGCCCAGGCGATCAACCCGCCGACCAAAAAGCTGACCAACAGCAAAAGACTGGATGCCGCAATCAGCCAGGGACGTGCGCGCCGCCGCGCCAGATCGCCCATCATACGGCCCGAAGGCATGGGCCGGCGCAAGGCAATTAGTGATAGCCCGATGCAGAGCAAGATGTAGAGCGGATAGGTGATCAGAATCAGCGGTAACCCGCCAATCTGAATTTTCGTGGAGAGGTTGAGTTGGGCAGCCTGGCTAAAGGTGGGCAAAGGGCTGGTAAAGAGCAGAAGGCTTACCAGCGCCACACAAAACGTCAGGGTAATGAAAAACCAGATGCGATGTTGGCGACGTTGGGCGAGCACAGCCGGGGTGGGCTGGCGAGGGCCATCCAGAAAGCCGGTATACCACGCAATGATCGCATACCAGACAAAAGGCAACGCCACCAGCGGCACCCAACCGGCCCGCCACCACCATTCCAGGCCACGGCTTGCAAAATCGGGGCCCAGACCAATGATCGCGGTGTGGCTGATAAAAAAAGCCGCCGCCAACAGCAGCCCACCACCGGCCAACCACACGCCCCAGGCGCGCCGCTCGGCATTGAGCAAGACGGTCAGCCCCAACCAACTGATGAGAATCACGTTGATCAGGGAGACCGCCATGAGGGCCCAATCCAGCAAAAAGATACCGGTCATGGAAATTCGATCAAGATCTAGTTCGCCTTATCGGTAAACCCATAAAAGTCATCCAGCGTGTCCCATATAGGATCAGGCAGATTGGGATGACTTTGACATGGTTTGTTCATTAGCCAATGCCTGCGACGTGATGGTCGATGCCCTGGTAGCGTTGGATAAAGCTGCGAATCTTAGTGCTGTCCACTTCATCCAATTTGAGAATGCGCTGCCAAGCGGTGACGGCAATCCGCGCGCCCATGTCTTGATGCAAAGCGGGCCCACCATTAATATTCCAGGCAGGATCATTCGGCACCAGCACAACATGCAGGCCTTGGTTAAGATACGGTTGCACAATGTCTGTCAGCTCTTGGACAATTTCGGGGCAACCATCGGCGCATTGATAGTAGACCACCACACCGCCATCTTCCATATTGTGTACCAAATGCTCATAGCGCTGCGGCTCATCGTAGATACCCCAGCCGACTAAGTTGCCATAGTGGGGGCCCGATGTGGGTGGCGTGCTATTGTAGACCAGTGGTGAAGGACTGCCAAAATCAATGTGGATATTGCCCTGTGAGGCCAATACGGTCTCGCCGACCACTGGCTGTGCCCTGCGCACATTCAGAAAAACCACAAAGCCAATCAGCGCGACAAAGACGACACCAGCCGCGATCATCATTAGGTTGCGATTGCGTCGCTTTTGGGCCACTTGCGCGCGGATGGTCGATTTGCCAGTTGCGCCCTTTACCACTTTTGCTCGACTTGCCATCATATCTCCTATCGAATTGACTTTGCGAAAACGAATAAACCGGCTCAATTGCCTTCTGTTATCTGCACCAGATTCATATCATACGTTGGAATTTTGCACAACTGTGCTATGATGTCGGTGAGAATTTCGTGACTTACTTTGGGAAAATATTTGGGCAGCTACAGGAGCGTCAACAGAACGATGGCAACAACACCGCTGCAACAAAGTCACCAGTCAGAATCAGGACTCGCCCCAAGGGTGAGCCGCTTTTGGGAGATCGACACGCTGCGCGGCGTGGCCATTGTGATGATGGTCATTTTCCATCTGATGTGGGATCTGGTCTCGTTCCGGATCATGCCCGATGTGGTGCTCTATGCGGGTTTCTGGAAATATTTTCAGCGCACCACAGCCATCACCTTTTTGCTGTTGGTGGGTATCTCGCTCACGGTCAGCTATCGGCGCGCCAAGGAACGCCAGCCAACCGGCGCGGGCTTGTTTACCAAATTTCTCTGGCGCGGGCTGCGAGTCTTTGCGATTGGCATGGGCTTTACATTGATTGCCTGGGCCACTGGCTTTGGCTACGTACATTTTGGCATTCTGCACTTGATCGGCGCCGCGATCATTTTGACCTATCCCCTACTCACCTATCGCTGGCTCAACCTGGGGCTGTGGGCAGTTTTCTATCTCTTGGGTGGTGCGATTGCGGGCGTTTATCTGCCCCACAATTGGTTCGCTTGGCTGGGCTTACACACGCGTCCCTATGCTCCGCTCGACTATTTTCCGCTGATTCCCTGGTTGGGTGTGGTGCTGTTGGGCGTTTTTCTGGGCAATACCCTCTACCAGTCAACCGGCCGCATCTTTTATCTGCCCGATCTTTCGCGCCTATGGCCCGTGCGGCTGCTGCAATTCCTGGGCCGCCATTCCTTGATCATCTATGTGATCCACCAACCATTGATGCTAGCGATTCTCTATGCGCTGGGCTTGGCTACATTTTAACAGATAATCCAGATACATTTTTTTCTTGGCTTATTCAGCAATAATCTTTTGAAAATCCAGCCAAGCTGGTTGTGGCACGAAACCCAAGTCAAGATTAATCGCGTACATGGGATTATGCTCTTCATTATCGGTTTTGATCGATACGTAGCCATGCTGTTGCGCATAGGCGATGGCGCAAACTTTGAGCGCCGTAGCGATCCCGCGGCGACGATGGCTGCGCGCCACAGCGGTAAAGCCCGTATTCAACCGATCGGGCTGGGCTAGATCGCGCGCGAGTTCAGACAGGCCCACATAGTCGCCATTGTCCACCGCAATGAAATAGGCTTCGGAAATAAAGCGGGGATGATCGAAGACAAACTTGCTATATTCTTCAAAGGTTGGCTTGGTCGGGATGTCAGACATCGGCTCATCCAGTGTACATTGCCAGTCTAGCTCGTAGATTTTGTGTTGATAGTCGGGATCAACCGTTGCTAGCTCAACCACGGAAAGAATCTCAATTCCCGACGCTTTGACGCTGGTCACGGTAGCAGCAAAGCGCGCGGCGTCAAAACGGGCAACATCCAAGCGCGACGTGGGAAAACGCATCACCGATTGAAAGCCATGTTTCTGCAAAAAGCGCAGCGACGCCGCATGATCCTCGCGCACCTTCGCAACAAGCATGGTAGGTGGCAGTTTGCCGCCAGCCAGTACGTCAAGCGTATATTCATAGAGCAGCGTCCCGATTCCCTGATTGGTAGACGCGGGATGCACCACCACGTTCAAGAAATATTTCCCAGGTCGATAGGACCAGGATGGCTCCGCATAACCACCATAGGCAACCGCTTTCCCGTCTGCTTCGGCCACAAACATTTGGTAACGGAATTTCGGATTTTGGGCCTTATGCCCATATTGCCATCCCGCTACCGTACTCTGGTCATCGGGCCAAACAGCGTTATGGATGGCAACAGCGTCAGTATAATCTTGCTCACTTTTATCAAATTCACGAATGGTGAACATGGTTGGCTCCTTAGTTATTTTCTGCTAGGGCAAGAATATTTCACGCAGTTGTTCAGTCAACGCGTCAACTGTCAGCGTGCCGTTATCAATTTGTTGATCATAATCCGTTAACGCCGTTTGCCAATCATAGAGCAGTTCCACTTCGGCGTCAGTCAAAAACTGGCCACGTTCGCGGTTTCTTTGCAAAGCGGTCGCCAGCGCCGGCAACAACAGCACAATCTGGCAACCCAGATCGGCCAGAGCGGTGCGATACAGTTGTGCCGTCTCATCGGTGAGCACATCGAGAATCACCACGGCAAAGCCCGCCGCGACACAATTGCGCGCCACGGCACACGCATTCTGCGCGCCCAGGCGCAATTGGGCCAAGCCTGCCGCACCGCGCCACGGCGCAATGTGGGGCTGCATCACCATGCGCCGCAACCAATCTACGTCGATCACGGCACAGCGTTCCAGTTGTTGGGCGATCTGCGGCCCGATTGTACTCTTGCCCGCCGCCGGTGGCCCGGTGAGAATCAGAATCATGTAACCCTCGCTTCTTGGAGCAGCCTGTACCCTTGTTCTTCCGTTCGGACAAGGAGAAATTCTGGCAACCTAAAACAGCTTGATGCCCTTGGTAGAGCTAAAGTTTGTGATATGCGCCATGTAAAATTCTTTTGCCGCCATTTTGTCCGCCGGAATGGTGCTGAGATTGGCTTTCCGCCAAGCCAAATAGCTGCGTAGGTTGCCCTCCAGGTGGTATAAATTTACTCGCTCGCGCAGATGGGGCGTTGCGAAAAGCTCGGGATAGTACTTGCGCAAAAGTTGAATAAAATTGGCAAAATCAGTCGCACAGAAAACTTCATTATCCGCAGGAGCCCAATCATTGGGGTAGAGGCAAAAAGCTTCGATTGTCCAGAGTTCGTAATCGCTGGGCGCATACAGCGCATACTCAAAATCCAATAGCGCGGCTAGCTTGCCATGATCGGCCAACATATTGACCAATGTCAGATCGCCATGAATTTGGACGGGAGTCGCCGCCTGCAACACATGCTTATGGTCGGCAAAATAAGTAATAGCCAGTTCAAGGAAACCGGGCACCATCCGAATTTGCAAGTCCGCAATTTCGGCCAGTGTCCGCTGGAAGTTAGCCTCCAGAAAATCTGCCCAGGTTGCGTATTGGGGCGTATCTGCGTGGGCATAGCCAAAATAGGGCCCAACCCGCTTGTGCAGAATTTTCAGGTACGCCACCAGCTCGGCCACCAGATTTGCTTGGACTTGCGGTTCTAACTCCGTCCAGATCGCAAACAAATTTTGACCAGGGACATAGTGTTGAATCTGGTAAACAAAGCCATCCTGCTGGCCAAAGGCGTAAATACGCGGCACCGGAATTTCGTCGGCCAAGCTTTGCAGCAATTCGGTTTCGCGTTGCAACCGTTGCCAGGCATTTTCCCTGGCCCCAATCCGCACAACATAGTTGTTGTCAATTTGGAAAACAGCATTGACCTGACCACCGCCCAACACTTGAATCTGCTGGACATTGATTCCTTCTTGCTGGCAAATTTTCCGAACGAACGTTTCCACGGGTCTGTACCTTTATCTAGAATAGTAGCCACATAGCTTTGCAGACCCACCAGTCAACAAAACTGATGGGTCTACAAGTATTACGCGACCTGCATAGGCTCCTGGTAGCGTTGCCAGTCGCCCAGAAAGCGGGTTAAGCGGCCATCGCGCATCTCCCAAATCTCGTTGGCAAAGCGTTCGATAAAACGGCGGTCATGCGAGATCGCAACGACGGGGCCAGCAAAGCTCAACAAAGCTTGCTCGAACTCTTCCAATACATCCAGGCTGATATGGTTGGTTGGTTCATCCAGCAGCAGCAGATTGGCCTTGTGCGCGATCAGCGCGGCGATCTGAAGCTTGCGTTTTTGCCCCACGCTCAGGGTGGCGGCGGGTTTGCGCAGATCGGGCCAGGCAAAGAGTCCATAGCTCAGTAACTCGGCCTTCATTTCCTCGCGATCACCGATCCGGCCATTGCGATAGACATCAAATAGGCTACCAACCGTGACCAACGTCTCCTGTTCCTGATCCAAATGGCCGATCACCACACTGGGCGCGACCTCGACACTGCCACTATCTGGCAAGGCAGTGCCCGCCATGAGCTTGAGCAGCGTACTCTTGCCCGCGCCGTTGGGCCCGATGATCACAATGCGGCTCTGCGGCTCAATGGTACAACTCACATTGTCCAGCACGACTTGATTGCCATAAGCCTTGCTCACGCCGGTCACGGCAATCGGCGTCTTGCTGGTGAGCATCTGCGGATCGAAATCGGGATTGATCTTCAACTCTTGCGGCGGCTTGGGAATTGGATCTTCCTCAATCCGCTGCAATTTCTCTTCTGCCGACCGAATATTGCGCGACAGCGAAACCTGCATCTTTTCCGCTTTGAAGGTAAAGGCAAACTTGTCATTGTCGCGTGGCGCGCGCGCGAAAGGATTGACGCGCGCCTTGGTTTTCATCAGCTTGCGCAGTTCCCAGATCTCTTCCTGCTGCGCCCAATAGTCGGCCACCCACTTCAGCCGTTCCTGCACTTTGACTTGGGCATAGAAGTCATAGTTGCCCGTATATTGTTTAGCCGCGCGGCTGTGTTCCGCAATCTCGACAAGCGTCGTGACAGTCTGGTTGAGAAACTGGCGATCATGTGAGACGACCAGCACACCGCCCTGATACTCCTTGAGATAGCTTTCCAGCCAGGCCAACGCCACAAAGTCAAGATGATTGGTCGGCTCATCCAGCAGCAGCAGATCAGGTGCCGCCAACAGCAGCGCGGCCAAGCCCACCCGCGCTTTCTCACCGCCGGAAAGCGTTGCCACGCGCCGGTCACGCGCCAGGTGTGCCACCCCTAGCCCGGCCATCACTTGATCCAGCCGATGATCCAATTCATATCCACCGCACCGCTCGAATTGCTCGGTCAACGCGCTGTATTCGGCCAGCAGCGCATCCAGTTCATTGCTTGGCTGCGCCATGGCAGCTTCCAGGTGACGCAAACGCGCTTCGATCTGGCGCATGTTGCCCAGCGTGGCATCAATCAACTGGGTAATCGTCTGCGTTTCGGCACCGCTCAGGGTTTGCGCCAGATAGCCCATTTCGGCACCGCTGGCTACGCGCACCGCACCTTCGTCCGGCTCGACCTCGCCCACCAGGATCTTCATAAGCGTACTCTTGCCTACACCGTTGGCCCCCACCAAGCCAAGTTTCTGACCATACGCCAAGGTAAAGGAGATGTGGTTGAGCACCACGTTGTCGCCGTAGGCTTTGGATAGATTGTCAATCGCTACTAGCATAGTTGAATAGACCTCCGAACATCGATCAATTTTGAATCTGTCATCCTGGGCCGATTTCCCAAAGCTGTTGTCGATCGACTTGCTACATGGGTCAGTCCCCCTCTAAGGAACGAAGACTAACTAAACCCACAGACTTACGAAATTGTCATACCTGCGCAGGCAGGTATCCACTCTTGTCAACCCTAGATGCCCGCCTTCGCGGGCATGACAACTTCCGGGTAGTAAACAGTCTGGATTCCTAAGCAAAAATAAAAAACGGCCACAGAGAGCAATCCCCGTGGCCGTACCAGACATATTGGTCTGGAAATAAAAACGACCACGGGCAGAGTGCACCGTGGCCGTATTGGACAGAAGCGGTAGTATTTACCGTTCGATCAGTAGGCGCACTCCGATAAGCTCAGTGAGAAAATCCCTGTGTTTAATTTCATCGGAAAACACCTCGGTACTGCGAACTGGTAAAAGAAATTGGTAGTAAGTCAAACTTCAACTTACGCCGACAAGTCTATCATGACTTTTGGCGAAATGTCAAGAGGGAATTTTTGCCCGTTGGTTCAGGTTATCCGCTTGGAAATTACAAATATCTGCGAAACCAGGTGCGCGCATTCGTCCACATGAGGGGCGTGAACTTATGCGCGGTATCTGGCTGGAGAAAAACCGCGAGCCGGTCGGGCTGCTGTGCATATATGGTTGCGCGCAATGCATTGACAAAGCGCTGGGCACGCCAGATCACAAGTTTGCTGGACGGTACGGTTGGTGCAGCCCATAGCACGGGAATGCCAGCAATAATGGCATGCTTTACCGTAGTGGCTGTTGCCATCGGTTTGCCTTTCCT
>Ga0105049_10009213_pt1 | contig 11380 bp, 6 predicted proteins | sample MAT06_FD_78087 | JGI IMG/M metagenome (GOLD analysis project Ga0105049, IMG submission 78087) | Freshwater microbial communities from Lake Fryxell liftoff mats and glacier meltwater in Antarctica - MAT-06 | ecosystem: Environmental > Aquatic > Freshwater > Ice > Liftoff microbial mat | place...
CACCGGGGCCGTGGGGGCGTGGGGGGCGCGGGCGAATGGATGGCATTTCGCGTATGCGCTGGACGACGCGTATATCCACCTGGCGACGGCGAGGAACTTCGCGGCACACGGGGTGTGGGGTGTGACGCGATACGAGTTCGCGCCGGCCACGTCGTCGCTGCTGTGGCCGCTGCTGCTGTCGGCGATCCATGCCCTCACGGGCTGGCTGCTGATGGTGCCGCTGGCGCTCAATCTGGCGCTGGGGGCGGCGGTGCTGGCGGTGTGCGACCGCGTGGCGGGGTTGGCGAACGCGTGGGCGCGGCTGGCGTTGCTGCTCGCCATCGTGGTGTGCGGTCCGTTTCCGGTGCTGCTTCTTTCGGGAATGGAGACGATGCTCCACGTGCTGCTCGCCGCCCTTTTTCTCCATGCGGTTGCTGGCTTGATTTCATCGGAGGAGTCGCCTTCGGCGAAACGGATCGCCATGGCGGCGACACTTGCCGCCGCACTGGTCGCGACGCGATTCGAGGGGCTGTTTCTTGCGTTTCCCGCGTGCGTGTCGCTGCTGTGGAGGCGTCGTTGGGTCGCGGGCATCGCGATCGGCGCGGCGGCGTGGGTTCCCGTGGCGGCGTTTGCTGCATACTCGATCCCGCGCGGGGGAATGTGGCTGCCTAATCCGGTGCTGCTCAAGAGCGCGAGCCTCGAGCCCGGCGCCTTCGCCTTGAACGCGCTGGTGGCGATGTGGCGGCTTCCGCTGATGGCGGTGCTGCTGGCGGGCGTCGTCGGCTGTTGGTGGATCGCGCGCGAGCCCGGTCACCGGGCACGGCTGGCGATCTTCGGCGCGGGGCTCCTGCTGCACATGCAGTTCGCGCGGACGGGGCACCTCTACCGCTATGAGGCTTATCTCGTCATCCTCGCGATGGCGCTGATCGCGCCGTTGATTCCTTGGCGGAACGCGCCGCGCCGCCAGGTTGTGGGGGCGGGGCTGATCGCGCTTCTTGCCGCGGTGCCGATGGCGGCGCGCGGGGGGAAGGGGCTGTTGCGCGGGGCAAACGCATCTATCGAGATATACGCCCAGCAGTGGATGATGGGATCGTTTTTGGCGGCGCACTACAACCGCGAAGTGGTCGCGGCCAACGACATCGGCGCCATCGCGTTTCTCACCGATGTTCACCTGGTCGATCTCTGGGGGCTTGCGGACACGGCGGTGGCTCGCGCCAGGATGCGGGGAGAGTTCGACGGCGCGGCGATCGGCGAGTACCTGCGCCGCCGCAACGCGCGCATCGCCGTCTGCTATCCCAACGCCCTCGGAGACCAGCACGGCATGATCCCCGTCGCCTCATGGACGATTCCAGCCGGGTGGGCCGTGCCGCAGGGGAAGGTTGCGTTCTTTGCCGCGGACGAGGCGGAGGCGGCGCGGCTGGATGCGAACCTTCGCGAGTTTGCGCCGCGTTTGCCGGCGCGCGTAGTGCAGCACTATGAACGAGGTGGGGCGAAGTGACTGGTCGCATTCCCCGCGAGGTCCTGTGGCTCCTGATCGCCACGGCGATTACTTTTGTCCCCTTTGCGTGGGCGGGATTCTTCTGGGACGACCGCATGGTGTTCCGCGAGGGCGGCGCCGTGGAGTCGCTGGCGACGCTGCTGGAGATCCCCTTCCGCCGCTGCATGCTGTTTCCGTCGCACGTCGAGTACGACTACTATCGGCCCGTGATCGACAGCCTTTTCGTGCTGGAGTACGCTGTGGCCGGGCGGACGCCGTTTCTGTATCACCTGACGAACTACACGCTGCATCTGGCGAATGTGCTGCTGGCGTTCGGGTTGCTGCGCCGCGTGCTGACGGGAACCCATGCAGGCATCGCGGCGGCGGCGGGCTTGGCTGTGTTCGCGCTGCACCCGATCCAGTCGGAGAGTGTGATGTGGATCGCTGCGCGACCCGGCGTCATCAGCCTGTCCTTTGGGCTGCTGATGATTCATGGGCTGGTCCGCATGGTGGAAGCGAACATCCCGGCGAGAGCTTGGCTATGGGGAGCGGCGGCTTGCAGCGCCTACTTCCTCTCGCTGATGTCCAAAGAGGTGGCGGTGGCGCTGGTTCCCGCATTGGTGCCACTGGTGCTCTTGGTTCCCCGCGAACGGAGAGTGCGAGCCATTGCGGCCATTTGTTCTCTGGCTGCCGTCACAGCGGCCTATCTGACGATCAATCGCGCGCCGGGCGGAAATCTGGGCGCAACCATCGAGACGCTCGGGCTGGGTGGCTATGCGGCGGCGGTGTTCCGCTTCTGTGCCTTCTATACTGGCACGCTTGCGTGGCCATTCGACATGATTCCCAACTACCCGCTGTGGATCGACAAGAAGAGCGGGATGCTGCCGCTGGGCGTCGTCTCGATGCTGGCAGTTCTTGGCGTCGCGGGGTGGGCCTTTTCCACCCGCTCGCCACGGGGCATCGTGGCGGGCACGGCGCTTGTGTATATGGGGGGCAGCCTCGTCCTGCCGACGCTGGGCGGGCAGTTCCAAGTGGCGGACCGCTATGCGTATCAGTCGATGCTGGGACTGGGCATCGCGGTGGCGGCGGGGATCTCTGTCGCGCTGGAACGCTGGCCTCGGGCCGACGGGCGCGTGGGGCGGGTCGCGGCGCTGGCGGCGCTCCTCATGGCGGCGATTAGCCTGCTTCAGAGTCTCCTCTGGGCGAGCGAGCGCGTGATGTGGACCCACGCGATCCGCGTCGATCCCAAGAACATGGACGCGCGGTTCGACCTTTCCGACTATGCCATCGAGGCGGGGAACACGGAGCTGGCGGTGGAGCACTTGCAAGTTGGCCTCAGCGCCGGGCGGCCCTATTCCGAGAACTACCTCGCCTATCGCGCGCTGCTGCTGGGCCAGCTACTCGGCAAACTGGGCCGGGGCCAGGAGGCCTTCGCACCGCTCGAGATCGCGAAGAACAACGCCATGTTCTTCGGTCAGGCCACGGTCCTGGAGGCGATTATCCAGAACGACGCGGGGAACCGCGCCGAGTCGACGCGTCTGCTCGATTCGTTGCCGCGCGAGGGTCAGCCGTGGAACGTCTATCTGAGCGCCGCCTCCATCGCGCGCGCTCATGGCGACATGGAAAAGGCGCGGGAGTGGTACCGCCTTGCGCGGGCAAGCGGCGCGCCGGAGGACCGGAGCTACGAGTGAGCCGCTATCGCGGCGAACCCTTGAAGAAGGAATAGACATCGCTCGCCGGCATATCCTGGCGAAACGTCAGGACGCGATTGGTTCTATTGGGTTGAACCACCACCAGCGTCGGCACGCGCATCACGCCGAGGGCCTTCAGGACCTCGGCATTTTTCGGATCCTGGACATCGATGAAGTAGATCGTCCGCGGGCCAAGAAGCGTCACCGCATCGGGATGCAGCAGGTAGCCGCGCTCAAAGGTCTTGCAGATATCTGTCGATTCCGAGCGCGCATAGATGATGACGCTTCCCTTTTCCGCCAGTGTCTTCTGCGCGCCGAGCGGGCTGTAGGCCTGCCATTCGATGCGCGGGCGCGTTGGGGCGGGGGTCGCGCTGTTGGGATCCGGCGTTGCGATCGGTTTCGCGGCCAGACTCCCCGCCATGCGCTCGGGCGGCAGCGGCCTGTCGGAGATGTTCTTGAGGTCTTCCACCTTGAGCTGCCAGCGCCCGCGATAGAGCTGCACTTCGCCGGTGGCGTACACATCGGTCCCGGGCTGTGAGAAGTTGGCGACTTCCAAGTTCTGGGGATTCCAGTAAACGACCTCGAAAATCTTCGCTCCGCCATCGCTCAGCGTGATGATGTTGGGCGCGGTGTCCTTCCACGTTGGCTTGAAGTCGGCGACCTTCCCCTTCACCGACAGCAACTTGTCCTGCATCGAATGAATGACATCAAGTTGTTGAATCTCGTAGTAGCGGTTTTGATCAACGGACCCAGCGGCGGCGGGCGCGGGGGCCTGTGCTCTCCCCATGGAGAGCAACATTCCGATCAGAGCCATTGCGGCGAGGCACCGTCCAAGTTGCGGAAAACCCATCTGTCGATCTCCTTCGCGTGTGCGGGAGACCCAATGAACACGGGCACGCCGCCCGATCAAGTGAATAAGGAGTGACGAAAATGGGGATGGACCGATTGGAGCGCAGGGTGGTGATCGGAGGGATTCGGAGTGCGTGTAACTTGAACACACCCATTCTAAGCGCTACGCTTTTCCACCCTCGTTCGCGCTCTCATTCTGCTCGCCATTCGTCTTGGCGGATTGCTCCTGACCGCCTTACCCGCCCATCATCCCCGCGATCTTGCGGCGCGCCAGAAGTCCCAACCTGCGGCTGAACGCGCGGACGCGGTGCTCGGCGTTGCGGCCGATCAGGGGGGCTTCCGTGGTCATTCGCCAGTGGCTGGCACCGGCGATGCGGTCGAGGCCCGAATCCATGAGCGGGCAGGCGAGCACCGTGGAGGACGCGATCGCGCGGAACAGGCGGGCGGGCTCTAGAGGTATCCATTCCATCGAGAGCGGCGTGGCGCCGGGGAACTGGCGGAGAAGTTGCAGCAGCTTGCGGTGGTTCTCTGCGGGAATCTGGGAGAGATCGAGCGAGATGGATCCCACGCGGGCCGCGCGTTCCATCGCCTCGTCGAGGGGGACGAGGCTTTCGAGTTCGAGCTCCCACTGAAACGAATCGCGGGAAATCTTTCCCGTCAGCAGCACGCGGCGCGCGCCGAGTTCCTCCGATGCCAGGCGCAGGCCCAGCTCTCCGCTCGCCCGCACCAGGACGCCGCCCACGTCGGCGATGACTGCGCCGGGACGCTCGCGGTCAACTTCCGCGCCGGAGGGGACGCCATCGATGCACACAATGTGGCCGTCCATCTTCAGCGGCATGCGCGTGGGGTGCTGGACGCGGGCCTCGCGGAGGAAGTGGGAAATGGCGACGGGAGAGAAGTCCCCGATGACGACCCCGCAGGCCGATGCCTGCTCCGCGGCGAGGTCCAGCGGCTGGGTCGCGGCATCCTCGGGGCGTGCGTTCTCACGCAGCCACCATGCGCCGTCGCGGTCGAAGAAGGACAGTTCGTCCTCGGTGGGTGGCGCGCCGCCACGGCGCGCCTTCAGGATGGGGAAGAGTTCCTCAAGTTGCCCCGCGAGCTCCGCGCGCGTGGCGCCCAAATGGTCGAATGCCCCCGCGCGGAGGAGCAGGCGCAGGTGCGCGGGACGCAGGCGCGACTTGTCGGTGCGATGACAGAGATCGGAGAGATTGCCGAACTGTAGCTCGCGCCGTTTCTCGGCGATTTCGGCGGCGGCGGCGGCGCTGAGACCGCGAATCGCGAGGAGGCCGGGGCGAATCGCGTCGCCCTCCACGCTCCAGCGCCACTGGGAAAAGTTGATGTCGATTTCCGCGATGCGGACGAGGCGCGAACGCATCTCCTCCAGCAGCGCCGCCGTGCGCCGCGAATCCCCCGCGGCCTGGCCCAGCGCGGCGGCCTGGAATGCCAGCGGGCGGTGAGCCTTGATGGCGGCGCACACGTGGCAGAGGAGGATCGAGGCGAAATCCGGGAGGTCGTCCCCGGCGATGTCGGGCCCTTCCTGCTTGAGAATCGCGATCAGCGAGTGCAGGTCGGCGGGCTGGCCCACGCGGAGGCGGCGGCGAATCGCTGGCGACTCAAGCGGCGGGATGCCGAGCGTGCGGCCCTCGCGAAGGAGCCGATAGGTTGCCGCGTCGTCGGGCGGGGTCTGGTCGGGGGAAAACGCGGAGTCGCCCTGCTGCCGGGCGAGTTCCGTGGATTCGCCGATCAAGTCCAGCAGCGGAGAATGCACATACGCCAGCCGCCCGTGACGCAGGCGGCCAAGCTCTTCCGATGTCCACTCCGAGAGAGCCACCAGCGGCGCGTCGTGGGCGTCGGAGACCAAGCGGCGCGGAACCATCGTCTCCATCGGCTCGACGGAGAATGTATAGACACCGGGCGCGGCGACGAGTTCGCGGGCGCGGCCTTCCATGCGGTGGACAAGCCACGCGAGCGCGGCATAGCTCTCGATGGGCTCGTCGGCGTCGGGTGTCCAGGTGGCGGGCTGGCTGGCGGCTTCCTCGCGGGCGCGCTGGAATGCGTCGCTGCGCGCGGTGGAGGCGGCCCACTTGCCGTCGTGGCCCAGCAGCTCGGCGGCGCGCTCCAGGGCGTGCGATGTCTTCCACGGGCGCCACTCGCCCACGGCCAGGGCCTGCCCCTCGAAGAGGCGCTGCAGCGCGCCCACGGCGGCGGCCTCCTGGTTGGCGGGGATCGAGAGTTCCAGCAGCGGGAACGACCCCTTGCCCAGCCCCGCGGGGAGCGAGAACGGCAGGTCGAATTTCAGCGGGTCCAGCCGGGTCAGCCCCATCAGCGACGCGATCACCGAATTCGTGAACAGCCCGGCGCCGGGGCCGCGCTGCACGCCATCGTGCTCGAGTTCCTCATGGAGCCGGATCAGCGAGACGACCGCGTTGGCGAGGCCCGCCTCAACGATCTCCTGGAATTCGCGGTTGAGGCGTTCCTTGTAGCGTGTCGGCAGCTCGCCATAGCGATCCGTGGCGCGCGCGAAGGAGGTGTTCCAGATGTAGGAGTCGGCATCGACGCCGCGGCCAAAGTTCCCCTGGGGGAAGCGGCGCTCCGGCTGGGGGAGCGCGAATCCCGCGCAGCGCTGGGCGATGGAGAGCGTGTTCTGAAGCGCGCCGGGAAAGGCGGCGAAGCGCTCTCCCGCGAGCGAGCGGGGGAGGAGGTGGCGGCGCTCGCCCACTGGGCGCATCAGGTCAACCAGGCGTGCGTCGGGGCCGCGGCCCGCGCTGGCGGAGCCGCTGAAGAACCGGAACACGGCGTCATCGGCGGCGTGGGCACAGGCGACTTCGGGAATGGCCACCGTTCCGAGGCCAAAGTGCGCCGCCACCACGTCGAGCATCCGCGCCACGGGGGCGCCGTCGCCGACGGGATCGGGAAGCTCCAGATAAACGCGCTCGCGCCCGATCGACTCGGCAAGGGCGCCCAGCAGCGTTTCCAGCTTTTCGATCTCGCCGTCGCGGATGAGGCGCGTGATCTCGCCGCGCTCTCCGCCGAGGAGATAGACAAGGCCGCGGGGATCCTCGAAAAGGTCCGCAAAAGTCACATGGGGCGGGCGCGTGGGGGTTTCCGCCGAACGGCCGCGGTTGACCAGCTTGGCCAAGGTGCGCCAGCCGCGTTCGGACTCCACCAGCAGGCGCGCGCGATAGGTGGTGCCGCGATAGACGGCTTCGCCGCAGGGGAGTACCCCGATCTCGGCGCCGAAGAGAGGCCTCAACCCTGCCCGCGCCGCCGCTGCCGCAAAGGCCGGCGCGCGGCCCAGCGAGTTGACGTCGGTCAGCGCAAGGTAGCCTTGCTCGTCGCGCGCCGCCTCCCAGCAAAGCTCGTCCACCCGGGCGATGGACTCGCCCAGGCTCAGTTCGCTGCGCGCGCCAAGATGAACAAAGGGGATGGGAGTTGCCGTCACGACCGCTCCGCCGCCGCGACCCCGCGGGGTGTGGATGGCACTTTTCAGCGGTCATCCCTCCGAGGAGGGCACCATGTCAAGAAGGGGAAGCGGGGAAAAAAAAGAACGGTGGCAAGCGGGGGGATCACGGCACGGCGGCGCCCTTTGTCTTTTCCACCCGGTACCGGCGGAAGGTTTCCTTCAGCAGTTCCGCGCAATCGGCCTCCAGCACCCCGGCCACAACCTCGACCTGGTGGTTGAATCGGCTGTTCTCCAGCAGGTTCAGGTCGGCACCACAGGCGCCCCAACGCGGATTGGCGGCGCCATAGACGAGGCGGGCGATACGGCCCTGAAGCAGAGCGCCCGCGCACATGGGGCAGGGCTCCAGCGTCACATAGAGCGTGGCGCCGTCCAGGCGCCAGTCGCCCTGGCGGGCGGCGGCCTCGCGGAGCGCCAGCACCTCGGCATGGGCCGTGGGATCGTCGAAGGTTTCCTTTCCATCGTGGGCGCCGCCCAGCAAGACGCCATCGCGCACGACGACGGCGCCGATGGGAACCTCTCCGCGAAGGGCGGAGAGGCGGGCCCAGCCCAAGGCCCGCCGCATCCAGTGGGCGTCCAGCTCCTCCGCTCCGGGCTGGCTCACAACGGCGGCTCGATCCGGGCCACTGCGGACCGGGAAATGACCACGGCGCCGGAGCCCGTTGGCTCCAGAGTGATTGACGTGTCGGTGATCTCGGTCACGACGGCCTCCATCATCATGCCCGATTTCAGGTACACCTTGCGCGTGATGGCCTCGGGAACAACGGCGCGTTCCTGGACCAGCGTGGGAACTGGGGTGGGTGTGGAAAACTTGAGCGGGCGGTTCTCAAGCGGATTGGTGACCACGACAGGGGTGGATTTAGTGCTGGGCGCCTCTGGCGGGGGCGGGTCCATGGGGCCAAACTGGCGGGATTCGCGCTCGCCCTTCAGAGGCTCGCCCCGGACGGGGCGACCCGAGGCGCCGGAGAATATCGTGTTGGGCAAGCTCGAATAAAACCCGCGCGAGGAGCCCCGGACCGGTTGTGCGTAGTGGCTGAGGATGGTTCCCAAGCCGCGCGAACGGGTGGTGCTAAACTGGTGGCTGAGACCTTGAAGGAAGTTATGGCCCCCGGAGACGGAGATCAGGCCGACCACGGGCCCCTTGTTTTTGTTCAGGAACGCCACCCACTCATCCAGAATATTGCCTTGGGCGCTGATTCGTTCGCTGATTTCAATGGTCAATTCATCAAGCCTGGAATCTTGACACCATGAAAGCCAGTCGGTCATGTGTCTGGAGTAGGACGGGGACTCGATCCACTGCTCCCAAGTGGCGGGCGGGGCTGCGCCACCGGTGCCGACCATCACCCCAACGCGGGTCCCGGGGCGGGCGCGCTGGATCGTGTCGCGGACGTCGCCGATTAGGTCCGACACGCGGGCGCGACGCCACGACGACCAGGTGGGATCGTCGGGAAGGGGGTTCCCCTGGCCGCCGACAACTCCGCGAAATCGGGAGACGGCCACGGGGCTGTAGCCCCATTCTGCCCCGGGATAGCCAACGCCGGTAAACAGATAGCCATCGGGTGCCAGCACGCTGTCGATTTCCTCCAGCACCCCCCTCAGATAGAAAACGGCGTCGGGATTGCCCGGGTCCAGATGGATACGGTTGTCGGGGGCGACGATGGCGCCGGTGACGCTCTGGGCGATGAAGTCGGGCTGGTTTCCGAAGATATGGGTGGCGGCGGGCCGACTGCCCACGAGGGCGCTGTAGGAGGGTAGGAGCGAGACGACAGCGAATATCTCGGTGCCGGGCGGGAGCGCGCGACGCAGTTCGGCGACAGGGTTGGGGAACGTGGGGTTGATGAACTGCATCGGCTTCTCGATGCGGGAGGCAAAGGCGACGCCAAAGGCCGTCCGTGCCTCGATATAGACGCGTGTGAACCCGGCATCGCGGCAGTCCTTTGCCAGTTGCTGAATCTGCTCGACGGACTGAAAGCCGGCCTCGGTGGAAAGGACCATCAGGGCCTTGATCTCGCCCTGTGCGGCGGTGGGGGCGGTCGGCGGGGCGGTGGTGGGCGCGGCGGCGGGGATTGTGGCGGTATCGTCGAAAGGATTGGCTGGCTTGGCGGCGGGGAGGTCGAAGGGATTGGAGCCCTGGCCGGGGGCGGGCGTCGCGCTGAAGGGATCGGAGCCTGGGATCGGCGTGGGGACCGCCGTGGGCGGAAGGTCGAAGGGATTCTTGCCCGGTTCGGTCGATGGCGTGCCGCCAAACGGATCGGTTCCCGGGGGCGGGGTAGCCGCGGGCTCCACAAAGGGATCAACGTCCTGTGACGGTGCCGAAGCAACGTGAAGCGGGAGGACGAGAAGCGCGGCGGCGGCCAGCCGAAGCCAACCGAAGCGGTGAGGTGCCCGTGATGCCATGAAGTTAAACCATCCCCATCGGCCCGGTCATCGGGCCCGGATTGCAAGGGTTTCAGGCTGTCCACGCCGGGCGATGCGTGCAAGGGGAAGCAGAAGCCAAGACGGTTCCGTTCCCGTGATACTTCGTCGCCGGCCCGGTCTCGGCTCGGTCAACGCACAACAGTGCGCCTCCCTCGCCTCGCCGGTCCGCTTCCCGTCTGACGGGAATGGCCCTCGTCCTGACCCACGGGGGAGGTACGGAATCGTCCTGAAGCCGAAGCGCCCGGCGAGCACTTTCCCTTTGAGGCGTCAGCCGGGGGGCGGCAATCTCGCAGCCTTCCGCCCGGACGCGGAAAATCAGCCCCGCGGGGAGGCACCGGCGATGCCCGAGCCACTGGTTGGCATCATCATGGGGTCGGAGTCGGATTGGGAAACGATGGAGCACGCGGCGGAAACGCTGAAGTCGCTCGGCGTTCCCTACGAGGTGGCCATCGTCAGCGCCCACCGGACTCCCGACAAGCTCTTCGAGTATGCGGAGAGCGCGGAGGAGCGCGGCCTGGAGGTGATCATCGCGGGCGCCGGCGGCGCGGCCCACCTGCCGGGCATGTGCGCGTCCAAGACGCCGCTGCCGGTGCTCGGCGTGCCGGTGCAGTCGCACGCGCTCAGCGGGATGGATTCGCTGCTGTCGATCGTCCAGATGCCCGCGGGGATTCCCGTGGGGACGTTGGCGATCGGGCGCGCGGGGGCGGTGAACGCGGCGCTGCTGGCGACGGCGATCCTGGGGACCAAGACGGCGAAGTTCCGCGAGGCGGTGCGCGAGTACCGCGCCGCCCAGACGCGTCGCGTGATGGACACGCCAACGCCGGGGCGATCAACGTCGGCAAAGAAACCAACCAAGGCCAAGAAGGCAAAATGAAGATCGGGATCCTGGGGGCCGGGCAGCTGGGCATGATGCTGGCCCAGGCGGGCCAGAAGATCGGCATGGAGTTCCGCTTCATGGACCCCGCGTCGGATATCGCCGCGCGCGGCCTGGGCGAACACGTGTGTGCGGCCTACGAGGACATCGACGCGCTGGAGCAGTTTGCGCGCGGGCTGGACTTCATCACATTCGAGTTCGAGAACGTCCGCATGGAGAGCGTGCGCTGGCTCGCCCAGCGGGTGCCCACGGCGCCATCGGCGGAGTGCCTGCGCGTGGCGGGCGACCGGCAATTCGAGAAGGACCTCTTCGCGGCGTGCGGAATTCCCACGGCGCCCTATGCGACGTTCTTCTTCCGCGACGAATACGACGAGGGACTCCGCCGGATCGGCTATCCCGCCGTGCTGAAGACGCGGCGATTCGGATACGACGGCAAGGGCCAGCGCGTGATCCGCACGCCGGAGCAGGCCGAGGCGGCGTGGAAGGAACTGAACGGATTGCCGCTCTTTCTGGAGGGCTTCGTGGACTTCGACCGCGAGGTGTCGCTGGACTCCGCGCGCGATGCGAAGGGGAACACGCTGCGCTATCCGCTGGTGGAGAACCATCACCGCGATGGCATCCTGCGCCTCACC
>Ga0105049_10009214_pt1 | contig 11380 bp, 6 predicted proteins | sample MAT06_FD_78087 | JGI IMG/M metagenome (GOLD analysis project Ga0105049, IMG submission 78087) | Freshwater microbial communities from Lake Fryxell liftoff mats and glacier meltwater in Antarctica - MAT-06 | ecosystem: Environmental > Aquatic > Freshwater > Ice > Liftoff microbial mat | place...
ACGCCGGCGGTGCATCGGCTGCTGGCCGAGCATTTGGCAGCCGCGCCGGGCCAGGAGAACACGGTGCATCTCCGCGCGGCTCTCACGCAGCTCGCCAGCCATGAGCGTTACCTCGCGGCGGAACTGGACGGACGGCGCTACGATTTCGGCGTGAAGTACGGTCTGCTCACGGCGCAGCTCGCGCTCGCGCTCGATGGCAAGGACCGCGATGAAGTTCTCCGCGGGATCGTGGAGCTGCTCGCGAGCAACAGGCCCCCGGCGGAATAAGCGATGTCACTCGGCCTCATTTCCCTCATCACGTCGGCGGACGCAGCGGTCCGCGATCGCGCACTGGACGAAGCCTGCAAGGGCGCGTCGCTCGACGAGCTTCTCGCGGAATGCGAATCGCTGGATGCATTCCGCCGCACTTCACAGAATCTCTACGAGCGCGTGCGGGCGCTGTTCTTCCTGTATGCGATCCATCGCTTCCATCTGCCGACGCGCCTCGGAGGTGGCAGTGGCAGTGGGGCAGGCGACTCGCCTGCCGCAGTCTGTTCAGGCGACTCGCCTGAACATGCTCCCGCGGGCGAGTCGCCCGCGGAGACCAAGGCAGGCGGGGTCGCCTGCCCCACTGGCTCTGCCACTGCTCGCGGGCTCATCCCGTTCCGCGGGCACGAGCAGTTGCTCGAACGGCGGTTCGAGGATGCGATCGATCTTTTTCAATCCGCGCAGAAGGCGGACGGCCCGAGCGATGGCCTGTCGTCGGCACTGGCGGCGGCGTATCACCGGCTCGCTTTCCAGACGCTCGCCGACCAGGTGCGGCGCAGCGTGCGGAGCGTCCGGGGGAATCAGTGGATGTTCCGCATGGGCCATCCGCTGGACCAGCCCTTGCGCATCCGGCCCGAGCTGCTGCGCGCGAATGCGGACGGCTCCTACCCAATCCTGCGCGAGCAGACGCCGGTGCGCATGGACCTCACGCACTCCGCGTGGAGCGACATCTTCTTCCTCGGGATGGATTACCCCGAAGGCGCGCGTGTGCTGAATATTTCCGTGGACCTCGGCGTTCACGGGCGCGATGCGGAGACGAAGCCGCCGGTGAGCGCGTGGTTGCGCGTGATCGATGAGCCGGTGCTGCGGCTCGTCTCGGTCGATCTCGGCGCGAGCGCGGAGATTTCTACGCTGTCGGAGGTGTTCGACTTTGCAAAGGACTACCTGGGCCTGCTGAAAGCCGCCGTCATCGCGAGCGGCATCGTGCCGCCGGGGATCGAGGGCAGCGGGCAATCGCTCACCGATCTGCTCGCGCAAATGCTCGGACCGGGTCGCGGCCTCGAGCTTGTCTCCAGCGTGAACGACATCCCGAAAGGCTCGCGTCTCGCGGTGTCCACGAACCTTCTCGCCGCGCTCATCGGCGTCTGCATGCGCGCGACGGGCCAGGCGGAATCGCTCACCGGTTCACTGCGTGAAGATGAACGCCGTCTCGCACTCGCGCGCGCGCTGCTCGGCGAATGGATCGGCGGCAGCGGCGGCGGCTGGCAGGACAGCGGCGGCGTGTGGCCGGGCATCAAGCTCATCGAGGGCGTCGCCGCGCAGGAAGGCGATCCGGAGCACGGCATCTCGCGCGGACGGCTCATGCCGCGGCATCACGTCTTCACGCGCGAGGAGATCCCCGACACGGCGCGCCAGGCGTTGCAGGATTCGCTCGTGCTGGTCCACGGCGGCATGGCGCAGAATGTCGGGCCGATTCTCGAAATGGTGACGGAGAAGTATCTGCTTCGTTCCTCCGCCGAATGGCATGGGCGGCAGGAAGCGCTCGGCTTTCTCGATGAGATTCTCGGCGCGCTCAGGGCCAGCGACATCGCGCGCGTCGGCGACGTGACGACGCGGAATTTCGCCGGGCCGATCCAGGCGATCATCCCGTGGGCATCGACCTATTACACCGAGCGGCTCATCGAGCAGGTGCGCGCGGAATTCGGCACGGACTTCTGGGGTTTCTGGATGCTCGGCGGGATGAGCGGCGGCGGCATGGGCTTCATGTTTGCCCCGGCGCGGAAAGCGGAGGCGCAGCAGCGGCTCGGCGAAATCATGCGTGCGGTGAAGAAGGAACTCGCATCATCGCTCCCCTTCGCGATGGAGCCGGTCGTCTATGATTTCCGCATCAATGAAAACGGCACCTTTGCCGACCTCCTGCCCGGCCACACCGCGCTGATGCCGAAAGGCTACTACCTCCTCCGCGCGCCCGAGTTGCTGCGGCGCGATCCGAAATCGCTCGCCGCGCCCGACCGCGCGGAACTGGACAAATTCGCCGCCGCCTGCCGGACGCAGCCGGAGTTGCGCGGCGTCGTGCAGGAGCTCTTCGACGCGCTGCTCCCGCGCGGCCGCGAGGACAAAGCTGGCGCGCAATCGCTCGACGATCTGCTCGCCGAAAACGGCTTCGATCCCGAGGCGCACACGCAAATCCGCGCGGACATGAAAGCCGGCCGCATCGGCCTCGCGCAAAACCGCCTGCCGGCAAACACAGTCATCGAGGATGTGCGCGCGGAGGATGTGGTGGACATGAGCCGCGCGCCCGAAAGCGGCGAAGCCGCGCGTGGCGCAGGCTTCCAGCCTGTGGAAGTCCGCCGGGCATCCCTGCCCGGCGAATCCGCCGCCCCGCTCTTCCACCCCTTCGACAAAACCGCCGCGACATTGATCCAAACCCGCCGCCTCCCCCACTGGACGCAGCCCGGCGCCACGTATTTCATCACTTTTCGCCTCGCCGACTCCCTGCCCGCCGCCGTCCTCACGGCATGGCGCACTGAGCGCGAAACCTGGCTCCGCACGCACCCCCGGCCGTGGTCGCCGAAAACCGCAGAGGAATACTACCGGCGGTTCCAGGAAGGTCTCGAACAGCAGCTCGACAAGGGCCACGGCGCTTGCGTGCTCGCGGAGGCAGGCGCCGCAGAGGTCGTGGAAAGTGCATTGCGGCACTTCGACGGCGAGCGCTATTGGCTGGGGAGTTTCGTCATCATGCCGAACCATGTGCATGCGCTCGTGAGCATGGAGGGCGACGAGAGCCTGGCGCAGACGCTGCACTCGTGGAAATCGTTCACGGCGCAGGGAATCAACCGCGCGCTGGGAAGGAGCGGGCAACTTTGGCAGGAGGAGAGTTTCGATCATATCGTGCGGAGTGCGGAGGAGCTGCGCGCGGTCGAGCGCTACATAGGGGAGAATCCGGCGCAGGGTGCGGTGAAGGAGGGGAGGTTTTGGGTTGGGGCGGGCAGGGCGCAGGACGATTCGGCGGGCAGGGATGCCCGCCGGACAACCGCAGGCTGGAAGCCTGCGCCACTTCCAGCGGCTTCGTTGCGCGACGCGCTTTGCGCGCGGGGAATGGCGGCGCTGCGTGCGGGGGAGGCGGCGGTGGTGACTTTGGCGGCGGGCGCGGCGAGCCGCTGGACGCAGGGCGCGGGGGTGGTGAAGTCGCTGCATCCATTTTGCAAACTGGCCGGGAAGCACCGGACTTTTCTGGAAACGCACCTCGCGAAGTCGCGCCACATTTCGCAACTCGCCGGCACGCCGGTGCCGCACATTTTCACCACGAGCTACCTCACGCACGGGCCGATTTCGGCGATCCTCGCCGCGCGGAAAAACTACGGCTACGGCGGGCCGCTGATTCTCTCGCGCGGGAAAAGCGTGGGGCTGCGGCTGGTGCCGGCCGCGCGCGACCTGCGCTTTGCGTGGGAGGAGATGCCGCAGCAGGTGCTCGACGAGCAGCAGCAAAAAGTCCGCGAATCCCTCCGGGCCGCGCTGCTCCGCTGGGCGGAGGGCGCCGGCGAAGCCGCGGAGTATCGCGACAACCTGCCCCTCCAATGCCTGCATCCGGTCGGCCATTTCTACGAGATCCCGAATCTGCTCCGCAACGGCACGCTCGCGGCGCTGCTCCGCGAACGGCCGCAACTGCGCACGCTGCTCCTGCACAATATCGACACGGCGGGCGCAAACCTCGATCCCGCCTTGCTCGGCCAGCATCTCGAAAGCGGCGCGACGCTGACCTTCGAGCTCATCACGCGGCGGCTCGAAGATCGCGGCGGCGGGCTGGCGCGCGTGGATGGGCGGGTGCGGCTCGTCGAAGGTCTCGCGGTGCCGCGCGAGGAGTTGGAATTCGGGCTGACGTATTACAACACGATGACGACGTGGATCGACATCGACGGCCTGCTCGCCGCCTTCGGACTCTTGCGCGGCGATCTCGACGACGAGGTGCGCGTCACGGCGGCGATCCGTGGGCTCGCGGCGAGGGTGCCAACGTACATCACGCTCAAGGAAGTGAAGAAACGCTGGGGCCACGGCCAGGAGGACATTTTCCCGGTCGCGCAGTTTGAAAAGCTGTGGAGCGATCTCACCGCGCTGCCGGAAATCGCCAGCCAGTTTCTCGTCGTGCCGCGGATGCGCGGACAGCAGCTCAAGGAGCCCGCGCAACTCGACGGCTGGCTGCGCGACGGCTCGGCGGCCTACGTCGCGGCGCTCTGCGATTTCGCGTAGCGGAGGATTGGACAAGCGGCGCGCGGACGTTCAACTTCCGCGCCCATGTTCAAACGCTCGTCCTCCTCGCCCATCTCCGTGGTCACCGGCGGCGCCGGCTTCCTCGGCTCGCATCTCACCGACCGGCTGATTGCCGAAGGCCACCGCGTGATCGCGATCGACAACTTTCTCACCGGCTCGACCGCGAACATCGAGCACCTCGCCGGCAATGAGAACTACCGCCTGATCAAACACGACGTCTCGAATTTCATCTTCCTGCCCGACGATGTGGATTTCATTTTCCACTTCGCCTCGCCGGCCTCGCCGATCGACTACCTCGAGCACCCCATCCCGACGCTCAAGGTCGGCTCGCTCGGCACGCACAACGCGCTCGGGCTGGCGAAGGACAAGAAGGCGGCCTTCCTCCTCGCGAGCACCAGCGAGTGCTACGGCGATCCGCTCGTGCATCCGCAGCGCGAGGACTATTGGGGAAACGTGAACCCCATCGGGCCGCGCGGCGTTTACGACGAGGCGAAGCGCTTCGCCGAGGCGATCACCATGGCCTACCACCGCTACCACAAGGTGAACACGCACATCGTCCGCATCTTCAATACTTATGGGCCGCGGATGCGCCTGCGCGACGGGCGCGTGGTGCCAGCCTTCATCGGCCAGGCGCTCACCGCGGAGCCGCTGACGATTTTTGGCGACGGCTCACAGACCCTCTCGTTCTGCTATTGCTCGGATCTGATCGATGGGATTTTCCGGCTCTCGCAATCCGCTTTCCACGAACCGGTGAACATCGGCAACCCGCGCGAAATGACGATCCGGCAGTTTGCCGAGGAGATCATCCGCATCACCGGCACGACCGCAAAAATCGAATTCCGCCCGCTGCCCGAGGACGATCCCAAAGTGCGGCAGCCCGACATCACGCGGGCGAGAACCGTCCTCGGCTGGGAGCCGCGAGTGGACTTCGACGAAGGAATCAGGAAAACGATTGATTACTTCCGAACCCGCCTAAAATAAGCATTCGCCGCCCGTCTCGATTTTTTCCTTCCCAACCCCCGCCAAATCATCAACAAGACATCTCCCCCGCTGATCCGAAAGCCGCTAAGAAGACCTCCCATGAAAATCCTTTCCCTCTCCGTTTGTGCCATTCTTGGTTTCGCCTTCCAGGTTTCCGCCCAGGTCCCCATCGGCCCGGGCGCGATCAAGCTGGGGAAAGTCCAGGCGGCGGTGGTGAAGACGCCGGATTTTTCGCTCAAATTGGGTCCTGAGAAACGGTCGAAGAGTGGCGATTGGCTGGAGATCGAAGTCGAGTTTGAAACGAAAGCCGAGGAGATCGATGAGATCACCTTCCAATATACGGTGATGTTTGAAAACAAGCTGCTCGATGGGCAGGTCACGCATGTGAACATTCCCAAAGGCCGTGAGCATTACTCCGTCATGTATGTCTCTCCGCGAGCGATCGAGAAGCTCACCGGCGGCAAGGCACTCACGGCGGGCAGCATTCAGAATGTCTAGGTCGTCGCCTCGAAGCAGGGACAGATTCTCGATCAGACCGCGGTCAAGAATGTGGCGATTCCCAATCTTCCGCACCTCGCCGGATTGGTCCTGAATAAGATGGAAACGCCGTTTGCGCCGCTTTACTTCGACCGTTACGAAGCGATCAAAATGTCGAAGTAGGCGACTGACGCCGGAGCTTTCATGGCCGCCCCCACTCGCATCCTCAGCCTCAGTCTCGGCAACCAAACCGTCGGGCTCGCCGAATTTAAAACCGGGCAGAACGGAGGGCTCGTCCTCGCGTCCCACCAGACCCGTGAGTTGCTGGCCGATCCCGCCGCCGACTCGACGCGACTGGCGCAGGCCAAGCTCGTGCTCGAAGAGATGGTGCAAGGTGCCGGGCTGAAAAACGCAAAAATCAACTACGCGGTTTCCGCCCAATCTGTCTTCACGCGCTTCGTCAAGCTGCCTTCGGTGGGCGAGGAGCAAGTGGACCAGATCGTCACCTTTGAGGCGCAGCAAAATGTCCCCTACCCGATCGATGAAGTCGTCTGGGACTACCAACTCGTGGATAGCGGCGATCCCGCCCAGGTGGAGGTCGTCATCGTCGCGATCAAGTCCGACCTTTTGGATGACATCAACGCCGCCGTCGAGGACGCGCACCTCCAGACCAGCCTCGTCGATGTCGCCCCGATGGCGGTTTATAACGCGTATCGCTACAATTACAGCGATGTGGACGGCTGCTCGCTGATCATCGACATCGGGGCGCGCACCACGAACCTCATTTTTATTGAGCCGCACAAGGTTTTCAGCCGCAGCATCCCGAACGCCGGCAGCACCATCACCCAAGCCATCGCGCGCGACTTCAATGAGCCGTTCGGGGCCGCGGAGGAGCGGAAAAAGCGCGACGGTTTCGTAAGCCTCGGCGGTGCCTATGCCGAACCCGAAGACCCGGATGTGGCGCGCGTCTCCAAGATGATCCGCAACTCGATGACCCGCCTGCATGCGGAAATCGCCCGTTCGATCAGCTTCTACCGCTCGCAGCAGGGCGGCGCGCAGCCGCAGCGCGTGTACTTGAGCGGCGGAAGCGTCACGCTGCCCTACATGCGGGAGTTCTTTCACGAGAAATTCCAGCTCCCGGTCGAGTTCTTCAATCCGCTCCGCAACGTCACCGTCGGTGGCGGTCTGAATCTCGATGACGTCGGCAGGAACGCCCACCGCATGGGCGAACTCGTGGGCCTTGCACTGCGAGGCACGAGCAATTGCCCGATGGAGCTGAACCTGCGCCCGGTCAGTGTGGTCAGGCGTCACCAACTCACAGAGCGGCGTCCTTACATTCTGCTCGCCGGCATCTGCACCCTGCTCGCGCTGGCAGGCTGGTGGCTTTACTACGACCACGCGACCAAAGTGACGAACCAAGTAAGTGGTGTCCTCGACAATCCGATTGCGGAACTTCAGGCGCTGGAGAGGAAAATGAAAGCTGCCCAGGCGGAAATCAAAGCCCAGCAGGAAACCGCCGCCCCGCTTCTCATCGCCGTCGAAGACCGCGGCTTTTGGCTCAAAGTCATTGAGGACATCAACACGCGCCTCCCGAAAGATCTCGTGTGGGTCACGTCGTTTGAGATCAAGGCCGTCAAGACGGAGGGAGCGGACGCAAATCCATCTCCTGTGCCGGGAGGAAAAGCGAAGGCCACCGCAACTCCGGGACCAACCCTCCTGCTCAAAGGGCTCTGGCTGCACAATGACCGCCAAGCTCTGGTCTTCGACGACTTTGTCAACAAGCTCAAGGAATCCCCGCTCTACGAGGTGATCACGGACAAGGACAAAGACTTCGCCCGCTCCGTCGAGAATGATACCGAGTGGGCGTATGAATTTGCCATCCCCCTCATCTTGAAAAAATCCGCCACCCTCGCAGCCAGCTCCAAATGAACTGGATCAAAGAGAACAAATTCCTCACCGGGTTTTTCGCTGCGATGTGCGTGGGCGTCCTTGTCCTCGGGTATTTCCTATACTCCGCGATGGGAAGCTTCGATAAGGCCACCTCTCAGTACGGCGAACGGGTGACCGAACTCAATCGACTTCAGAACTTGAAGGATGCTCCAAACCAAGAAAACCTGGCGGCGCTCGCAGGCCAAAAGGAGGGAGCCGTCAAAGTCATCGAATCCTTCCAGTCGATGCTCGCCGGGAAAGCCTTTCCCATTGAGCCGATGTCTCCCGAGCAGTTTCAGGACAAGCTCAAGGCAACCAAGAATGCCGTCGTCGAGAAAGCACAGGGAGCGACGAAACTGCCTGACAAATTCTATCTCGGCTTCGATCCTTACGAAACCCGCCCACCGGACAATAAGGACGTGGCGGCCCTGCTTGGTCACCAACTCAAGGCCATCGAATGGATCTTCAATCAGTTAATCGAAAGCCGGGTGACGGAAGTAAAAACCCCCATCAAACGCGAGCCGCTCCCCGAGGAATCGGGTAAAACACGCACTGAAAAGGGAGACAAGAAGGCAAAGGCACCGCTGGTGACGACCAACTCTATCGAACTCATCCTACAATGCCGCCAGAATTCCCTGGCGACATTCCTCAACGCGCTGGTCAGCCCCACGGCCCCGCAGTTCTACACGGTTCGCACCATTCGTCTGAAGAATGAGAACGAAAAAGGACCGCCGCGAGTCGATCCCAATGCCGTTGCCGTTGCCGTCGCCCCTGCCCTGGACCCCGCCGCAGCGCCACCAGTCGCAGGCGCCGCACCGGGGGCACCCGCTGCTCCCCAAGCCATTGCCAAATACATCGTCGGCGAAGAACAACTCGAAGTAACGCTCCAGATCGACATCGTCGATTTCGCCCAACCCGCCGTTGCTGCTGCTCCCTCGAAATAGTCTATGGACTGGATCAAAAAACATTACGACCAGTTCGCGCTCGCCCTCCTCGCGCTGGTTCTGCTCGTTTTCTCCGTCATCCTCATCCTGCGCGCGAAAGGCTTTGCCACCCAGTTTTCCGGCGCAACGGTAACCTCGACTCCTCGCGGCAAGGTGTCCCCCCTCGTCCTGGTTCCCGTCGAAGAGGCCAGAAAAGCTCTCGAAAATCCGCCGCAATGGGCAGATGCAGAGTCCAGAAAGGTTGGTACCGTCGAAAAAAAGCGCGGACATCTCTTCGTCAGTGATCGCTACGTCATCGGCAAGGACGGCACCCCGAAGAAGCCGGACAAAGAGTCCTTTTACACCGACACTCTCACCAATAAACCGATCGAAAACACTTGGTTCATCGACCACAACCTGCCGCTGCTCGACCAAAATGTTTGGTCTCAAGACCCGGATGGAGACGGATTTTTCAATGAGGACGAATGGCGCGCCAGCACGAACCCGAATAAGAAGGATTCGCGTCCTCCCTACCACACCAAGCTGTTCGTCAAACAGTTCATCCGCGTTCCTTTCCGCCTGCTCTTCAAAGCCTACGATGGCGATCCCGTAAAGGGCACCCCCGAAAAATTCACATACCAGCTCGATACTATTGATTTTAAGCAACCGAGCCAGTTCTTGAAAATGACCGAACCCGTGGTGAACACGAAGTTCAAGTTGGACAAATTTGAGTATAAGACCAAACCGAACCCGAGCACCGGCGAGTCGGAGGACGTCTCGGAACTGACGATCATCAATGTTGAAACCAAAGAGCCCGTCATCCTCGTCCTCAATCGCGTCACAGACTCGCCGGATTACTTCATGGATTTCCTCTACGAGTGGACGACTCCGCACTCCATATTCCGCGTGAAGAAGCTGCAGGAGTTTGTCCTCAAGCCAAACGTCACCGAAAAATACAAACTCGTTGACAGCAAAGACGGCAGAGGGCTAATACAAGCGCCCGACGGCAAGCAAATCGAGATCCTCCCGGATCCCCGCATCAAAAAATAGCTCCCGCCGCGCGCCCACCCCCAGATTATTCCGCCGCAAGCGGCAAGCCTGCGGCTTAAATTTTACCCAACCGCTCTCAACTCAAGAACCGCATCCATGACTAAACCCCCACTCGCCACCACCATCTCTTCCCTGCTGGTCGCTTCGATGCTCATCACCCCATCCCTCTCCTTCGCCGCCGGCGGTGTGCAGGGCGTAGCGCAGCGGGAACTTCAACGAAGGAGGGATTACGAAAATCGGGGTGAGCAGATGCTCGAGCATGGGGATCGCGCGATGAAGATCCGGGACTACGAAAAGGCCACGGCTTATTACAAGCAGGCCTGTGATTTCATCCCGAATGCGCCCCTTACCCAGAGCCTCTACAACCGCGCCCTTCGCGGGTTCTGTGATGCGAGCAGCAAACTGGCCGAGCAGCGGATCAGCGAGGGCCGATACGCGGACGCCGAGAACACCCTGCGAATTGTCACCGACGAGCGCTACAATCCGCGCTGCAAGCAGGCGATCCTCATCCTCGCCCACCTCGAAGACCCGGAATACTACAACCGCACCATCGGCCCGCAGTTCCGCGGGAACGTGGAGAAAGTGAAGCAGCTCTTCATCGAGGCCAAAGGTTACTATGACACCGCCCGCTACGACCTCGCCTTCAAGCGCTGCGAGCAAATTCTCAACATCGACCCTTATAACAAGTCCGCACGGGCTCTCGAGGAGCAGATCGACCGGGCCAAGAGCGACTTCCATGTCGTGAGCTACAATGAAACCCGCGCGCGCGCGATCGAGAGGATCGACCGGGCCTGGTCAAATCCTGTGCGGCGTTTCAATGTGGACCCCAACATCGGTCTCGTCGTCGAGCGCTCCGTCGATCCGGGAAACATCGCGAAAATTCAGCGCAAGCTCGAAAGGATCATCATCCCGAAACTCGAGTTCAAGGAAGCGACGATCCGCGAAGCCGTGGACTACCTGAAAAAGAAGAGCGTCGATCTCGATCCGGACGATCCCAAGACCGGCGTCAATATCGTGCTCAAGCTCGAAGCCGGACCCAGCATCGGCATCCCTGATGCTGCTCCACCGCCCATCTCAGCAATCCCTGGCCTGGATGCCGCGCCTGCGGCGCTTCCGGCTGCGGCTCCGATGGCGATTGGCAGTCCCGCTGACGCCCGCATCACGGTTTCGCTCTCGAACATCCCGATGATCGAGGCGCTGAAGTACGTCACCGGTTTGGCCAACCTGAAATTCAAGGTTGAGCCCTATGCGGTTTCCGTCGTTCCCGCCAGTCAGAATACCGACATCCTGATCACCAAGGAATGGAAGGTCCGTCCGGATCTGATTCCCCGCGGGCAAGCCGGCGCTGGGGGCGGTGGTGGCTTGGCCGCGCCAGGCTTTGGTGCCGCTCCGGGTGCCAATGATGCGAGTAAAGGCGGCTCGGGGATTGCGGACCGTGAGTCGGCGAAAAACTGGCTCATTTCCCAAGGCGTGCAGTTTAACGGGGCGGCGTCGGCGATCTACAT
>Ga0105049_10009219_pt1 | contig 11378 bp, 4 predicted proteins | sample MAT06_FD_78087 | JGI IMG/M metagenome (GOLD analysis project Ga0105049, IMG submission 78087) | Freshwater microbial communities from Lake Fryxell liftoff mats and glacier meltwater in Antarctica - MAT-06 | ecosystem: Environmental > Aquatic > Freshwater > Ice > Liftoff microbial mat | place...
AGATGAGCACGGATCGCCGGAAATAGATGACCGAGGGGCAATCTTCATTCGTGTCAATTCGTGTCAATTCGTGTCAATTCGTGTCAATTCGTGGTCCTTCAACGAGGTGAAATTAGCCCCCGCCTCATCTCATTTTGGTGCGATCACGTGACTTGCCAAGGTTCGTGATTTCGGCGATTCTTCGCGCATGAAACAAACCTTTCTCGTTGCCCTGCTGATTTTACTCGTATCGCTGCCCGCCTCCGCCCGCACCTGGAAGCAGGAAGCAACCGGCAAGGAGATCGTGGCGGATTTGATCAAAGTCGAGGGCGGCACGGTCCACCTCAAGCTGGCTGATGGGCGCGTCGGACAGGTCGAAGTGATTTCCCTGAGCTTGGAGGATCAGCAATTTTTGGCATCGGCCCAAGCGGGATCTCCATCTGCTAGCAGCACCGATTGGCCCGCCTTCCGGGGGCCGCAAGGCACTGGCATCTCCCCCGACACCGGCTTACTGGAGTCATGGTCGGGCGATGGTCCGAAGAAACTCTGGGTCTATGATCAGGCCGGGATGGGATACTCGGGCTTCAGCATCGTCGGTGGCAAGCTCTACACTCTCGGCACGCGCGGTTCGGAAGTGACAGCGGTGTGCATCAGTGTGGAGGATGGTAAAGAAGTCTGGGCGACCGGACTGAGCAACGATGATCAGCAAGGCTACAACGCCGGTTGGGGGAATGGTCCGCGCAGCACCCCCACGGTGTCCGATGGTTTCGTTTATGCGGTGGGACCGAAAGGCAGCTTCGATTGTCTGAATGCCGAGACCGGGGCCAAGGTTTGGTCCAAGCACCTCGTCGATGATTTTGCCGGACAGGCCGGTGGTTGGGGATTCGCCGAGTCTCCCTTGGTGGATGGCGACCACGTCGTGATTAGCCCCGGTGGGAAAAAGGCCGGCATGGTCTGCCTCAATAAAAAAACTGGAGCTGTCGTGTGGGAGGCTTCCGACCTGCAGCCCGGCAAGGCGGAATACGCGACCATCGTGGCAGCCGAGATCAATGGCACCCGCCAATACATCCGCCTTTTCGAGTCACAACTCGTCGGCGTCTCCGCTGACAAGGGGGACGTGCTCTGGTCCTCCCCCTGGCCTGGGAAAACAGCGGTCATTCCGACTCCCATCGTCGATGGCAATGAGATTTACGTGACCTCCGGATACGGGGTCGGCAGCAAGCTGGTGCGGATCGAAGAGGGAAACAAACCGGTCGATGTCTGGGAAAATAAAACGATGAAAAACCACCACGGTGGTGTGGTCAAGGTCGGCGGCTACCTCTATGGATTCTCCGATGGAGGCGGTCTGATCTGTCAGGATTGGAAGACGGGTGAGATGGTCTGGAATGAGAAGGGCCAATTCACCAGCAAAGGTGCCGTGCATGTGGCGGATGGGTTGATCTACGCGTTGAATGAGAGCGATGGGACGCTTACGTTGGCTACCGCCACCGAAAAAGGCTTTGAGTCCAAAGGCAGTTTGAAGCTGGATCCGCAAAGTTCCAACCGGAATCCGAAGGGTGCGGTGTGGACGCACCCGCTGGTGTTGGGTGGGAAGCTGTTTTTGCGGGATCAGGAGTATATCGTCTGCTACGACGTGAAGAAATAATAGGGAATCGGGGGGCGACGATCCGCGCCGAGGCTTCCAACGCGCCTCCGGGAACCTCGGTCCGTCAGGAAATCGACCCGGCAAGGCATAACCCTGTTGGGTCCCAGACCAAACAGGGTCGGTTCTGAGACGATTCATCGGGTCAGTCGGGTGGGCACCATCCCGCCCACGAGAATCTTCCGAAAGACTCAACGGGTCCGGAAGGTTCTGCTATTAACCAGCGCGAGAAGTAGATCGCGGAATCCGCCGTTCTCTGCCTGAATCGTAGCGACGATCCCGGCGATCTCTTTTTGTTCTGCATAGGAGGGAATTCGTCCCGTTGCATAGATCATCAGTTTCTCGGAGAGGCATTCCCCGACCTTCTCCGTATTCGACGCGAGCCACTTTTTGAAGTCGATGAAGCCTTCAATTCTCGTGCCGTCGGGGAGAGTTCCCGAGGGGTTGATCGGGGTATTGATTTTAGGCCAGGTCTCGCGCCATTTGCCTACGGGGTCGAAGTTTTCGAGGGCGAAGCCCACCGGGTCGATGTGGCGGTGGCAGCCCCGACAATCCGCTGCCTGGGTATGAGCCGTGAGCAAATCGCGTGGAGTTTTCGCTCCCTGCACATCGGGGGTCAGGGCCGGAATGTTCGACGGGATCGGGGGGAGCGGGGTGCCCATAACGTTCTCCAGAACCCACACTCCGCGCAGGACCGGCTGGGTGTCCACGCCGTTGGCCGTTGCCATCATTACCCCCGCCATCCCGAGCAGCCCGCCTCGGCGCCCGCCCCGCTCAATCGGCAGTCGCTCGATCTTGAAGTCATCCCCCGTGTATTCTGCGGAAGGATTCGGGAACTTCGTTTTCGGAAAGGGATAGTCGTAGTTTTCACTCGCAAACCGCTTCGAGGTCATCAAAAAATCCGGATTGACGAAGTCGCTGAGCGGAAGATTTTTGTCGAGCATCTCGAAGAAGAAGTGCTCGGCTTCCGCTCTGGCGATATCGATTTCTCCGTTGGAAAAGGCGAACGTTTCATCGGGCATGATCTCGGGGAGGAGGCGGGTGTGCAGCCACTGCGAGGTGAAGTCCCGGATGAAAGGAGCGGAGGGTGAAGTCGGGAGGAGTCGCTCGGCTTCTTTGCGAAAGGTTTCCGGATCGGAGAGTTCCCCGGCTCTCACCAGAAAAATGATCGTGCTTGTAGGCGGGTTTCGCGTCAGAAAGTAGGCAAGTCGGCTTGCCAAATCGGCCTGATCCAGTTTGCCAGGCGTCATTTCCCGATAGAGAAAGCGGGGCGAGACGAGAGCATTGCGCAGGGCAAGGTGCATTCCTTCTTCGTAAGCATGCCCCTCCGCCCAGTGACTTTTGGCGATATCGAGGAACTCCTGTCTGGTCTGCTCATCGACCGCGCGTCGGAATAGCCGTGGCAGGAAAAGACCGAGGCCTCGATTTGCGAACGCTTCGTCGGTTTCCCCCTCTTTGCGAGTTCCGAAACTCCATTCGCGCCATGTGCGGCGCATCTGATCTTTCGGTCCTTCCACAAGCTTCACTGGACCTTCCACGGTGACTTCGTGGATTTGAAGCGCCGGTCCATCTTCGTGGTATTGATAGGCGTAGGCATCGGCTAGATTCCTCGCCGCACCATCCTCGCTCGCGGATTTCAACAACTTGGCGGTAAGGGGGGAATCGATTGTCGCATCCGCCAGGTTCAGATCCGGGTTCTGCAAATGTCTCTGCAGGATGTCCCATCCGTTGCGTCCGCGCAGTGTGGTGATGGGCGTTGATCGTTTCCGGTCACCGGCGTGGATCATTTCCTGCCAGGCAGCAAGGAAACGCGTATCCTCGGCGAAGCGCTTTTTCAGAAGAGCGGAGAAAACCGTCGCATCATGATCCAGCTCGGCATTGGTCCAGCGCAGGAGCGGCGTTTGGCCTTCGTAAAGGTCGGCTTCGAAGGTGAAAGTCTCGGGAGTGTCGCTCGTGACCTCGACCTCATGCAGCAGCCGCATCGCGCTGGCCCGTGACCGGTCGCTCGCCGAAAGATCGCGCGCCCGAATCTCCAGGTTCATCGGCTCCCCGTCTTTCGGGCGAAAGGCTGACGCACGTATGGTGATTCGGTGGGTCCCCGATGCTTTGATCTCAATTTTGGTCGGCCAAGTGCTGCTGCGCATGATCTCGTCGCTCTTCGAGGCGAGGCGGAGTGCATCGCCGTGGATCGTCGCAGCGGAGAAACTGAGCACGAGATCGTTGACGCCCGCCCGGCGGATCGTCATCGGAGGTGCTTCGGTTAGCGGCGGAAAGAGCTCATCCGCAACCTGAAGAGCGACGCTTTGGTAGGCGTCCAAGAGAGGTGGCGAGAGGACGAGGCTGGCGCTGACTGTATCGAAACCGTGGTCGCGGGTGTCTTTGGGAAAGCCGAGAGGAAGCGCGAAGGCGGGCATTTGAAAGACGGTTTGAATACTGTTTTGGTATTCCATCTGATTCAGTCGCCGGGGAAGAGTCCCGCCGAAGCGGGTGTGTCGGGCGAGTTTCTCGTCGAGGTAGTTCACCAGAATCTCCCGTTCCCCGGCCGTGAGTTGAGGCTGATCCAAGGGAGGCATCTGTTCGTAAGTAACCACTTGGTAAGCCTTTCTCCACTGGTCTGCGTGTTGCGGATCGGACCAGTCGATTTCACCCTGATCGAGCATCACGCCTCCTTTGGCGGTGAGATCGTCGTGGCATTCGAAGCACCGCTTAACGAGGATCTCCTGAACAGGTGCGGGAAGGGCCGAGACCGTTTGTTCCTCGGCGATCGCCGTCACGGGGAGGAACGAGGCGGCGGTAATGATGAATACAGAGTTCTTCAAGAGAAAAGGTGATTCAAATTGCGAGACGCATTCGAAAACGAGTCCCGTTCCATGCCGAGGCGCTGCAGCAGCGTGACATAGAGGTCTCCCAGAAGTGGCGCTCCGGCTTGTTTCGGGTTGATTGCGATGTGCTGACCGTGTTGAAAGCCTCCACCGGCGATAAGTGTCGGGAGATTTGCATTGCTGTGGCGGCTGGCGTCTCCCATTCCGGTGCCGAGAAGGACGACCGTGTCTTCAAGTAGTGACTTCCCTTGCGGATTCTTTTTGTCGGAAAGCTGACGAAGAAATCCCGCGAAGCAGTGGATGTGGGCCCGATCGATCGCTACGAGATCATGGATCATGGCCGGATCGTTCCCGTGATGGGAAAGCGCGTGATAACCGGCCTTCAGCATCTCGCCTTCGATGGCAAAGACCTGGCCGAGACCGTCGAGAAACAGGGAGATGACGCGGGTCGATTGGGTCTCGAGTGCCAGCACCATCAGGTCATACATGATGGTCCCGGCTTCCATCTGAAGATTCGGGGTGATCGGGTCGTAGCTCGGCAACTTGTAGCCGGGATCCGGCACGGGCTCATCCAAGGTCTCGAGTTGTCGCCCGATTTTCTTTTCCACCGTGCGGAAGGAGTCAAAATACTCGTCCAGTTTCTGGCGGTCCCGGGCTGGCAGGGAGGCCTGGAGACGTTTCGCATCCGACAAAACACTGTCGAGAGAACTCCGGCCACTCTTGAGAAGATACTCCGTGCGTTCCCGGTCCGATTGGGAGGCGAAAAGCTGTTTGTAGAGCACGCTGGGCCTCATGATAGTCGGGAGTCCGACGCCCTGTTTGGTAAAGCTCATCGATTTCGCCCCCTCGCCGACACCCGTCGCCAGTTCGATGGAAGCAAATCGGGTTTTGCTCCCGATCTCGTCGGCAATCTGTTGATCGACCGAGTAGGAACCGGGAGAATTGCCGCTGAGAAAGTTCGGCCAGGCATTGTGCCCGTTGGGGGCGCGGTGGTCGAGGCCTGAGAAAATCGTGAACTGATTCCGAAACGGTTCGATCGCCTCCAGGGAAAGGGGCGTGGCGTAGTCGGCCCCGGCGGCTTCGGGAAAAAAAGCCTTCTGATGCCATCCAAGGTAGGATCCGATGGCAACAAAGTTTTTCGGGTTAGTGTCGTCCGATGAGGAAGCGCTGAATGCCTCAAGGCTCGGCAAAGCGATCACTGCCGAGGCGCTGCGAAGAAAGCGTCGCCGGTTGATGGAGGAAGTCATGAGGGGAGGTCTGATGGCGGAAAGTTACTGCGGAATCCTGACGAATCCACTCACGCAATCGCCCATGGCATGATTCCGTTTGGGTTGCCGGCATGGACTCGGAAGACGCGGTGTGATGCGGTCGAACGGACCCCGTTCTTCGCATCAAAGGCTGCCGGGGAACGTTCGGCAGCCTCTGGTCACGGACACAAATCCTACCGAGTCGCTGATCCTGTCTCCGGGTCCGTTGACTCAACCGGGAAGCCATTTTATAGAAAGCGATCCATTCCTTTCGGCCAGGGTGTTGTGACGCGAATCTTTCTGCCCAAAGAGCAATTCTTTGACATTTTCCGAATTCAGCCGAATCTAGTGAGGTCAGGCAGACATCACGCGATGTCCGCCGGGTGCTTGGTAACACAATACGTTGAGGCATCCACCCAGATCGGGAAAGAGGACGGACTGCCTCTTTGTGTCATCCCGTGAATTACTCCGGGATCTCTGTGTCTCCGGTTTTGCGTGGGACACTCGCTCATCGAGCTGGGAATTTTCGCGCCTGATCGCTGCGCCGCTGACCTCTTTCACGTCATCAATGAGATGGCGTCATCTCTCGAAACTTATATGTCATTCTCTACTCTCGGCCTCACCGCCGAACTCACTGCCGCGGTAACCGCCAAAGGATACACCACCCCGACTGCGATCCAGGCTCAGGCCATCCCCGCAATTCTGGACGGACGCGACGTCATGGGCGGCTCCCAAACCGGCACCGGCAAGACGGCGGCCTTCACGCTGCCCATCCTGCAACTCCTCACCCAACGGGGCCGTCCCGCTCAGGGAGCTCGTCGCCCCCGTGCGCTCATCCTCACTCCCACCCGTGAGCTCGCTGCTCAAATCGGGGAGAGCGTCACCGCTTACGGGCAGGGCCTGTCCCTCCACTCGACCGTCGTTTTCGGCGGAGTGGGCATTCGTCCGCAAATGGACAAGCTTCGCCGTGGGGTCGATATCCTCGTGGCGACCCCGGGTCGTCTGCTCGACCACTTGGAGCAACGCACGGTCGATCTCAGTGGGGTCGAGATTCTCGTCCTCGATGAGGCCGACCGGATGCTCGACATGGGCTTCATTCACGACATCCGCAAAGTCTTGAAAGTCATCCCTGCTCGTCGTCAAAATCTTTTCTTCTCCGCGACCTACTCGTCGGAGATCAAAAGCCTCGCCGATGGCATGTTGCACAACCCGCTTCTTGTGGAAGTAACGTCACGCAACACCGCCGTCGAACGCATCGCTCAGGTGGTTCACCCTTGTGCCAAGGCGGAGAAGCGCAATTTGCTCTCCCATCTCATCAAAGAAGGCAACTGGAGTCAGGTTCTCGTTTTCACCCGGACCAAACACGGAGCGAACCGTCTCTCGACCCAGCTCGAAAGCGACGGCATCCCTTCCAGTGCGATTCACGGAAACAAAAGCCAAAGCGCCCGGACCAAGGCTCTCGCCGATTTCAAAGCCGGCCAGATTCGGGTGCTTGTTGCCACCGATGTGGCTTCGCGCGGAATCGACATCAGCCGTCTGCCGCACGTGGTGAACTTTGAACTTCCCAACGTGCCCGAAGACTACGTCCACCGGATCGGTCGGACTGGTCGGGCCGGCGAAGAAGGTTGTGCCTGCTCGCTCGTCAGCGCCGAGGAGCGTGGTCTCCTTCGCGATATCGAACGCGTTCTGAAAAGTCCGATTCCCGTGGTCCACATGCCCGGTCACGCCCACGACGAAGCCGACGCCCGTGAGGGACTGCCGGTCCAGGGTCGTGGAGGCAATCGCGGTGGCGGACGTTCCCAGGGTCGCCCTCAAGGCGGCGGTGGCGGACGCGGCCAAGGCAGCGGTCGTCAGGGAGACTCCCGCCAAGGGGGTGCCTCTGGAGGCGGGTATGCTCGTTCCGGTGGAAGCTCTGGCGGAAGTGGCGATGGCCAGCGCCGTCGCAGCTTCGCGGGGCGCGGGTGATTGATCACCGGATCTCTCCGGAGACTCCGGCGAACGTTTTTAGGGGCGTGGACGAAGATCGTTCACGCCCTTTTTCGTGTCCGGTGCCCTCGGCTGGTTGAGGAAAAGCACGCCCTGCTGGACTCGAACCAGCGACCACCGGATTAGAAATCCGATGCTCTATCCAACTGAGCTAAGGGCGCTTTTTGTGGAGAGCAGTATCAGCTCGACCGAGGCTTTGCGCAAGCGCGCGACATCAGGCTGCACTCACACCTTCCGCAACTGCCTACCCAACGCCAGTCTCAACAAAACAAACGCCCCTACCACGAAGCCGACCATGGCGAGGAGATTGAGCTTGAGCGTCTCGAAGCGAATATGAATCAGGGGAGTCTCGCCTTCCGAGGGAAAACGAATGGTCTTCTCCTTCCCAAAAAAGATGTTCGGCGGATCGCCGGTGCGGCGGTAGTCCTGACGTTCGACTTCGGCGCGGGTGAAGAGGTCCTGCACCTTTTCATTGAGGTAGAGACTGGTGGCCGTGGTGCGCGTCTCGGAGGCGGGGCCCTTTTGGTAGAACGGTTCGGGATCAAAGATTCCGTCGGCCAGTTCCGCCCGGATACGGGAGAGACTCTTGGCCACGTCCCGGGGATTTTCGCCGCTGAGACCGTGAACCACCGCGAGCGCCTGCTTGAGCTGATCGAGCCGCGTCTTTTGTTCCGGCGTCAATTCCTGACTCAGTGGAATCAGACTGAAGGCCTGGATCTCGCGATCAAGAAAATTGGTGAGTTCGCTGACCGGATTGTGATTGGCGTGGGCGATGATGACCGACTCGTAACTCCAGCGCAGGGGCATGAGGTGACAGACACCCGGCACCTTGAGTTTGCTGGCTTCCTCCCGTTCATTCTCCGGCACGAACCACTGGCGAATGTTCTGGATGATGTCGAGGCTGCGGTTCATCTCATCGTATTTGATGAGAGCTCCTCCCAGGATGATATTCGGAATGAGGATGAGAGGAATCACATTGATCGCGGTCTTGGGACTGGCGACGATGCTGGAGATGAAGAGGCCGGCCGCGATTCCGACGAAGGCTGTCGAGAACATCCAGAGGAGGTTCGGGAAAAACATGGCTCGGATCCCGAGGATGGCATCGCCGATGAGCAGGTAGATGACGCACTGAATCAACGCGAAAAACCCGAGCGAGATGTATTTTCCAATGATGTAGCCGCCCACCCGGAAGCCGTGATGTCGCTCCCGCTGGAGGATGTTGCGGTCGCGGATGATTTCCTCGGCCGAGTTGGTCATGCCCAGGAACAGGGCGGTGACGAGACTGAGGAACAGATAGGTCGGGATGTGGAAGGCCTTGGCGAAGGTGTAGGTGCCCGACTCCGAGTAGCGCATGACCACTGCGATGAGAATGGCAAGCGCCGGGGCCTCAAGCAGGGTGGTGGCGAGGTTCGACCGGTTGCGCAGCTTGCTGAGGAAGGCGCGTTTGAACTGGTTGGCGAAGCGCACCCAATCGTGCCGGAGGCGACGCGGCGGAGCTTGCGGCGTTTTTTGCAAGGAGACAGTCTGCGAGGTGTCGGAATCGATTTCACGCAGGTTGACCTCCTCAAGCAGGCGGAAGGTCTGGAAACGCTCGGACCAGAAACTTGCATTGAAGCGGCGCGAGGGGATCAGATTGCCGCGTCCGTCGCGCTCGTAGATGACGTCGCCGCCGAGGTCGCGCAGGGGCGTCTCAAGCACGTCGAAGATGAAATCCGGTGTCAGCGCGAGGTGGGCGTTGGCGGCTTCTTCCGGCGGGGCGAGGGGCGTGGCGGAGCAATAGATGCCCTCCTGTTTGCGGGCTTCGTTGAAATACTCAAGCATTTGCCCCGGCGTCCCGAAGAAAGCGAGGCGTCCGCCGTTGTCCAGCAAGATCGCCTTATCGAACATGTGGAAAAGACGGCTGCTCGGCTGGTGGATGGAGACGAGGGTAATTTTGTTGTGGGTCAGGCCGCGGATGATTTCGAGGATGTGCTCGGAGTCCTTCGACGACAAGCCCGAAGTCGGTTCGTCGAAGAGGTACACGTCGGCGATACCGATCATGTCCATGCCGGCATTGAGACGGCTGCGTTGTCCGCCGCTGAGGCTTTTGGTATCGTGATCCCCGGCGAGCCGATGGCGGATCTCGCTGAGACCGAGTTCGATCAGTTTTGAGTCAACCCGGCGGCGGCGTTCGGCGGCGGGGAAATGGGGTGCCCGGATCGCGGCTGCGGTGTCGAGATTTTCTTCGACAGTGAGCAGGGGATCGAAGGTCTCCTCCTGTGGGATCAGGGCAATGTAGGATTTGAGCTGATCGTGGGCTTCGTAGAGGTCCACGCCGTTGAGATCAATCCGGCCGCGCTTCGGTTTGATTTGGCCGCCGAGGGCTTTGAGCAGAGTGCTTTTGCCGCAACCGCTCGGCCCCATGACGCAGACCATTTCTCCGCGTTGGATGGAAAGAGAGATGCCATCCAGCGCGGACGTGCGCCGTTCATACGAGTGGCTGACATCCCGCACCTTGAGGGTGTGGATGACGTTGCGCTCTTCCTCAATGATGCCGTCGGAAAAGTGGCAGCGCAAATATTGTCCGCCGCCGAGGGAGATGACACTGCCGTCTTTGAGGGCGGCCGATCCGCGCACCGTCACCCCTTCCACCGCGATGCTGCGCTCGGATTCGAGGATCTCGAGAGTGCCTGTTTTGGTGCTGGAGTCGCAGCGGATCCGCAACAAGATGCGGCCCGGAGCACCCGGACTGAGAAGGATGTCGCCCGGGGCGAGCTGACTCGGGTCGCTGGAGACGAGATAGGCGGTGCGGTTGGGCGGCAGGCTAAAACGCCCTCCCAGTTCGCGGGCCTTGCGTCGGAGATCGCCGAAGGAAAGCTCCGTGTGGTCGGGGAAGTCGAGTTTGTCCTGAGCGCGGACCTCGAATTTGTCGCCGGGAGCGAGCCGCCGATCGCCGATGACAGCCGCCGTTTTGTTGAGCACCTCCACGAGGATGCGCAGACCGAACGAGATCCGCAGGTAGGTCTGCTTGGTCCGGCTTTTCTCGATGAACTGCTGGCTATTGCTGTCCTGGGCGAGGTAGAGCTGAACGGTGGAGAGATTCTTTTTGGTATTGAAATAGAAGATCAAATCTTCAAAGGCGAGGAATTCCTCGCCGATGAGGATGCGCTGGCCTTCGTAAACACGACAGAACTCGCCCGCATTGACCTGCCGGCCGCGGGCGAGGATGGGGGCCGGACCAAGGTTTTTGATAAGGACCAGATTGAGGAAGCGGAAGGCCACCACCGCATGATCCAGATCGTCGGTGGCGATGGGGATATCGGCGGTTTCACCGGAGGAAAACACCAGGGACTCAAGACGGTGCGGATCGACCCGACCGATTTCTTCGGCCTCCGCCGCGCTGGTCTGGATCAGTTGGGAAAGTTCGCTGGTATTGAGTTGATAGACGATGTTGATCGCCTCGGACGCCACCCCGAGGGTGGTCATGAATTGGTAGAACGTAATCAGGTTCTCCTTGGGCAGACCGGCTCGGCTGATCAGAACGTAGAGTTGCACGCCGAGGAGAATCTTGTCCTCCAGAGGTAGCTGGCCCGCCAAGCTGAGGGCGATGGCGTCGAGGTCTTGCCTCCGACGCAGGGAGCGGATGAAATACTGGCGTAGTTCCGTGTAAATCGCTTCGGGGAAGTCGTAGCGCAGGAAGCCGAGGATGGAGTCGATCTCCGC
>Ga0105049_10009220_pt1 | contig 11378 bp, 10 predicted proteins | sample MAT06_FD_78087 | JGI IMG/M metagenome (GOLD analysis project Ga0105049, IMG submission 78087) | Freshwater microbial communities from Lake Fryxell liftoff mats and glacier meltwater in Antarctica - MAT-06 | ecosystem: Environmental > Aquatic > Freshwater > Ice > Liftoff microbial mat | place...
ATCCCCAGGTTCAGCTTTTCCTCCTGGAAATGCAATTTGTCCGCTGTGCACTCCATCATAATCGGGTCGTTGAATAAGAACTAGATTCCATTTGTTGTTTTCCGGAAATAGGATCAGCATTACAGCACTATTTCGAGGCGGTGGGTCTAGATGCAATGCGTCCGAAGCTGGTAAACGTCCGCGAATGTTCATTAATTGATGAGCTCTTTCTCCGGGGAGATCTTGAGCCAATGAATGTCTGATTTCTTCGATTATATCCAACATATTCGCATGCAAATTAAGGGGTATGTTCCAAAGAGCACATTTTTGTTTGAATTGCGGATGGCTCTTTAGACCTCGTTTCACCCATGGTTCATTGAACCAGAATCCGCACTGGAAGTCGCGATGAAGCGCTGATACAATTTACCCCGCATTACGCATTAGGGCAATTTTTGTAGAATGCGTGCGGGATTCTCAAATCTAAGCGATAGAATACTGCATTCATCGGTAAAATTAGGGTGCAATTTTCCTATCGCTTGATTTGGGTTTATGTATCTGTCACATTCCAATTCCGTTTCACTCCATTGGCCTATAGCAGCTACTATGACGGCATTTGCCACTTCATGCTTATTAAATAGTCCAAACTATTTTATAAGCAGAATTGGTATTATCCCGAATCACGCGATGGCGATATCGGAATTCATAGGTCGAACTATTACTTTGCTCCATCGTGTAGATTCGAGAAACCCGCAGCACATTAACCGCAAGACACTTCCAATGCGCAATGCGGGATTATTTGATGGTGTATATTCATACATCAAGCATAAAAATCGGGAAATTGCTTGATATCAAAGGGGGTTAGTGCTGTAATAGATTTCCAATGCGGATTCTGGGTTGAATGATTTTGCGAATAGAGGAACTGTGTAGCGAGGTGAAGTGGAATTTGGAGGTTCAATTTATTCTGTCAGTTTGAGTTTCATTTTATATTTTAGAGCCCATTAACAGAAAAATGCCGACTTATCTCCTAAACGAAGAATTCTGGTTTCCTCCGCTTGAAGAACAGGACCATGAAATTGTAGCCGTCGGCGGAGACTTGAGTCCTGAGAGGCTATTGCTCGGTTATGTTTCCGGTATTTTCCCTTGGTACAACGAACCGGGTGAGATCATGTGGTGGAATCCTTTCAAAAGATGTGTACTGTTTTGCAAGGAAATCAAAGTGAGTCACAGTATGCGAAATGTCTTTAATAAGAATCTATATCGAGTGACTTTTGATCAGGCCTTTAGCGAGGTCATGCAAGGATGCAGGAGTGGCGAACGCGAAGGTGAGACTTGGATTCATACTGAAGTAGTTGATGCATATTGTCTCTTGCATGCATTGGGATATGCCCACAGTGTAGAAGTATGGGATGGTGAAGAGTTGGTGGGCGGTTTATACGGAGTCAGTGTAGGTTCAATATTCTTTGGTGAAAGTATGTTCAGCAAAAAGCAAAACTCTTCGAAGTTTGCACTTATCAAACTCGCCGAAAAGCTAAACACTCTTGGCTTCGAACTAATCGACTGTCAGGTTTACAACGATCATTTAGGTAGCATGGGGGCAAAAGAGATAGATCGAGAGCATTTTATTCAACTACTCAATTCAAAAACAGAAGATCGAACGTTCCAAGGCAATTGGTCTCTTATGCCTGAATTTAAAACAGATTTTGCAGATGGAAGCGCCGTGAAGCCCTGAAAGTCTGCAGCGACAATTTCATTTGAAAAATCAAGGTTTAAGAGGTAGAGAGTAAATCAAATAATTCCTCCTCCGCGCACTGCACTTGATCTCCTGTCTTCATATTTCTCAAGCAGGTTTTGCCCGATTGAATTTCATCAGCGCCAATCATGACTACGAAAGGTATTTTTTTATCGTCGGCAAACTTCATTTGCTTTTTCAACTTAGCTGCCTCGGGATAATATTCTGAAGCAATGCCACGTTTTCTAAGTTCAAATAGTAGTTTCAAGCAATAACTGCTTTCATTCTCTCCAAAGTTTACAATAAGTGCGCGCGTAGTCTGACCAATTTCATCCGGAAAAAGATTGAGTTCTTCTAACACGTCATAAATTCGGTCGGCACCAAAAGAAATTCCAATTCCTGAAACCCCAGGTAGTCCGAATATACCTGTTAGGTCATCGTAGCGCCCACCGCCACAGATGCTGCCCATAGCTATGCCATGCGCCTTCACTTCGAAGATGGCTCCGGTGTAATAGTTCAGACCCCTTGCCAATGTAATATCCAATTCAAGTTGACCGTTCAAAAATCCGATTTTCGCAGATTCATTCAGAACGTATTCAATTTCATCAATGCCCTTTATTCCAATTTCACTTGCTGAAAGGCCACTTCGGAGCATCGCAAGTCTCGATTCATTAGTTCCTTCAGAGGTGAAAAATGATTTTATAGAAGTAAGATTGGCTTCGCTAAATCCTCTTTCTTTCAATTCCTTTTCTACTCCATCCCATCCAATTTTATCTAGTTTATCGATGGCCACTGTCATATCAGTCATTTTATCTGAGATACCCGCCACCTCTGCAATTCCGGCCAGAATTTTTCGATTATTGATCTTGATTGTGAATGAAGGAAGACCCAGTTCTGACAGAGCTTTATCGAAAAGTTGAATCAATTCTATTTCACTAACCAAACTTTCTGAACCAATAATGTCGGCATCACATTGATAGAATTCACGGTATCTTCCCTTTTGAGGTCTATCTGCGCGCCACACAGGCTGGATTTGATATCTTCTAAATGGAAAGGTTATTTCATTTTTGTTCATAGCCACATATCGAGCAAAAGGCACCGTTAGATCATATCGCAAAGCCTTTTCGCAAATGGCAGGTGCGATTTTTTTTAAGTCTTTATTTGCTATCCACTCATTATCTACTTTTTTCAGAAAGTCTCCGCTATTGAGAATTTTGAAAATAAGTTGATCACCTTCATCTCCATATTTACCAGTTAAGGTGGAGAGGTTCTCCATACTTGGAGTTTCCAGTGCTTCAAATCCAAATATTTCAAAATATCTTCGAAGTAATCCAAAAATATATTGTCTGCGAGCCATTTCCCGCGGTGAAAAGTCTCGTGTTCCTTTTGGTATGGATGCTTGATTCATCTAGTAAAAAATTTCCGATTGAACTTGGATGTTTTTAGAGGTTCCTAATCCTTTTTATTATTTTGACTTCTCTGCCTTATGAATACATAGACTAGTAACAAAATCAGCCCTATCCAAATAAATCTCATCATTTTGTAAAGGTGTGAATTTTAATCAGGAATATCCTCTGACTAATAGCCCGCGAAGATAGATGATTCATAGACGTACCTTTGCGTCATAAATGATATCAGCTGTTCAATTAAAAGGACATACCGGGCCCCTCTACGTTTTATGCGCTGGCGCACAATCCGGTCGCTTTTTTTCGGCGGGTTCAGATGGTTTTGTGGTAGAATGGGATTGCGCGACAATGGCTCAGGCCGGCAAAGTAATTCGGGTGGGCGAGGCAGTTTACAGCTTGCATTTCGACCGAGAAAATGAAATTTTGCTGATAGGAACTTCCGGTGGAAAGATTCATGTTGTTGACTTTCGAACCTCAAAGGAGTTGAGATGTCTTGAGGTTCACAGCAAGGGTATATTTGGATTTTACAAATTGGATGAAGGTCGAAAGTTCATGGCCTTAGGAGGCGACGGGCAAACTAGTTTGTGGTCATATCCCGATTTTGAATTACTGAATTCGCATCAGTGGCATGGAGGTAAGTGCAGGGAATTGGTTGCTATTAGTTCTTCTTTATACGCGATGGCAACTTCTTCAGGAGAACTCATTGTAATAGACCCTTTGCTTTCGATAATTCAAAAGAGATTTGAGGCTCATTCGAGCGGAATGACATCCTTGGCTATTCATCCGAAGAAACCCATATTACTCACAGGCGGCAGAGATGCGCATATGAATTCTTGGAATATTGAGAACGATTTCGAAAAAATATTGTCAATGCCCTTGCACAATTATGCCATTTATGACATGAGTTTTGATCCAAGTACAACGATTCTGGCGACAGCGAGTCGCGATAAAACCATAAAGCTCTGGGATGCTTCGAGCATGGAGCTTATACAAAAACTCGATTTCCATGCCGGCGGGCACACTAGATCGGTAAATGATCTTCTATGGATTTCTGAGAAGCTGTTTGTTTCTTGCGGCGATGAAGGAGTAATCGTGGTATGGAGTTTAAAATAGTTGTAGAGGGTCCCTTTTCATCAAACTTCCAGGCAAACACGGTAGCCAGCATGCGAACGTACGTTCAACACAGCGCCATTTTCAAAAATGAGATATTGGCCTTTGATACCCACTAATGTTGAAACGATTTCAGGTTCTTTATCAAGTTTAATGGACCGAACTTTAACAGGATATCGCAGCACAGGGTATTCTATTTTGGTAATAGCGTCATCATCAAAAATAAACTCTTGATATTCTTCAGGCAGAAGACCAAGGGCATCTTCTTTCGCATCGATCATCGGCTGGAGATTGGTGAAAACATTTTTCAACATGTTTTGCCAATGAGTTTTATCGGAAAAATGATCTTTCATGGCAACTTCAATAAGTCCAGCCAACTGCCTGTATGGGGTTTGAGCAATTAGAATTCCTTCGCTGGCTCCCTGATCAATCCATCGGTAGGGTACATTTGATGAGCGTGTTACACCCACTTTTATATCGCTAGTTCGGGTGAGGTATACGAAGTGAGGTTGATTGTGATTTTTTTGTTCCCAATCAAAATCTCGTAAGGCAATTCCTTCATGAATCCTACTAAGTTCAGGACGCAGTATACTGGGTGTAGCCGCGGGCGAGGTGAGCCAAGCATCGTAACTCAAACCTTCACCAAAAGTTTTTTTTATTTTTTTTCCTGTGGCAATACAGTGAATCTCGTTCAAAAAACTGAGCCTCACTTCTTTGCCTACAAAAGGATTGAGTTCAAATGGATCCATTGGCTCTAGTACATCTGCCGTCGTCCATTGATAATGTACAACATCATCTAGTCTGGATGACATTTTTCTTAAATTTCCTGTGATCTTCATCACTGGCAAAACTAAATATTGTAAGACATTTGCGAACTATTGAAGAACAAACATTATTTGAATACAATGGAACACACAGCTCTGAAAAATTATGTTGAAGGGAATATGCCGGGTAGTCTTACTTATGCGGAATACCGAGAACTTGTAACAAAGTTGCACGATGAAGGCAAGGTTACAGGTCACGAGCAGTCTGAATCATTACTTGAATACAGCAAATTGAATGAACACCGAATGAATCGTTGGGATAAACATTTTAAGGTTCAGGAGGATTTTGCTACAGATTTTTCATTGCCCAAGGGTAAGTTTTATTGGCTTGTAATTACAGAAGGTTGGTGCGGCGATTCGGCACAGGTGCTGCCAGGTATTGTGAAAATTGCTGAACTGTTCCCACAAATCGAATTGAAGGTAGTACTTCGAGATGACTATCCTGATTTGATGAACGAGGTGCTAACCAATGGCAAAAAGGCTATACCAATTCTGGTTTGTTTGAATGAAGAGGGAGACTTTTTGTGGAAATGGGGTCCGCGTCCTGCCATAGCCGATGAGCTTGTGCAGTCTCATAAGTTGAAGGCTGATTATGATGCCGAAGAAATGAAAAAGGAATTACACCTATGGTATGCGCGCAACGCTCAATTGGTTGTATTGGAAGAGTTCAAAGAGGTGTTGAAAAATTGGCTGGCCGTTGTAAATTGAAGTCATTCCAAGGTTGAATAGAAATTAAAATCCGCTTACTTCGCATTTTTTTTTATTTTAGCCCTGCTTTCGAACCAAGCATAAACCTTTTAAATCTAAATAATCATGAGAAGACCTCTACTATTAGCATGTGCCTTATTGGGCGGAATGGCCGTTTCGGCTCAAACACTTTTATTTGACGACAATTTTGACAATCTATCAGCCGGCATGGGAGTTGCCGAGCAAAACTCAGGTTGGGACACTTGGGATGGAAGTGCAGGTGTAGACGGAGAAGTTTCGTCAGACTTTGCCTCTAGCGGTTCAAATAGTGCCAAAATTGATGGAACTGGAGTCGATTTAGTATTACCGATTGGCCCGTATAACGGATCAGGTAAGTACGATGTAAAATTCAAAATGTATATTCCTATCGGCTCAGGCGGTGCTTATTTCAACGCTTTGCACCAGTGGAGCAGTTCAAGTACTTCTTATCAGTGGGCAGTTGATGTGTTCTTCAACAATCAAGGAAATGTTACTTGGACAGCAGGTTTTGTAGAAGGCGGAGATGCTCAAGTAACGCTTGGTCAGTGGTTTGATATTCAGATTACGGCCGATCAAGATGCTGATTTGGGCTACCTCTATTTGAATGGCGAAATGATTCATTCTTGGACTTGGTCTTTGAACAACGCCAATGGAATGGCAGGTCTGAACCAAATTGCTGCAGTAGATTTCTACGGAACTAATACTTCTCAAGGTGAAGGTCTCTACTACATTGATGATGTGGAGCTTTGGGAATCAACTGGTGTATATGTTCAGGCTGTAAATGGACCATCTGAACCGGCATTTTTCCCTAATCCGGCGAATGATAATCTGACCGTAAGCCTTCCTGAAACATGGAACGGAGCGACTATTCAAGTGATCGACCTCACAGGAAAAGTGGCCATTGAAAGAAGAAACGTTTCAGTTGTGAATACACATTTTGATCTTTCTTCTCTCGCCGGGGGTGTTTATTTGGTGAAAATGAAATCAGAGAGCAACGAACTTACTAGAAAACTCATCATCAGAAATTGATTTTGAGCTGATACAGCATGAAAGCCCTGCCATTGGCGGGGCTTTTTGCTTTTTTGGAACGGACTTTGCTATCCCGCATGAGAAATTTACAAGGGTCTTTTGGAAAGGAAATGTTAATAGATCAATTGGGAACAACCTCCATGTGAATTTTGCAGTCAATTGAGCAAACAGTAAGAACCATATGCTAATACAAGTATCCAGATTTATTATCGTCCTTTTCGTGTTGTCCGCCAGCATCGCTAAAGCCCAAAGTCCATACACTATAAAAGGTAAAATTTTGGGGTTGAAAGACACTTCTATTTATCTCGCCAATTACTATGGTAGCAAGTTGTATTATAATGATACAGCCAAGGTGGACTCCAAAGGAATGTTTTCTTTTCCGGGAAAAGCGTACAATGAGTGTGGCAAATACGCTCTCGTTCTGCCAGGTCCTAAGCTGATCGAGTTTATCGTTGACCAAGAAAATATTTTTATCGAAGCCGATACGAGTGGTCGAATCGATGGAATAAAGGTGAAAGAGTCAGAAAACAACCGAATATTTTTCGACTATGTAAGATTCATTAACGACAAAAGAAAGCAACGCGAGCCATGCGATAAACAATTGTCGGATACAGTGAACGTGCCAACAGAGGCAGACAAGGAGCGGTGCAAAGAACTCATCAATAGGCTAAATGATGAAGTGGTTGCTTATCAAAAGAACTTATTAGACAAATACCCGAATCTGCTTGCTGTAAAGTTGTTGAAAATGAACATCGAAATCGAGGTTCCTGAAGCACCGCAAGGCCTTTCGGAAGACGATGCGGGAAAATGGAAGTACTATTATTACAGAGATCATTATTGGGACAACGTAGACTTAAAGGATCCGAGAATGGTGCGCGATCAAGGTTTTCAAAGGTTGTTAGAGAAGTACTCATCTCAAGTGATGCCAATGATTCCTGATACAATATGTGTACTAGCAAAAAATCTGATTGATAAAACAGCAGGCAATGAGGATGGATTCAAATTCATTGTGCATCATTTTACTTATTGGGGTGAAACCTCAAAAATCATGTGCATGGATCGCGTATTTGTATTTATGGTAGAGAACTATTATAAAACCGGAAAAGTATCGTGGCTCAAAGAAGATAAGATGAAACAGATAGTGGAGGCGAGCGATGAAAAGCGTTATTGTCTTTGTGGTGAAATTGCACCAAACATTATTCTTCCCGATACAACAGAAAAAAAATGGGTGAGCATGTATGACGCTGGAGCCAAGTACACGATGGTTGTAATTTGGGAGAGCAACTGTGGTCATTGTAAAAAGGAAATCCCTAAACTGCTTGATGTTTACCACAAATGGAAGGACAAAGGTTTAGGTGTTTATGCAATCGAAAATGAATTGGAGAATAAGGAGTGGAAAAAGTTTGTGCGCGAAAAAAATCTCGATTGGATAAATGTAAGCGATAGCCCAGCTATTATGAAGCAGGATAGCGCAAATGTTCTAATGCTCAAACGGATTACAACGGAGCAAAGTCTCAACTACCGAAAGTATTGGGATGTAAACAGCACCCCGAAAATGTACCTTATGGACAAAGACCATAAGATCATTGCCAAAGGGCTTAGTGCGGAGCAGTTCGATGAGCTCTTACAAAAACTGGAAGATGGAAGCGAAGATCCATTGAAAAACATCATTATGTCCGAACCAGAACCGGAAGATGAGGCTCCCAAGAAGCAGACTCCAAGACCAAATCCGAAAAAAGTAAATCCCCCCAAACAAAGCAATCAATAACAACTGAATAACTCTTCGGCCAATTATCATTGTTTCCGAACAAAGGTGATTGGCTTTTTTTATGGAATTCCCTGAATTTACTCGATAGGAAATACCAATGTTATACCAATCTTACTTAATAAATGGTCTATCCTACAATGCGCGTTGGAAGCCAGTTTTGGGCAATGAGCTGCAGGATTTTGCACCCATGAAGTGCAAAGTGTAGTTAGAGTAGCTGTTAGAGGCCAATGAATTGAAATTGCATTGGACTATTACAGAAACATAAACGTTATAACAGCCAATGCAGGATTACTTTTGTTCTTGGTTATGACTGACCAAGAGATTAGCTAGTCAGAACTATAGGGGTTAACTATTACTATTTCGGCGAACTTTAACGAGAATGATTAAAACTTCAAAATCAGAGATAGAACACTTGTTGGTTAAATGCATGTCGGTAAAGAAGGTGGAATCTTTGGCTAGGCTATGCAAGAAGGACCCGGAGATGCTCGAAGAAATTGTCGAGTTGTCTATTAAAGGAAATGAAACTAAATCAGCGAAGGCTTCATGGGTTCTTTCGAAAGTGGCTCAGAAGTACAAGACACCAATAGATTCTCATACGCCGAAGTTGGTAACTCGGTTGGAAAGTGAATGCACAGGGGGAATTAAAAGAGAATTGCTGAAAGCCTTACTCCATTCTAAAATTCATTCGAGTGAAAATTTGAGTTTATTGGACATACTTCTTTCAATCCCCTTAAGCACAAACGATCCCGGAGTAAAGTACATGGCGTTAAAACATTTTGAGAAGTACATGAAAGTTCAACCTGAACTGAGTGGCGAAATTATTCAAGTGTTGCAGATGAGTCTCGAAAGAAACGGGGGTTTATGGCGAACACAGGCTATGAAATTGATAAATAGAAAAATGAGCCGAAAGCCTTCGAATGATCATTTCTGAATATCGAGGCACATACTCAGAAAAAATTAAATTTTGGACTCAACGGGAGAATACATCCTAATCTTCGAGTTGCAATTCTTCGATAGCTTTCATGAACGTTTCGTTTGGAATGCGCTTGTTTCCATCGGCGCGATAGGGAGTTTTGAAACTTTCGATCCAAAACATTTCCATTTCACCTTTTCCTTTTACCTGCATCTTTCCTCTTGGGGCAATGTAGAAATAGTCTTTTAGTTGAAGAGCGGTAGAGAGCGAAGTATTTATTCTTCCAGGTTCTCCATTACCCTCCATTCTGCTTGCCGTATTTACGGTATCCCCCCAAATGTCATATGCGAATTTTTTCTTTCCTACTACTCCGGCAATGATTGGACCTGAGTGAATTCCAATGCGAATAGGCCATTGTGTTTGACCATCTGTTACACGTTGATCATTGATCTGTTCGGTGATATTTGCCATTTCAAGGGCAAATGCAGCCATTCTCAGTGCATGAGATTTGCTTCGCTTTGGAATTCCGCTGGCGCACATATACGAGTCGCCAATGGTTTTTATTTTTTCAATGCAATACTTATCGGCTACTTCATCGAAAGCATTGAAGAAAGTATCTAGAATATCCACTAATTGTTGTGGTTCCATAAAGGTTGTCATAGCCGTGAACCCAGAGAAATCTGAGAATAGAACAGTTGCTTCTTCATAGTTCCGGGCATCGCTCCTTCCGTATTCTTTCAGCTCGTTTACAGTGTCTTTGGGGAGGATATTGAGCAGAAGGTTTTCACTTTTGTTCTTCTCTTCATTCAATTGTTCTGTTCGTTCTTCCACTTTCAATTCAAGGATGTCCCTTTCTTTTTCAAGTTTTCGAATGCGCCAACGATAGATCAAATAAAATGTCAGTAGAATCAAAAATCCAATAAGGCACAGGAACCAAGGAGTTTGCCAATACGGAGGTTGGACTACAAAAGAGTATGCAACCACTTCACTTACTTGTTGAGTAGAATTGATTGCTTTCACCTCGAAAGAATACTTACCCGGAGCCAAACTGCTGTAAGTGATGTGGGTTGTATTTCCGAGTTCAATCCATGTTTCATCCATTCCTTGCAACTTCACAAAGTACATGATGGATGAGGGATCATGCCAGTCACGGGCACTGAAATGAAATGTCAAGTGATTCTGATCATGGCTGAAACATGGTTTTTCCGGCAAGAAATTCCATGCTGAAAGTCCTGAATAATAAATATAGTCGCTTAGTAATGACCCGAAATAGGACTCATCACGGCGAATGCGAAAATCGCCTCCTTGATCTACATTTTTATTCCAATTGACATCTTCAAAAAACAAAAGTATATCATCAATAGATACTAATGGGGCGCTGGAATCTGCGACATATCTGTCGGGAAAGAAAACGGCAAGTGAGTTGTTTGTGCACCACCATATTCTATCAAACGTATCACTTATTACATTATTGAAAACGACATCATCTTCAAGCAACCCCTCTTCTCGACTATGAATAGTCCACAGCCATCCTGATCCATTGGTTCCGCGTTTTTCAAGTTTGCAGATACCCTTCTTCGTTCCTGCCCACACATTTGAATTATCATAAAAAAGTGCCATGATAAAGAGATCGGGAAGTCCCTCCTTGGTGGCAATGATTTCGTATTTTATTTTTGCTGATTCATCGAGCAGTCCGTCAGACGCTTTGAAGACTATTATTCCACCTCCATCACTACCTACCCAAATTTCATCTTCAATCGGTAATATGCTTTGACAAGATAAGCCGCCTTGCGATATTCTTTCGCCTATTCTGAGGTACGTGCGCGATTTGTAATCCCCTTGATTGATAGCAGGAATAACAATTACTCCAGCGTCGGATGCAATCCAAATATTA
>Ga0105049_10009221_pt1 | contig 11375 bp, 7 predicted proteins | sample MAT06_FD_78087 | JGI IMG/M metagenome (GOLD analysis project Ga0105049, IMG submission 78087) | Freshwater microbial communities from Lake Fryxell liftoff mats and glacier meltwater in Antarctica - MAT-06 | ecosystem: Environmental > Aquatic > Freshwater > Ice > Liftoff microbial mat | place...
AGGCCGCAGTAAGCGCACGGAGTTTTTGCACGCTGGCGGCTCCGGTTACGGGCAATCCGGTTGGATCAAGCAGCCCCAACTGTACCAACGCCGAGGCTTGATCCCAATAGATGCGCTCATAGGTAATTCTGCCCGCTGGGTCAAAGCCAACAATCACGACAAGGGCAAGTTCGACAATTTTCCCAGTCGGCGCAAGACCGGGCAACAGCGAATCCATTATCATGGTATGCGTGAAGCGCGCTACACCCTCTTCCACCAACTGATCGGTGCCAAAGGTGCGCGAGAGGGTAATGATTTCGGCATCCGGCGGCAGGAATTTTCCTACCAGGTGATTGGCGTAGAAGTGGCGTACATCCGCATAGCCTGTGCCGCCGGTCATGGTGGGGACGTGATAGACATAAGGATTGTCGTTCATGGTCGCCATGGTTCTTTCCAAGTCGCCGGTTATTTCGGCGTACACATGCTGCTGAAAGGTCTCTAGCATGGTATGTTGTGTCGCGGTGAGATGGGCTTGCTCATTCATTGGAATGGGTATCTCCTACATCGCGACAGGTCTGGCTTTGGGCATTGACCGCGATCACAGCACCAGTCAGTAAGCTGGTATCTTCACCAGTTGCACCTATCGCGACCGCGACCTGCCCAACAATCGCGGCCGCAGCCTTGGCTTTCGCGTGACGATTTCCCCAGCTTGATCACCTTGTAGAAATAGGCGTTACGCAGTTGCCTGGGAACGCCGGCAGGATGCCGGCCTGCCACCAGAGATGGCAACGCTGCCAACTGCGTAACGCCTAAGAAAGCAAACAACCCTGTGCTTGCTTTCCACAAAGTTCTATAGGCAGGGCAGCCCAAAGCCGCCATCATGGACACATGTTCAACGGAAATCGACCATAACCTCCACTTTGTACGGATACACCTCATCATTTTATGGCAATTGGCGCAGACTGTGGTTAAATATCTGCTGGTTTTGCTAGAAGCCGGTCGGACATTCGTAGCTTTGATTACAATCTATGCGATCAAAGCCGGTAACTAGCGCCGTTCGTATGTTTGTGTGATGTAAGGATCGTGCCATGTTGCGCAGTTATATCAATCCGATTGAAGATCAGGCAGCCAAACGCCAGCTTCCGCGTCTCATGTTTGAAGGGCTATTGCTGGGCGGCAGCGGTCTCGGTGTCCTCGCCCTGATTTTTGAAATCGCCGCCGACGCCTTTAGTGTGGCCGCCTATCAAACGCTCCTAGCGATTCATGGGGCTAATGGCTATCATACCATTGCGATCTGGGCCTTTATTACGCTCTCGACCCTGCTCTTGTTGGGTATCGTGCCCGCCTACAAAGCCGGTTCCTATCTGCGTCCCAATGCCGGTGGCAGTGGGCCATTAGTTGAAGCGATTGGCCCACCCCGCTTACGCTGGCTCTCTTGGATCGGCACCAGTCTCTTTTTTATCGATGCGATTCTTACGATTATTATCAGTTCCATCTCTGCGGCCGATGGCGTTATGCTCATCTACCCCGAGCTGGCCGCCTATCGTATCTTACTGGCAGAATTTTTTGCTTTCTTCATTATGGCGGTTCTCGTTGCCGTGGGCCCCAAACGCGCGGTCCCGCTCTTTTTGATCGGTGGTGGTGCCTTCACCCTCTTCACCCTGGCTGCCCTGAGCATGGTGGGGGTCAGTTCCGCGGCCAATCCCAATTGGGCCTTTTTGACAGAAGGCATTGTCAACCGCTTAGAAGCCAGTGGCGTGGTCGAGCATGTCGTTCGGGCCGAGAGCGATGTCTCGGCCCTTGGCATGGTGCTCTTTTTTCAATTATTTCTAAAATCGATGTCCAGCGCGATGTTGGGCTTTTCCGGCTATGAAGTGATTCCGGCCAGCGGCAAACATGCGGCATTACCAAAATGGAAAGTGATCAACACCGCGTTGACATTAGCCGCGGTCTTTTTGATTGGTACGGGTGTCGTTCAGCTTTATGCGGCCAAACAGTGGAACATCCCGGCAACAGAAGGCTACAGCACGCTGTTGATTGAGTATGAGATTATGGCAGCCCAATCGTTTGGCCAGGGGATTGCGCCCGAAGATGTGATTGTCACCGAAAATGATCGGGCATCTGCAACCAAGCTCTATGACGAGCTACCAGCCCGAACGGGCACACAGGAACTGTTGGGCACGGCTCCGCATACGCCAACCGATTTAGCAAATTTGCCGCGTGAAGCCTATATCGACCGCGTGGCCTATGACATTGCCATTGCGCGCCTTTTGAACAACGCCACTAGCAACAGTTTTGGCGAAAGTTTTCTTTTGATCGCGGGCGTCTTGTTGGCGTTCATCTTGTTGCTGGCGCAGGGAGGTGGCTATATCGGGGGTGCGGCGGTGGCCGCCAATTCAGCCCGGCTGGGCCGACTGCCCAGTATCTTTGCCGACGACCGCATCGGCATTGTCGTCATCTGGGCCATCTCGGCGATCCTGATTCCGATTATTCGCGAGGTGGTCATCGTCGAAGCCTACTATGCCTTTGGCTTTGTCAGCGCTTTTGTGATCACCAGCACAACCGTCTTTTTTGTGCGCGATGATGCCCTCCATGAACGGGGCATTGTACCTGGTTCAACAGAAGCAAAATCGCTGCGCTTTGCTGGTTTGCGCGGCATGATCGCCAGCTATATTATGATGTTGATCTTGATCACACAAAAGACCGATGCATTGGTTGCCATCATGATTGCTGGCACGGCGATTACACTGTTCCAGATCTATATCGCCAATGGCAACCTTAGACGCAAAGCCAAAGAGGTTGCCCCGCCGGCTTTCCCACCCGGCACCCGCAAAGCGACCTACGAGATGGGTGTGCAGCGCGCCCATGATGAGGCACGCCAACGCGGGGTGGTCGCCGCGTTGGAACAGTTGATCGAAACCGGTGCGCTCACCAAGTTCAATGTGGATACTGTCCGCATCCACAAATTGGTCTGCTATCTATATAACATTAACCACGATCTCTTTCATCATGGCCACCACGAAGAACATGCACGCATCGAAGAGCCCAATCTGGCCCTAGAAAAGACCTACCAAACGGCCTATCAACAGCGCGCCCAAATTGCACGCCGCATTGAAGACTATTCCCATTTTGGGATTTTTATGTTTATTCATAACTACCATCTCAATTGGGTGTCGCCCGAACATGGGCGCGATGTGCGCATCGTACAACAGGTAATGCTCGACATTCTTTTCCCACAAACACCGCATGATGAGATTTGGGCCGAATATCAAGCCTTTGAAACGCAACGCTTGCCCGAACCGATCTGGCAATTCAGTCGCCAGCGTTACCTGTGGGCCAAAGATCAATGGCCCAATCTCAGTGGGCGCATCACCACCATCTGGACGTTGCAAGATTTCGGCCTGATTCCCAGAGAATTGGATATCAAAACTGTTATTTCCGTGGCGGATGGCAAACAATATAAGCTGGTCAAAATTCACATGGGCGCAGCGGGCGAGGATGTGTCCACCGAAAAGGAGACAGTGACTACGCTCGAAGAAGCGGTTGCCGAGGATCACAAAGACGCAGACGATCAGACATAAATTTGTTAGTTTTTTTGTCATTGGTCATTTGTCACTAGTCAGTGGTCATTCGTCGTTTGTCACTGATTATGGGTAATCGATTCACACGCTATGCGGCCAGAAGATATTCTAACCACAGTAGAACAGACTTTTCGGGCGTCGTCGGGGCGCGTGCTGGCAACGTTGATCAGTACGTGCCACGATTTTGAGTTGGCGGAAGAAGCCATGCAGGATGCCTTTGTGGTTGCCCTAGAACGCTGGCCCCAGGAAGGCATCCCCGATAACCCCGCGGCGTGGATCACAACCACAGCGCGCAACAAGTTGATCGACCGCCTACGTCGGCAGCAGGTGTTGCCGCGTAAGCTCGCGGCCCATCAAGCTGTCTATTCCCAATCCCTTGTGCTCCAGCCATTGGATGACGCAGGCACAGAGTATCGCGACGAACGGTTGGAACTGATCTTCACCTGTTGCCATCCGGCACTCGCTTTTGAAGCACAAATTGCGTTAACGTTGCGCACCCTGGGCGGGCTAACCACCGAAGAAATCGCCCATGCGTTTTTGACACCCGTGCCAACAATGGCGCAACGCCTGGTGCGCGCCAAGCGCAAAATTCGCGAGGCAGCCATTCCCTTTGGCGCACCCCCTGGCCCATTGATCGACGAACGCTTGGAGGCTGTACTCGCCACCCTTTATCTGATTTTTAACGAAGGCTATGCCGCCTCGGCAGGCGATGCCCTGGTGCGGCATGATCTATGCAACGAAGCGATCCGCTTAACGCGCTTGCTGGTCATGCTCTTGCCACCGCCACCTACGTCTGCGGCAGAAGTGCTCGGATTGTTGGCACTGATGGTGTTACATCATGCACGCCGCGAGGCACGGTTGGACCAACAGGGCGCGCTGATGACCTTGGAAGAACAAGATCGCACATTGTGGCAGGCCGCCGAGATCGCTGAGGGGCTCGCGATTCTCGACCAAGCACTGTTATTGCGCCAGCCTGGACCCTATCAAATCCAGGCGGCGATCAGTGCCCTGCACGGCCAAGCAACAACCCCCGCAGCTACCGATTGGCCACAAATTGCCGCGCTCTATGGGTCCCTGACGCGCTATCAAGCGTCGCCCATCGTGGCGCTCAATCAGGCTGTGGCCATTGCCATGGTAGAGGGACCACAGCAGGGACTAGCGCTGATTGAGCGCCTGGGCAGCGACGGCCAGTTGGACGAATATCACCTGTATCATGCGGCCCGCGCCGATCTATTGCGGCGCGCCAGGCTTTGGCACGCCGCAATAGATGCCTATCAAGCCGCCATGGCACGCGCAGAAAATCAAATTGAACGCGCCTACCTGGCGCGCCGCCTGGCCGAAGTCCAACAAGCGGCGCAGCAAGCGAGTTCCTAATAGATAAAACCCTTAAAAGTCATAGATAGCGTCTCGTGTATTATCGAGTTTATTGGGTTGACTTTTAAATGGTTTGTCCATAAGTTTCCCCACATCCACCTCTTAGCATCGTTCGCCCGTCCGCATGGGCGAACGATACGCCGAGCCATGGCAGGGACATACCCAAGCCACCGATTCTCCTCCTTCATCCTTACAATACCTGTCTATCCTGTCGCAAAAAGCCCTTTTTTTCGATATTAATTTGCAAGGTTTAATTGCGAAATCTTCTGCCATAATCATAAACAGAGATCGTAAGCAGAATGGATACAGCTCACAAATAGCATGGGCAGCCACGGCAAACTTGCTCGTTACGTAGGGGATGATGATGAATTTACGCAATCAAAGGGCGCAGGCCGCTAAACAATTTTTTTTGACAGGTGTCCAGCTCACTGCGTCGCCAATGCCCTGCCCAAACCCGATGCGCGTCTTTTGTGCGCTCATCTTGAGCATTATCCTGGTGAGCGTTTGCGGCGCGCCGCGTACGGCCCAAGCTGCGGATGCAGTGGATGCCAACACGCCGTTCGACAATGTAGGGCGTTCTATACAAATTGTGGGTGGTGAACCGGCAGAGCAGGGCGAATGGCCCTGGCAAGTCTACGTGCGTTCTGGCCCCTATATGTGTGGCGGCACATTGATTCAGCAAGCGTGGGTGGTGACCGCAGCCCATTGTGTGACGAACCATGATAATGAAGTCTACGCACCTGCGGAAATTCGGGTCACCTTGGGTGAGTATGATCGCACCAAAGTAGATGGTACCGAACAGCTCATCAATATTAGCGAAGTGATTCCACATCCTGCCTATAATGCGCAGAGCAACGACAATGACATTGCGCTGCTGCACTTAGCTGCGCCCGCCACGCTGGGCAATGGGGTAGGCGTGATTCTGCCAGTCACTACGCCGACCGACGACGCGCTTGTGGTGCAGGGTGCACAGGCCATGGTAACGGGTTGGGGTGCTACGCGCGAAGGCGGGGCGATTGCAACGCAACTCATGGAAGCCCTAACGCCCATTGTCACCAATGCCGATTGTAGTCTTTCCTATGGGACAATTACGGATAATATGCTCTGTGCCGGTTATGTCGAAGGTGGCAAAGACGCTTGCCAAGGCGATAGCGGTGGCCCGTTGGTGGTCCCAACGCCTGACGGCAGTTGGAAATTAGCCGGTGTGGTGAGCTTTGGCTATGGATGTGCGCGGGCCAATTTTTATGGCGTCTATACGCGTGTTGCGAATTATGTACCGTGGATGGAACAATGGATCGGCACCTCCCTCACTACACCGGACGAAACAACAACGCCAGTAGGTGCGGAAACGCCCACGACCGATGAGAACACAAGCGCCACACTTGCCCCGGACCAAGCCATAACGTTGGCGATTGCCAGTGCCAATGGCGCAACGCTCACGCTGGAAATTCCAGCCGGAACAGTTGACAGCGAGACGGTGCTCCACTACCGCCTGTTGGACGCAACAGCCATCCAAGCAAACACCATCCGCATGGGTGGCCTAGCCTTTGCGATCATGGCCAGCCGCAATGGACTACCGCTGGAACAGTTGACATTCAACCAACCCATGACACTGACCATTGCCTATACAGATGCAGATCTGAATGCCATCGATGATACAGCGTTAGCACTTTTCACGTTCCACGCCACAGACGGCCAATGGTCGGCACAAGGCATTACCCTGCTCGAACATGTGCCGGCAGAAAATCGGTTTGTCGTGGTGATTGACCAGACCGGTGACTATATCTTGGGCACGCCCAATCGCATGGTCTTCTTGCCTGTGATTGTCCGCTAATCCCAAATCTATAAAACATAGGCGTTACGCAGTTGCCTGGGAACGCCAGCATCCTGCCGGCCTGCCACCAGAGATGGCAACGCTGCCAACTGTGTAACGCCTAAAACAAATAAATAAAATAAGAGAAGCCGCTTCTGTATAAAAAGAAGCGGCTTCTCTTATTTTATCAGACTGATGACTCAGCCAAAACGCCTGTTAGGCAAGCGCGTCTAATACTTTGTTTAAGCCTTCAATCGTCTCTTCCACATCTTCATTCGTCAACAGCGGGCTACAATCCAGATGCACAGCACGGCCAAGCAGATCCAGGCTCTGCGGACACATATCATGATCATAGCTGATTGTGCGCTTGGCCCACTGCCAAGGACTGCCACCGGTCGCCCAGGCGCGCTGTTCTATAATGGGCACCCAATGGGCGTAGACGTGATAGTCGATTTTGTCCCGTTCATAGAGCAAACTAGCGCCAATATTCTCGGCGCGCAGAGCCTTTACCGTTTCCTTGGCCTTGGCGGGACTCTGCATAAAAAAGATCGAGCAGATGCCAGCATCGCCCTCCGGATCGGCGCTGGCGCGGAAAGTGATGCCCTTGCGTTGGGCAATCTCGGCCATGCCGCGCTGAATCATCTGTTGGCGCGCCCGCATATCGTCTAGCAACTTGGGTAGCCGTTGCAATTGTACCAGGGAGACCGCTGCCAACATTTCGGGCATCCGATAGTTGACACCACACAGCAGTTCATCCACCGCAAAGCCGCGCTGGAGCGCGCCGATCACATCATGGGCCATAACAGCGCGCTTCCAAAGCGTCTCATCATTGGTGACAACCATGCCACCCTCGCCCGAAGTGATGATCTTATTAAATTGGAGGCTAAAACAGCCAACATCACCCCAGGTGCCACACAGGCGGCCTTGATAGCTTGCGCCATTGGCCTGGGCGCAATCTTCAATCACCTTCAGGCCATGCTCCTGGGCAATCGCCATGATTTGATCCATGCGCACTGGTGCGCCGCGCATGTGTACCGGCATCAGGGCCTTGGTATAAGGGGTGATTTTTGCGCGCACGTCGGCGGGATCCATCAATAATGTTTCATCCACCTCGCAGACAATGGGCACAGCACCCACAGCAAGCACCGCCGCCGCCGAAGCGATCCATGTATAGGCAGGGACGATCACTTCGTCGCCAGGGCCCACCCCCAAGCTCTGTAGTCCGGTGATAAGCGCAGCGGTGCCCGAGGTCACGGCAACAGCATAGTTGACGCCTTTATTAGCGGCAAAGGCATCTTCCAATGCCTGAACTTTGGACGGGCCAGGGGTTGCGCCGTGATAGCGAAACAGGCGTTTGCTGCGCAGCACTTCGAGCACAGCGGCTTCTTCTTCGGCACCGACCAGCATGCCGCCGGGATACATGGGGGGATCTGGCTGCTGTTTTGCAGGTATACCACCATTGATTGCTAAGTCAACCGATGACATCAACATGTCTCCTTCTACACTTCTGAAATTAAATTTGCCCATGGGCCTCAAACATATCGGAAAAAGCCGACCTGCCTCGCCTGTACAATAGGCAACTCTCACGACAAGCAAGTTTAGCTCATTATAGTGCAACTGATATCGCTTTACAATCGAGAGTAATGCAATGTTTAGCCAGAGAATGTTGTACGCTTTGCATACCAATAAAAATACCCCTCGGGTTTTCCCGAGGGGTATGTGATGGTGCTAGACTAACAACTGACTTATCGCATGCTTATGGGAGTGGCAAAGGCCCGCCCTGATTGATGACGGCATTGTCAATGATGGGCAGCCAGAGTTGTGTATTCAAAGCTTCCTGCGCATCATCAAATTCATCCACATCATCATCGGAAAAGTCGAGGTCATCGGCATCTACGTCATACTGGGGCAGATCGTCGTTGAACAGATCGGCACTTTGTACCGTAGTTGCCATGTTGGCTGTCACTGGGCCAAATTTCACTGCGATCGCATCAATGCGTGTAAAGAAGCGCGCCGCATCTCCATTAAATACATTCGCAAAGTTGCAGTTTGTCGTATTGCCCAACGATTGCGGGGAACAACGGAAGATATCGTTGTAATCACCGCTGACTGTGTTATTGCCTACCGCCGTGTAGTTACCGCGGACCGTCATATACAAGTTGCCCGTAGGTACATCGACAAAGAGCGCATTGACATCTTCGCTGCCTTGAGTCAAGTCAACATCGGAACCATCAAAATAGAGTGCCCATGTGCCCTGAGTATTATCGCCCAAGCTTGTCGCGGCAAAGACTAACAAATCTTCATCGCGCCCACTAACACCCGGCACTTCTACTCTACCATAGGTACTAATGAGCAGGCGCCCATCCGGCGTAAAACCAAAGGCATCAATATCTTCATTGCCCGTCGTCAAGCCCACATCCGATGCGTCAAAGTAGAGCTCGAAAGTACCGGCTGTCGTCTCTCCCGTTTGGGTAGGAATAAACTTAACAATGTCGGAATCGTCCACCTTGCCCAGTGGTGCAGGGAAATTGATAGGATGCACAAAACTCATAAGGATGCTTCCATCATCATTGATGAAGAAAGCGTCCAAGTCTGTTCGGCCCACTTTCACATCCGAGCCATCGAAGAACATGGACCAGGTATCAGTCGCAACATCGTAGAGCAGAATATCCTCATCACTATAGCGCAGACTATCGACCTTGCCGTTGCTGACACTGCTAATATAGTATTGCTTGATAGCAACGATTGGCGTAGTAGTTGGTGTAGCCGTAGCAGTTGGTGTGGCCGTAGCAGTTGGTGTAGCCGTAGCAGTTGGTGTGGCCGTAGCAGTTGGTGTTGTTGACGTGTTAGTTGGCGTAGGAGTAACAGTAGCCGTGGACGTCGGTGTATCAACAGAAGTTTCAGTGGCCGTCGCCGTTGGTGTATCAACAGAAGTTTCGGTGGCCGTTGGTGTTTCCGTTGGCACAGTCGGCACGGTTGGCACAGTTGGTACGGTTGGCGCACTGACGACCTTGGCACTGTCGGCAGCCATAAGGCGGTCAGGCTGCACCCCGATGCCTGCCCCGAATAAACTTAGGCTATAGAAGAGTGCAATGATTGCTGCCGGTGCAAGGAAGAACTGTTTTATAGTAGGCTGCTGCCATAGCCGCCTCCATCTGGAATTTTTGCTGAATGCGGAATGATTTTTTTGCATGTGGCAACTCTTTCTGTAGATAGGTGATAGATGCATATAACTATTTCCCAAAGAATACCTTACGTCTATAATAAGTTACCATAATCCCATTTAATTGCAATAGTGCTTTAGAAGTAGCTGTTGTACAACGAATGACTAAATAAACTCACCTTTCGTAAGTTTATCGTCTAGTAAATGTTTTTCCTTTTCTACTCCGAATAGCATAATCCAGCAAACAAAGAGCGCTTACCCGTCTAGACGGGTAAGCGCTCGGCAGCAAGTGATGCGTAGCAGATGATTCGTTTGTCGACTTCAGCCTTGGTTACAGATCACAAAGGTTTGCTGTAGCGACGCAATTGGATCGCCCTTGGGACGAAATTCGTGACCGACATAGAGGTCGTATCCCGTGGCGGCAATTGCACGGCAGATGCCCGCGTAATTCAGTTCCTGCGTATCATCCAGATCATTGCGCCCTGGATTGCCAGCCGTGTGAAAATGACCGATCCATTTGATATTCTCGCGCAAATTGCGAATGATGTCGCCTTCCATAATTGCCATATGATAGATATCATAGAGCAATTTGACGCGGGGACTATTGACCCGTTCACACACAGCCACGCCCCATGCTGTATGATCGCACTGATAGCCAGGATGATCAACCTTGGAATTGAGTAATTCGAGATTCAGGTTGACCCCCATTTTTTCAGCGTAGGGCGCAATGCGGCGAAAGCCATCGGCCACCGCTTCGATTGCCTCGATTTCGCTCATGTGCGGCTGACGATTGCCGCTAAAACAAATGACCCCCGGGATGCCGTGACGCGCTGCAATGTCGATCGATGTTTTCAGTTCGGCTTCGATGCGTTCATGATTGCTGCGCTTATTCAAGCCATCGGGCAGTGACATGTGGCCGGACATGCTGGCGACCGCCAATCCGTAACGCTTGGCCAAGGCCATGATCTCCTCAAAGTTATCGGGGCGCGACCAAAGTTCGATGGCGGCATAGCCAATATCGGCGGCAGTTTTGACTAACTCTTCCAGTTGCATTTCTTTGGGCATAAAGAGGGGATAACAAATTGATTGCTGAATACGCATGAAAAACTCCTGATGGCACGTTGATTAGGATCAGAGAAAAGAGTACAGCCCAGTTGATGGGTTGCGCTTATAGGGTTGAACATTGCTCATGCACTATTATCTAACAGACTTTGCGCAATTCGATAAAATTCTAAGCGCAGAAAAAAGCAGGAACAAAAGATTGGGAGAAAACGTATGCAGCTTGACAGCGATCAGAAAGCACGTTAGTCTATAATTATAGAGCGCGCTATAGTAGAAATCTTAAAAATATACGTTTTTTCATACTTGACGGGGAGCGTGCAAAGCAGTATAGTTGAGCCTGTAGCACGTAAACCATCCAGCACTCAACGTACACCGTTGTGCTCACCAGGCAAATGTGGGGCAA
>Ga0105049_10009222_pt1 | contig 11375 bp, 8 predicted proteins | sample MAT06_FD_78087 | JGI IMG/M metagenome (GOLD analysis project Ga0105049, IMG submission 78087) | Freshwater microbial communities from Lake Fryxell liftoff mats and glacier meltwater in Antarctica - MAT-06 | ecosystem: Environmental > Aquatic > Freshwater > Ice > Liftoff microbial mat | place...
AAACTCTGAACCGCCATAATTGTGAGCATCTTCTACTTTTTTATTTATTAAAAATTTGGGTATGACCCATTTTTAATTGTTAAGTTATCCATATCAGTCCTTTCGTGAGTTATAAAGTGTAACTAATTTTTGGGTGAATGATGTTTCATCGTCGTATTCAAATAGATAGAGAACCTCTTCACCTCCTTTATTATCCTGGATCTTAATACTTCGCTGAAACTACCGCCTTTTTTCAATGTTCGCACACCCGTCCAAACCCTGTTTCTATTAGATCGAATTTGTTTAACTTTTCCATACTTCATGAGGTCAAAACACATTCTTCCATCCTCTCCGTGAGTATTATTCATGTAAAATCCTTCTTTCAAACCATATTCCCTTATAAACCCCATGCTCATGCCATAAGAATTCAAAAAGGGACGTTTGATGTGACGAACCTCAGCTATTAAATCTTTACAAGTTTCTAAAATTGATAATTGCCATCTTGAAAAACCTTTCTCACTAATAAAAGAATATCGACCATAAACGCTCACTATTCCTTTCTTTTGTAACCCTTCCACCATATAATTTACCCAGCAATCCGGATAAATACAATCTGAGTCGCCTAATAATATATATTTCCCTTTTGCATTTTCCATTCCCATTTGCCTTCCAGGTCCCCAACCTTGAATGGGCTGAAAATAATTTTTTAAATGTAGTTTATTCAGAGTTTCCTGCGTTTTATCGGTGGAATTATTATTTACAACAATTATCTCGAAAGGTATCTTTGTCTTCTGTTTTGAAAGGCTACCAACAGTTTTTAAGATATCTACTTCTTCATTCCAAGCAGAAATTATAATACTGACTACAGGATTGTTTGAATGTAGTTGTTCAAGCCCTTTGTTAATATCTTGAAATACTTCTGCTGGAATATTTTCAAAATTTTTGTACGGATATTCAAAAGCTTCTATCCATTTTGGGTTTCTATATATATTCATACTATTTTAATAATTATGTGGTACCGGGATTTCATTAATAAAATTAAAAATATTAGCATACTTTTTAAAGTAATATTTCATTTAATATATTTATGATGGGTAATTTGCAGGACATGTTAGAACGCCTTGGAATAAGCTTAGATTTTTTCATATAAAAAGGATTCCGAGAAAATTAAAAAAGAAAATTGGACTGTAAAACGGGAAGAGAATATTGGAAGGGGTTGTATTATAAAACAGAAAATCAAATTAGTAGGATGACGTAAAGTAAAAAATTTTATTCCAAACGAACAAATATTATTTTAAAAAGTCCAACAATAAACTTTTGTTCGTTCTTAAAAAAAAATAATATATAAATAAACTCTATTGTCCTGCTAAAATAAAATAATCTTCTCCTAAAAAAGGGTAGTCCGTAAACCTCCCGTATCTCTTTTGCTTGAATTACTACGCAAAAAAATTACTAAGAGTGAAGTCAAAAAATTAGCCGGTCGGCCGGTATTCTCTTAAATAGTAGATATAATAAGTAGTTTTTTGATACAGCTACCGTACAGGAAGCCTTAAAATGGGGATTGTAAAATGAACTGCGAGCTACATTGCTCCTTTTTGTCACCCCTTTTTTGTGAAACCGGTTAAAAAGCAGCAGAATTAATAGACCTTGGTAGCGGGCTAAAGCCGAACGCCTGCGCAAGAGGAGCCGCTGGGATAACTTTTCGGGGAATAGGCAATCATTACCACAGTTCCGCAGACTGTGATAGATTCTCTTTGAGCTTTTAGCTGAATTTAAACAGCAACCAACCCTTTGAAAGATGAAAGTAATTTTTAAAAAAATACCCTACAGAAAGTAATTATTTCATTGATGCCAGTGCAGCCTTCCTTATTGCGATAGGCCACAAAAAAAGCCCATCACTTTCGTAACAGGCTTTTCAATTTTATTTTCAAACTAAGCTTCCGATTTCTTTTCCTTCTTCTTCGGCTCTTCTTTTAAGCGGAACTTTATTTTTTGTTCTTCTTTATCCAATTCCGCAATTAAGGTATCGCCGGTTTTGATAGTCATATTCAAAATCTCTTCAGCCAGCGGATCTTCCAGGTATTTCTGGATGGCCCTGTGCAATGGTCTGGCGCCAAACTGACTATCGTACCCTTTATCTGCAATAAAGTCTTTAGCTTCCGGTTCTAGTTCCAAAGCAAAACCAAGGTTGCTCAAACGCTTCATAACACCTTTCATCAGAATGTTTATGATCTCAAAAATGTTTTCTTTTGAAAGGGAGTTGAAGATCACCACATCATCGATCCTGTTTAAAAACTCGGGACTAAACGTACGTTTCAGCGCTTTTTCAATGATGGCTTTGTTGTTCTCTTCTGAATGTTCTTGTCTGTTGGCCGTAGCAAAACCTACTCCATCTCCAAAATCTTTCAACTGACGTACGCCAATATTAGAGGTCATGATGATCATGGTATTCTTAAAATCCACTTTTCTACCCAAACCATCTGTTAGCTGTCCATCATCCAACACCTGCAATAAAATATTGTAAATGTCGGGATGCGCTTTTTCAATTTCATCCAACAGGATGACACTGTATGGTTTGCGTCTAACCCTTTCCGTTAGCTGGCCCCCTTCTTCGTATCCAACGTAGCCGGGAGGCGCTCCTATTAGACGGCTCACAGTGAATTTTTCCATGTATTCACTCATATCTATCCGGATCAGGGCGTCTTCACTGTCGAACATTTGTCTGGCCAACGTGCGTGCCAGCTCTGTTTTTCCCACACCCGTTGGGCCCAGGAATATAAAGGTTCCAATGGGTTTCTTAGGATCTTTTAGCCCTACTCTATTCCGTTGAATGGCTTTCACCACTTTTGAAATAGCATTTTGCTGGCCCACCACGGCACCTTGTAAATCATCGGCCATGCGACGCAGTTTTTCTGTTTCTGCTTGTACCATTCGCTTTACCGGAATGCCGGTCATCATAGAAACCACTTCAGCAATATCTTCTTCTTCAATCGGGAAACGTTTGTTCTTACTTTCTTCTTCCCAATCGTTTTTCGCTTTTTCTAAATCCTCTTGTAGGCGTTTTTCCGTATCTCTCAAAGAAGCCGCTTCTTCAAACTTCTGGCTCTTCACCACTTTATTTTTCTCCAGTTTAATATCTTCGATTTTCTTTTCTAGTTCGATGATATTTTCCGGAACGTTTATATTCTTGATGTGTTTTCTGGCTCCTACTTCGTCGAGAACATCAATTGCTTTGTCGGGCAGTAAACGGTCTGTCATATAGCGATCACTCAATTTAACACAGGCTTCAATGGCTTCCTGGCTGTAAGTTACATTGTGGTAATCTTCATATTTGCTTTTGATGTTGTTCAAAATTTCGATCGCTTCTTCTGGTGAAGGTTGTTCTACCAATACTTTCTGGAAACGCCTGTCTAAAGCACCATCTTTTTCAATGTGCATCCTGTATTCATCCAACGTAGAAGCACCAATACATTGTAACTCACCTCTGGCCAGGGCTGGCTTAAAAATGTTGGAGGCATCCAATGAACCACTGGCACCACCTGCACCTACAATGGTATGAATTTCATCGATGAACAAAATGACATCCCTGTTTTTTTCGAGCTCGTTCATGATAGCTTTCATGCGTTCTTCGAACTGACCTCTATATTTGGTTCCCGCCACTAACGCGGCCAGATCCAAACTTACTACTCGTTTGTCGAAAAGTATGCGAGACACTTTTCTTTGTACAATGCGTAGTGCCAAACCTTCAACGATAGCTGTTTTACCCACTCCAGGTTCACCTATAAGAATTGGGTTATTCTTTTTACGACGCGATAATATTTGAGACACTCTTTCAATTTCGTTTTCTCTTCCTACAATCGGATCCAGGCTTCCATTCTCCGCCATTCGGGTAATATCTCTGCCAAAATTATCTAAAACGGGCGTCTTGGTTTTTGGTTGGTTGGCAGCACCAGGTTTGGATGGACGTTGCTGACCGCCATATTGTTTTTTTTCTTCGTCAAATTCATCATCATCGTTGTACTCAGATGTTGGCGGAGGTGTGCTACTCACAAAACCAGATTCGTTTTTAAAGGAATCGTAATCTACTTCAAACTGGTTAAGGATTTGGGTAGCCACGTTTTCTTTATTTTTTAAAATGGAAAGCATGAGGTGTTCACTTTCTACGGTTACACTTTTCAAAGCCTTTGCTTCCAAAACGGTAATACGAATCACTTTCTCTGCCTGTTTGGTGAGCGGTAATGAATTGATATTGGCAATATTTTTTCCTGTTTTATCTTTCACTGCCATTTCTATTTCTTTACGCAATTCGTATAGATCTACGCTCAAAGATTTTAAAACTTTGATAGCGGTATTTTCCCCGTCTCTGATGAGCCCTAGTACGAGGTGCTCTGTGCCGATGAAATCATTGCCGAGCCTCAACGCTTCTTCTCTACTATAAGAAATGATTTCTTTAACTTGGGTGGAAAAATTGTTATCCATTTGATTATTTTTAATTGATACAATAATAACGATTATAAATGGGTAAAAGTTTGTAATTAAATGCAAATGTTGATATGTTGAAAACTCAAATCTGTTTTAAAAAATGTTCGTACATCAGAAAAAAAACTGAACTTTCGATTAACAAAGGCAGATTGTGTTACACATAATAAATTTGTTCTATTTTAGCCCCAAACAACCATCTTGTTCTTGTATGAATGTCAAAATAGATACCAAAGAAAAATTCAGTGTTTTAACACTCGAAGAAGCAGATTTACCTGCTAATATGACAGAAGATTTTGCAGAAGTATTGCGTTCACATCTTTTAAAACCTTCGCCCCATCTGGTTTTGAGCATGAAAAATGTTCAAATGTTGGATGAGTCAGTTGCACAACAATTATCTGCCATTCAGCAGGAGTATTATGAAAAAAATTGTTCTTTTGTGATTTGTGAATTGAATGAATCGGTAGAAAACAGGTTAGATGAATTGGAATTATTGGAGTACATGAACTGCACGCCTACCGAATCAGAGGCTTGGGATATTGTACAAATGGAAGAAATTGAGAGAGAATTACTGGGCGATTTTGATGAAGATCCTGAATGAAACGATGCAGCGTTCATCAACAAAAAGTCGTCTTCGTTACAATAAACAAGCTAAAACAACTTCTTTTGCTTTCACTTACCATACTTGGAAACAACTCTGCGATACCCGCTTTTGGCAGGAATCCTACTGCACAGGTATTACAAAACCAGGAAGAGGGTTTTTTAATTGATTGCGGTGAAGGCACACAATTGCAACTCGCCCGTTATAAAATCAAGAGAAGTAAAATCAATCATATTTTTATTTCGCATTTGCATGGTGACCATTATTTTGGTTTGATCGGATTGATATCGAGCATGGGATTACTGGGACGCACTGCCGCGCTGCACATTTATGCACCCGCACTTTTAGAAAAAATTATTTTGCTGCAACTAGAAGCTGCTAATACCAAGCTTCCCTTCCCACTTCATTTTAAAACATTAGACGGAGAAGGTTGTATATACCAGGCAGATAAAATTATAGTGGAGAGTTTTAAAGTGAGTCACCGGATAGATTGTTGGGGATTTTTATTCAGGCAGAAAAAAAATCCTCGAAAAATTGATCCCGACAGGGTCAAATCGTACGAAATTCCATCCTCTTTTTATGAAGCCTTACAAAGAGGTGAAAATTATACTAACAAAAAAGGCACCATTATTCCTAATGAAGAAGTAACGATTGCGAATACTGCTGCACGTTCTTATGCCTACTGTGCTGATACCCTTTATGATGAAACCATCGCAGAAAAAGTAAAACTAGTAGATGTGCTCTACCATGAAGCCACCTACCTGAAAGATTTACACGAAAGAGCAGCTGCAAGGTTTCATTCTACTACCACACAAGCGGCCAGTATTGCCCTGAAAGCTGGTGTAGGCAGATTGCTCATAGGACACTTTTCCTCTAAGTACGAATTGCTGGATGATTTTTTATCGGAGGCATGTGAGGTATTTCCTCAAACAGAATTAGCGCTGGAAGGGGTTTGTTTCAAGATTTAATCTTTAAGTTGAATGATGTAATTGTTTACATCGATCAACGCCCAACGGATAAACTCGGGGAACCATTTTCGCCAGAAAGCTTCCTGGTGTTTTCCTTCTGCATCTATTACAGCATAAGCGGTGCCGGTTGTTTTTAATCCAAACGCTTCGGCGATCTCCTGCATATCGTTGATGTATTGTTCACCTTCTTTTGCACCCATATAAAAAAACACTTTGCCCGTTGTTTTAGCAGCATGATCGTTGCTGTATGCACGAATACTATCGGCTGTCCAAAATGCGGGTGAAAACACACCTGCTTTTCCAAATATTTCCGGATACTTCAGCATAGTGAAATAAGCAATCAAACCTCCCATAGAGCTACCGGCAATCAACGTAGATTCTTTTTGGGTCAAGGTTCTGAAATTACGATCCACAAAGGGTTTCAGCGTTTGGGCAATAAAATCCGCATACGCATTCCCTTCTCCTGCACCAAATCTTTCAAAATAAAAAGGATTGTATTCTGTCAGTCGATAGGAGCTGTTATCAATACCTACCACAATGCAAGTAGCCCGTTTTGCTTTTTCGAGAGAATCCAACGATTCATCAACGCCCCATTCACCAAATCCAGAAGTAGCATCATCGAATAAATTTTGTCCATCTTGCATGTACAACACCGGGAATCGTTTAGTTGAATTTTTATATCCTTCTGGTAAATAAATACGAATGGTGCGTTTGCGGTTGAGTTGAGGTATTTCAAAAGCAGTGTCGAGCATTTGGACATTTATGGAAGCAGTAGAAACGACGGCTCTTTCAGCATCTCCCGCTCTCCATGCTAATACCTCGCACACAATAGTAGTATCATGGTTTATCTCAACTGCTCTGTTGTTGATATCTGTACCGTTCGCATTGCATTCTACTCTCTGCCAACTGCCTTTCGTCAATTTGAAAGAATATGCCCCTGCTTTGATATCTTCTACTACTAAACTAAATCCATCATTGGTTTTACTAAACAAAAAGGGGCGGGAAGCAGGATTCCAATTGTTGAAATTACCAGCAGCATAGATACTATCTGAAGGGTAAGTAACTGCGTTATTTTTTACCAAAATAGTGAGCCGGTGTTGTGCGGATGCAGACAACATTGCAAAGCCATTCATCCAGCAGAGGAAGATGCATGTTAATAGTTTAAAGCAATGTTGGTTGTTTTTTTTCAATTCATCGTTTTAAGGTAATCTTTTAACTGTTGATGCAAAGCATCGCTCAAAGGAACCACCGGCAGTCTTACCATATTTTGCAAAATTCCCATTTCAGATAAAAATGCTTTTGCGCCGGCTGGATTGTTTTCTGCAAACATCAGGTCGTATCCTTTTAACAATTGATCGTTTAATTTTTTAGCGGCAGCAAAATCAAACTGTAAACTATGCTGCACCATTTGGCTAAACTGTTGTGGAAAAACATTGGCAGCAACACTGATCACACCATCCATCCCACAGGCAATCTGCGCCATCGCCAATCCATCATCACCACTTACCACCATAAAATTTTGGGGGCGATCTTTTAAAATTTCTATGCACTGTTGCATATCACTGCTGGCTTCTTTGATACCCGCAATGTTGGGAACATGTGCTAACCTCAGCGTAGTAGCTGCCGTCATATTTCTGCCAGTACGACCTGGTACATTGTATAAAATAATGGGCTTAGGCGATTTAGCAGCCAAAGCTTTGTAATGTTGGAAAATACCTTCTTGTGAGGGTTTGTTGTAATAAGGGCTGGCACTCAATACCGCGGTGGCTTGTTCTAATGGAAAATAGTTCAGATCATCTATCACATCCTGTGTGCAGTTTCCGCCTACACCCACCACCACTGGTACCCTTCCGTTTACATACGCATAGGTAAATTCTATGATCGATTTTTTTTCTTCTTTCGACAAAACGGGGGTTTCACCTGTTGTCCCCATTGTTACAATATATTGTACGCCACCATTGATCAGATAATCGAGTAAATTTCCCAACGCTTCAACATCAATGGTATTCTTTGCTGTAAAAGGAGTTACCACGGCTACGCCAGTTCCTCTCAGTTGTTCCTTAACGCTCATAAAATAAATTTTTGTGAAGGTATAAAACAGCGCTTACAAAAAAACGGCTTTCAACAAAAAAACCTCCCTGACGATAAATCAAGGGAGGTTTATTGCAGGTTAATAATTCAGATTATTAAGATGCTAACAATAGCGATTGCTGCATGTACTTTTTATCGTTGCTGTAAATAAAAAGCAGGGATCCGTTTTTAATATTTTCTATGATGGGTTTGTTCAGTTGAGACGGTACCGCCGGGCAACCGTGACTGCGGCCGATATATCCTTTAGCTCTGATGAAAGACTCGCTAACGTAAGGAGCGCCGTGCATTACAATGGCTCTTTGTTCGGCCAGATCATTGATGCCTGGTTCGAGTCCTTTTAATTGCATGGATAGTCCATTTTTACCACTGTAAGTTTTACTGGTGGTGTAAAAACCAAGGCTACTTTGGAAACTTTCCGGCTTGTTCGAAAAACGATTGGCGAAGGCTGCACCCGTATTTTGGCCGTGCGCCACATAATTGTTAAAAAGCAGCCTGCCAGTTTGCAGGTCGAGGACAAACATACGTTTCTTATAAGAAGGTTGGGTGAAATCTATGATGGTGATTACACGATCGTTGGTAATAGAGCCTTTTTCCAACAAACGATCATAGCCTTTTAGTGCCAATTCGAATGCTGTTTCTGTTAACCCTTTCTCAGAAAGATGCAGCTCATCGTAGAGCATGCTCAATTTAGCAGAAGCCTCATCGACGTGATTGTTTTTGTTGGAGTAAGGTTCATATTTACTGAAATTGATTTTCGCTATTCCCATACCATTGCTGGTAGAAAACGCGAATGGAAGCTGGATCAGCATCCAAATAAAAACAGTTGCATAGAGGTACCCTTTCCTTGGTTTTAAATTTTTCATAGTTCAATAGTGGATTTCTTTGATGTAAAAACGAAATAAGTAGAATAGATGTTGTGCTATACCAGTAATTTGTCAGACAGGAGGTGGTTAATCAGCTGCAAAAGTAACGCTCACCACTTAAGTATGGGAGTTTTAGATGTTAATAATTCTCCAAATAAAAAAAATAATCGGCTTAGTGGTTCAGGCCTAATATTTTATAAAACCAATAAATTTTATATTTCAAATTGGCTTTTCTTCCCAGCAAGTGCATTTCTACAAATTAAAAGGTGTTTTTTTAAGGGGGTGCTTTGTTACAAATAGGTTGGGTGTAATGTTATTATAAAGATGGTTGCGCCTGGTTTTACCCTTACTAACAGATAAGCCATGATGTGTAATGCATAGGGAATCATCTCTTTGAATTAATATAACCTGTTTAAAGCGCCATTTTTAAACATTTTCCTTTTACTTTGTGCCACGCTTACGTTATTTTCCATCATATTCTTTAGAAAAGCAAACTAACTACTCCATATCATAGATCATTGTGAGACCACTCTTTTTCTCTTTATTTATTTGAACATCTATGGCATCAAAACCAACAAGCGACAATAAATTTTATTTTGAGAATCTTGATGGATTGAGATTTTTCTGTTTTCTCTCTGTATTTCTATTTCATAGTTTTCACTCAGACATTCCTGCAATTCAACAATCGTCCTTGTATATATTCTTTAAAGAAACTTTGTTTGGGAATGGTTTTCTGGGAGTGAATTTCTTTTTTGTGTTAAGCGGCTTTTTGATCACCTACTTGCTCATCAAAGAAAAAAACAAAAATGGCCAGATTCATATTGTCAATTTCTGGATACGTAGAATACTCAGAATATGGCCCTTGTATTTCGCATGTGTATTTTATGGATTTGTGATTTTTCCATATACCAAAATGTTGGCTGGCGGTGTTCCGGCAGAAACCGCCAATCCATGGTATTATATCGGTTTCATCAGTAATTTCGACTATATCCAAAAAGGCTTACCAGATGCTACCGGATTGGGTGTGTTGTGGAGTGTGGCCATCGAAGAGCAGTTTTATTTAGCCTGGCCATTGATATTGGCATTTTTTCCGGCACGAAAATTTTATATTCCACTTAGCCTTATCATCTTGGGAAGCATAACATTCAGGGCATTGAATGATGTTCCCATTCTACATGAGTTGCACACTTTGTCTTGTATAGGCGATATGGCCTTGGGTGGCTTGGGTGCCTGGCTTATTTTATTCTCCACCAAATTCAAGCAGTTGATCGCAGATTTGCCCAAGATACTCATCTACCTTATTTACGCAGCCTACCTTTTTGTATTTCTTTTCAGAGATGAATTTATGCTTTCTTCCTATTGGATAAGGGTATTAGAGCGTCCTATAATTTCCTGCATTATGTTACTCATCATCTTAGAGCAATGTTACAGCCACCATTCATTTTATAAAATGGGGAGTTTCAAACTACCCAGTCGCTTAGGGGTAGTCACCTATGGCCTGTACTGTTTGCATTTTATTGTTATCTCCTACACCATTGCCATTACAAAAATGTTTGGTTTCAATAACCAGGTGTGGCAGGTAGTATTTCTGGAAACTATGTTGGCACTCGGCATTACCATCATAGTGAGCCTGATCAGTTATCGTTTCTTTGAAGTACCTTTTTTGAAACTAAAAGACAGATTTGGGTTTGGGCCACAAAAACAAATGATAAAACAATAAGTTGGTTATTCAGTTGATGATTAGCAAAAAAGACAATATTTTGAACCAAAAACAGTTATAGTTTTCCATTTAATACAATATAAAAAAGGTATGCCAACAGCACTCAATCATGCAGCTATCATTCAATTTTTGACGAGTAAATTTCAATCGGCGGGGTTCATCGATGGTTTAAAGATCAAATACAGGTCGCTGATTTGTCCATTTATTAGCCTGATTCAAACCGTAAAACCCGGTGAAAAAGCGGGAGATGTGGGATGTGGATCTGGTCAATTTCTGTTGCTGTTAACCGAATTTTCGCAACCTTCCTATTTATATGGAATTGAGATCAGTAAAAAACTGATCAACAATGCGCACAACTTATTTAGTAGTTTCCCAAAAGAAAAATATGCATTTGAGCAATACGATGGAGTACATTTTCCAGCTGCCTTGGCCGAAATGGATGTTCTATTTCTGATTGATGTATTGCACCATGTGCCAAAAAATAACCAGGAAGCTTTCTTAAAAGATTTGGCCAACATTATGAAGCCAGGGGCCAGATTGGTTTTAAAAGACATCAATGCGGCGAGTCCTTTGGTGTACTGTAATAAATTACATGATTTAATTTTTGCGAGAGAAATTGGCAATGAAATGAGTATGGACAGGGCCAAAGCATTGCTGACCAAAAACGGACTCAA
>Ga0105049_10009226_pt1 | contig 11370 bp, 14 predicted proteins | sample MAT06_FD_78087 | JGI IMG/M metagenome (GOLD analysis project Ga0105049, IMG submission 78087) | Freshwater microbial communities from Lake Fryxell liftoff mats and glacier meltwater in Antarctica - MAT-06 | ecosystem: Environmental > Aquatic > Freshwater > Ice > Liftoff microbial mat | place...
CTGCGACCGCGACGGGCCGGCGGCTACCTACCGCGCCGTGGGCACCTCTCTCCGGAAACTCGGGGACTCATCGCTTTCCGGTTCCGAGATCAAAGTCATCGGCCCAAACAACCCGACCGACAGAGATGTGCTCGCGTTCATGGGCCGGCATCCGAGTCGCTTGGCTACGGGCCGCACGACCATCGGGTCGGTGGCGGCCGAACAGACAATCATCTACCCGCGCGCTCTTTCACCTTCACCCAAGCGAACCCGATGACTCCCGATGAAGTCGGCCGGGAGGTATTCCAACTCATGAACCGCGGAACCGGCACCGTCCAACCGTCCCGCGTAACTCTCAAGGATGGCACGGACTTCAACGGCGTACCGTTCTCGCTGGAACTCGGCACTCAAAGGGCGATGGTGGTCCGATTCATCGCAGACGGAGAAGCGGCACCGCGAGTCATTCGATTGAATGAAATTGATTCGATTAGCTGAAAGCCACCCGAACCGCCCAGGAACTTCCTTCGGGTCTGAGGGCAAGGTGCCGTAGCAGCCTCTTACTTGGCGCTGCCCTCGGCGCACCAGAAATATATCGGGCATCGACGCCGGACATCGCGCGACTTGTACCTCGTGGGCCGCTAGGTATCATTCAAACATGGGACTCCCCAACGCCGAGCGTGCTGAGGTCGATCCCCGCAAACTGACCGAGTATTGCCTCTCCCCCACGCACCCGGTCGGTAAGCATAAAGCCGCTGTGTTTCGGGCGGCCTTGGGTCTGACGGTTGCCGATGCGGACGTGCTGCGAGAATTACTTCTCCGGGCGGCCGTCTCAGGTGAGGCCGTTGCTGAGCGGGTTGATGAGTTCGGAGAGCGATTCCGCATCGACTTTGAGGCTTCCACAGCGACCAGCCAGGCGACGGTTCGGTCAGCGTGGATCGTCCGCTCAGGGGAAGACTTCCCACGATTGACGACTTGTTATGTCCTTTCGAGGTAATCCACACATGGCATTCCACATCGAACTTCTCGATACAGTCGCGCTGACCGAGGACATGCCGACACTCGGCTTAACCGCAGGTGAGGTCGGGGCCGTCATCGAAGTACTTGGGGACGGCGAAGCATTCGAGGTCGAGTTCTGCGACAACAACGGAGCCACCTACGGGTTGCACACGTTGCGAGCGGGCCAAATCATGCCGCTACACACCCGCGGCCAAGCACTGCGACTCCGTGTCGAAGCGGCCTAACGGTCTCGCAGGAGTCGCAACTTCGGGTGAGTCTCACAAATTCCAAGAACTTATTTCCCACCCGCCCCCAACTCTCTTCGTTCGCTCTCCGCTTGCCAGGCGCGGAGCGTGAACCCGGTCAACAGCAGGCACGCGGCCCATTGCACGGTGCAAGTCCACAGGTAGACGCGGTGACACGGGTAGAACGGCGCTCGGATCACGACGTGCGTGCGTTCCGGGTCCATGAAGCTGTCCATAAGCAGGTGCAGGTAGAAGAGTAATCCCTGGCACAGCAATGCGACGGCCCAGCACCACCAACGGGTGGCCGTGCGGCGTGGGTTCGGGTCGCGCGTGTAGTTCAACTCGAGGGCCAGAGCCGCCAGGCCGAGGACGCCCGCCACGTTGAGCGCGTCCGTGACTCGCGTCGTGATCGCACCTTGCGCCGCGGCCGACCCGAGAACGTGCGTGCCCACCGGCACTACGAACGCCGTGTAGAAAAGGAATCCGCCCTGCCAGAGAAGCAGCGTTTGCAGCACGAGGAAGCGGCGAAAAGTTGTCATGGCCTCACGATGACGCTGGCGGGTTTGGCGGCGTTCCAGCCGTTTTGCGACGCCCCTTCACCAACCCCGGCAACACGAGCAGGTAAAGTCCGGAGGCCCACAGCCACAACAGAATGACCGCGACCGGCAAGAAGATGTACAACCGGACGGATTCGTACTCTCGCACCATCGCACCCTCGCACTCTCACACTCCGCCCGCGATGATGCCTTCGATCACGCGGCCGTCGCAGAGCGTGAGCGGGCGGTTGAGGCGGTCGCGGATTTCCATTTGTGGATCGACGCCGAGCAGGTGGTAAATGGTCGCGGCGAGGTCCGCGGGTGTGGTCGGGTTGCTCGCGGGTTCGGAAGCGAAGCGGTCGCTGGAACCGTAGACCGTGCCGCCCTTCACACCGCCACCGGCGAGAACGGTAGTGAATAGCTTACCCCAGTGGTCGCGGCCGTCTTTCCCCGCACCGGCACCGCCGACGACAGACTGACCGACTTTTGGCGTGCGGCCCATTTCGCCCGTCCACACAATGAGCGTATCGTCGAGCATCCCGCGATCCTTGAGGTCGTCGAGCAACGCGGAGGTCGCCTGATCGCTGACCGGGCAAAGCCGCGTCTTCAGATCGATGAAGTTGCGGCTGTGCGTGTCCCAGTAAACGCTCACGTTGGTGATTCCATCGTTCGGCCAGAAGACCGTGACGATGGGAACGCCGGCTTCCACCAACCGCCGGGCTTGCAGCACCGATTGACCGTGAAGGTTCATGCCGTAACGCTCGCGGACTCGCAGCGGTTCTTGCGACAGATCGAACGCCCGCGTCACCTCTGGCTTCGCCAAAAGCGAGAAGGCACGTTGATAGTGCGCGGCCATCGCGCCGAGTTCTGGCTGCGGTTCCATCGCCTGAACTTGCTTGTCGAGTTGGCGAAGCAGTGCGGCGCGGTCGTTCACGCGAGCCGACGGCGTATCGAGAGACAGGCTGAAGTCGCCCACGCGGTAATCGGGTTTGGAGGCGTCCGCGTCGATCCGCATGGGATTGTAGAGCGGCCCGAGGAAACCCGCGCCTTGCCCGTGGCTCTCTTCGACGAACCGCGGCGCACCGTTTTCCTTCACCACGGGCATCATCGAGACGTAAGGCGGCAGCGGACCACTCCCACGACCGAGTTTCGAGAGAATCGCGCCGTAGTTCGGCCAATCCTCTTTCAGCGGACCGGCCGGCGCGGGCTTTCCTGTCAGGAGTTGGTGCGTTGCGGTGAGGTGGTTGACGTCGGAATGCGTCATCGAGCGGATCAGGCAAAGCTCGTTCGCCCGCGCTGCGAGTCGCGGCAGGTGTTCGCAGATTTGCAACCCGGTCACCGACGTGGGAATGGGCTTGAACTCACCGCGATACGCATCTGGCGCATCGGGCTTCATGTCCCATGTGTCTTGCTGCGCAGGGCCGCCCCACATGAACAACACGATACACGCCTTCGCTTTGCCTTTGGGCTTCTGCGTTTCCGCTTGAAGCAACTGAGGCAAGCCGAGACCGAAAAGACTCAGCGCACCGGCACGCAGCAATTCCCGGCGACCGAAACTCGGATCAAACATTTCGCAACCTCTCAGGAGTTACGCAGTTGGTGTAGTCTCACGTCGCGCAGACAATTCGGCAACATCGTGTCGGGGAAGTCAAACGTCGTGAGCAGTGGCGCGAGGAGGCCGCGCTTGGCGAAAGAACGCGAGCAAGAAGAATGTAACGATTCGCATGAGGCCGACACCGGGGAGGCGTGCGGGGCCGGTGATTGATACGATACCCGGAGATTCCCCAAGGAGACAACAGTGAGCCGAAAATTCGCAGCATTAACGCTGCTGTTCGTGGCGGTTGCCGGGCAGTGCGAGGAACCGAAGGCGAAGGATAAGGATAAGGCGGTTCGCGTGCTCATCAAGACCGACGCCGGCGATATCGAAGTTGAACTCGATGGACGCGCCGGGAACACTGTGGCGAACTTCCTCAAGTATGTGGACGGCAAACTCTACGACGGCGGCCGCTTCCACCGGAGTGTCACCCCCGATAACCAGCCCGACAACAAGGTGAAGATTGAAGTCGTGCAAGCGGGCATCAACCCGGAGAAGACCAAGGACGAGTTCCCCGCGATCAAGTTGGAACATACGAAGGACACGAAAGTCCTTCACAAAGATGGCACCATCTCGATGGCCCGCGACGGCCCGGACACCGCCACCTCGGAGTTCTTCATCTGCATCGGCGATCAATCCGAACTCGACTTCGGCGGGAAACGCAACCCGGACGGCCAAGGCTTCGCTGCATTCGGCAAAGTCTTGAAGGGCATGGACGTGGTAGTGAAGATTCAGAAAGCCGCCGCCGACGGGCAAATACTCAAAACGCCGGTGAAGATCGTGAAGGTATCGCGCTTGCCGTAGCGCCCGGCCCTTGCCTTCCGGCACCTGACGGCCCACAATGCCCACGCCCACCGCGTTTCTCTTCTCCCCTTTCTTGCGGTCCCCCACCTTGGAGTCTCTATGCTGCGTTTCGCTGCTCGCGCTGCCGCCGTTACGGCCATGATCGCCCTCGCCGGAGCAACCTCAATGGCCGACGACACGAAGTTGAACGTGAAGGAAGGCGACAAGTTCCCGGTTGTCGCCCTCGAAGCCGCCCAGATCGACGTGCTGAAACTGAAGGACGCGAAGACCGTTTCCATCGCCGATCTGAAGGGCAAGACGGTCGTGATCTTCTTCTACCCGAAGGCGCTCACCAAGGGTTGCACCATCGAATCGTGCGGCTTCCGCGATATCATCAAGGACTTCCCCGAAAACGTGGTTGTCCTCGGTGCCAGCGGCGACGACATGAAGTTGCAGCAGAAGTTCATCGACGAAAACAAACTCCCTTACCCGCTGCTCTGCGACACCGAACAGAAGCTCATCAAGGAACTCGGCATTCTCAGCAAGGCCGGTGGGACGACCCCGAAGCGGTTCACGTTCGTGATCGACAAGGAAGGCAAGATCGCCAAGATTTATGACACCGTGACCCCCGCCAAGCACCCCAAGGAAGTACTCGACTTCGTGAAGACGCTTAAGTGACCTGAGCGGGATTTGGTTTAGCGGTGTCCCCCCGCGGGGACACCGTTCTCAAGCGTGCCCCGTTGGGGACACCGCTAAACGGCGTTTCTTTCCCTGAATCCCTCGCCCCTACTGAACCGCCATGCCACCTTCCGGATTCACGTGGGTCGATCAACCGCACCTCGCCGCGATGGCGAAGCCCGGTTCCGCCGATGACCTCGCCTGGTTGCGACGGCACGGGATCGATGTCCTCGTGTCGCTGACCGAAGACCCGCTTCCCCGTCGCTGGGTGGACGATGCGGGCTTGCTCGCGGTCAACGTGCCCGTGCCGGACTTCGAGGCTCCCTCGGATCGCCAACTCGACCATCTTCTGGAAACGATTCGCAAGGCAAACGCGCAGGACATGGGCGTCGCCATCCACTGCGGCGCGGGCCTCGGTCGCACTGGAACCGTCCTCGCTGCTTACTTCGTGGCCGACGGACTACTACCCCGCGAAGCCGTCGTAAAGGTCCGCAACTTGCGCCCCGGCTCCATCGAGACCGCCGAGCAAGAACGCGCCGTGGAACGCTTCGCCGACCGCACCCGCCGCGACGCGTGAGTGTGTTATAATTTCAACACCACAGAGGAGAAACATGGAACGACTCGTGATTAACGCCGACCTGCTTGAGAAGTTGTTGCATCTCAAACAACCGGCCGAACTCGTGGACGCTGAAGGGCATTTGGTTGCCGTCGTCGAACCACTATTCGACGCCACCCGATACGAAATTGTCGGTGATGAGCCAAACGCCGAAGAAATCGAGCGACGATTGAAAACCGACCGCCGGATTCCAGCAAACGAAGTTGTTCCCCACTTGAGGAAGTTGGCATGAACCCGGTGGTTTGGCTCGAGACAGCGCTCGATCTGCTCGCCGATATCTGGGTTCAAGCCACGCCTGAAGAGCGGGACCGGATTGCGGCGGCTATCGACCGAGCGAACGCTGAGTTGGCCGACGATCCTTCTGGGAGTGGTGAATCCCGAAGTGGGAACGACCGCGTTCTTTGCCGACTACCAATCGCCGTGCGTTTCCGGGTGGACCCAGGGCCGACGGTGATCGTGTACCACGTCCATCACGTCCGCGCCCGGCGTTGACCACAACACAAGACCCGGACGGTGGCCGTGTGAAGAATCTTTCTTGATCCGGTTGTTGCACTTCGTCGTCGCCAGGCTTAGAACACTCCGCGAATCGGTCCCGCACACATTCGCGTATTCCCCATGCGTCCCCCTGTTGCGCTTGCTTCGCTCCTGTTAACCGTCGCTGTCGTGGCGGGTCTCGCCACCGCGTACACAAATACCTCTCCGTTGGCACTGCCCGCCGTTGTGGTTGAACCCGGCAAATCGCGGGTGAAACTCGCCGTGCTGGTAGTCTTTGACCAACTTCGTGGCGACTACCTGGAGAAGTGGCGTGGACTCTTCGGCAAGGATGGTTTCGCCCGCCTCCAGAACGAAGGCGTGTGGTTCACGCACTGTTACTACCCGTATGGCATCACCAGCACCGGCCCGGGTCACGCCTCGATGCTGACGGGAACCTGCCCTGACCGACACGGAATCGTCAATAACAACTGGTTTGAGCGTGGCGAGGACGTGTACTGTGCCGGTTCACCGCGATACACCATCGTCCCCACGCCGCCGCCGGCCAAACCCGACCCGAAGGCAAAGCCGGACGCGAAGGTCAAAGCGCCCTCAGGCGGGACACCAGAACGACTCCTGGCTGAAACCGTCGCGGATGTGCTGAAGGCCACGCACCCCAAAGCCAAGGTGTTCGGGTTGAGCCTCAAGGACCGCTCCGCGATCCTCCCCACCGGCAAGCGGCCCGACGGCGCTTACTGGTTCGACGGCCGCTTCGTCACCTCAACCTACTATGAGCAACTTCACCCGTGGGTCGCGGCGTTCAATAAGTCAGGAAGCGCGGATCGTTGGTTCGGCCGGGATTGGACACGCTTCCGGACCGACATTGATTACGAGAAGTGGAGCGGACCGGACGACGTGCCCGGCGAAGGCGGAAGTCGTGTGTTCCCTCACCAGATGACCGGCGGCAAGGCCACGCCCGGCAAGGAGTATTACGACACCCTGGCGAACTCGCCCTTCGGCAACGACTTACTCCTCGAATTTACCAAGAAGTGCGTGCTCGCTGAGAACCTCGGGGCCGACGATGTGCCGGACTTGCTCGTTGTGAGTTTTTCATCGAACGATCTCATCGGGCACACTTGGGGGCCAGATTCCCAGGAAGTTCTCGATGCCACGCTTCGCAGCAATGCCCAGATGGCGGAATTGCTCGCCTTCCTCGACACGAATGTGGGCCGCGGTCAGTACCTGATGGGCGTGACGGCCGATCACGGCATTTGCCCGCTGGTCGAGGTTTCCGAAACTCGTGGGATCGACGCGAAACGAATCTCGCCGGCGGCAATCCAGAAAGACCTCGAATACCATCTCACGACGAAGTTCGGGTCCGCTGGCGGAATTAGCCTCGTTCCCACGAAACAAACCGCGTGGATCGAATCGCTCGTGTTCCCGTGGGTGTACTTCAACCCAAAACTGCTGGCTGCGACCGGGAAGTCTCGCGGAGAAGTCGCGGCAGCAACAACGGCTTACCTGCGAAGCCGTTCCGATGTGGCGCGGGCCTTTACCCGGATCGACCTTGCGGCGAACTTTCCCGCCGATGACATCGTTGCGAATCGGGTGAAGCGGTCGGTTTGGGAGGCACCCACGCAAGCCGCCGAACGCTGTGGCGACGTGTACATCGTGCAGCGGCCGTATTACCTGCCGTCAAAGCCAATCGACACCGGGACAACACACGGCTCCCCGTACAACTACGATACACACGTTCCGCTGCTCTTCTACGGCCCAGGGATTACCGGGGGAGCGAACCCGGAGCCGACCACGCCGCAAGCCACCGCCGCCGTGTTCTCGAAATGGCTCGGATTGCGTCTGCCGAACCGGGCCGAGTTCCCCGTGCCCGTCGCGCTCGAAGGAAAGTGATAACCGGGGTCATCTCCCGCGATGCCGCAAGCGGCAAAGAGAAGAGTTTGGCCACTAGCGGCATCGCGGGCAGTTAAACAAGTTTCACTCGGCCGCGTTCAACCGTTCCCGCGTGCGGCGTGTGATGCCCAAGAACGCCGCCGCGTAAGTCGCTTCGAGAGGAATGTTGACGTACAACCCCGGTTCCAGGAACAACGGCATATCAGGCAGCGTGTCGCCCACCGCGACCGGTTCGACATAGGCCCGGGTGACCGCGCCCGCTTCGTAAGCCACCAACGTCAAGTTCTTCCCAAACGGTGCGGCGTACACTTCATCACGATACTCGGACCAAATCACGGGGTGGATGCCGTTAGGGTCGCGCGAACCGGGTGGGAAGAGATCGACGACCAACACATGAATGCCGTGGTCGAGCGAGCCAATCACTTTTCGGGTGAACGCCCGGATGCCATGGACGCCAGACTTGTTCCCAGGCGACACCAGTTCAATGAGAGCCACGACACGATCATCTTCCCGGCGCACGGCGATTGTTCTGCGTAACTTGGCGTAGTTTTCCGCTCCAAACTCGCTGGTGAAGCGAACTTTCGGCGGGGCTGTGGCAACTGACGAAAGCCTGCCACCCGGCGCGGTTCCCGTCGCGTTTGTTCCACTTGCTCCGTTACCTGGCGGCGTGCTGAGTTGAAGGGTCAGAACATCCGGGATTCCATCCTCGGTGTGCTGCTCTACTTTCGCCTCGTAATCCGGCGGCAACAGACCATTGTTGAGCGCCGAACGAATCTCGGGTGCCCATCCCTGATGGAAGTCGTGGAAGGTACCGTGATCCACCCGCGTCCAGTCGTGAATCGGCATGTTCACTGTTCTCCAGCGGTGATGACGTTCTGCCACTCGGTCGGGAAGGTTGCCCACGCCGCCTGGTAAGTCGTTTCGAGTGGGACGTTCACATACGTTTCGGCGTCGAGGAATAGCGGCATATCGGGCAGCACATCGCCAACCGCGACCGGGTTCACGAACGCCGAGAGTTCTTCCCCAGAAGCGTATGCGGCGAGTGTCAAAGGCTTGTCGGCGGGAAGCGAAAACGGCTTGCGGGTCGCCATCGCCCAGATCGCCCCGTGGACGCCATTGGGGTCGCGTTTGCCCGGCGGGAACGGATCGATCACCAGAAGGTGCAAGCCCAGTTCCAGAACGCCGCATGCCTTCTCGATGAATGACTTGAAGGCGTGCGTTCCCGCTTTGTTGCCCGGCGACACGAGTTCGATCAGGGCAATCATGCGGTGATCGCTGATGTGGCGAATCGTAAGCTTGCGCTGCCCCTTGGGGAGCGGCACTCGCGATTCCTTCTCCTCGAATCTCGCCCGTGGACGCACAGCGCTCAGCGTGATGCTCGCCGAGTTTGCCGTTCCGTTGTGGTGCGGTGTGCCAGTGGCGTTCGGGGAACTGGATTCAGGTCGTTGGAGGGCGAGCACGTCCGGCCCAAATGTGCGCGTCGTTTGCTCGGCCAGCGCATAGTATCCCGGCGGCAGTGTGCCCAGGTTCAGCGCATCAGCAAGTGCGAATATCCATCGTCCGTGGAAGTGGTGGTAGATTCCGGCTTCAACCCGTGTCCAATCGTGAATCGGCATGGCGTTCCTCCTTCCGAAGATTCTACTTTGCCCCCGTGTGTTACCCAATCCCGTCTTTCGTGCGCGGAGATGAGAGTCATTGCGCTGTCGGCGCGAATTCTGGAGACACCAAACACCTATTTCCCGGCGTTGAAATTCTCGACACTCGCGGCGTTCGTAAACTAGAGTTATCCAATATGGCCCGTCCCCAAGACCCATCATTGGCAAGCCCATGCCCCCGGTCCAGACAGCCGAAAGCGGTTCTTACCGACCTTACACGAAAACCGCCGGCGATGAGCCGTTGCCGGGTTACCGCCTCATCGAGCCATTGGGCCGGGGTGGTTTCGGTGAGGTCTGGAAGTGCGAAGCCCCCGGCGGATTGCACAAAGCCATCAAGTTCGTGCCCGGTGCCGGCGCGGACGATGGCCTGGGTGAACAGCGCTTCGCCCAGGAAATGGAAGCCTTCCAACAGATCAAGGCCATCCGCCATCCCTTCTTGCTGACCCTCGAACGAGTCGAGACCATCGGCGGCGAACTCGTCATGGTAATGGAACTCGCCGACCGCCAGCTTCAGGATCGGTTCCGCGAGTGCCGCAACTGCGGGCTGCCCGGCATCCCCCGCGACGAACTGCTGGCCTACTTCGCGGACGCCGCCGAAGCACTCGACATGATCTCGGCCAAGTTCGGCCTGCAGCACCTTGATGTGAAGCCCGCCAACATGTTCATCGTCGCGGGGCACGTCAAGGTCGGCGATTACGGACTGGTCGCCAAACTGGACCCCGACGGCCCGGCATCGGGGAACCGCGGCCTGACTCCCAAATATGTCGCCCCCGAGGCGTTGCGCGGTCAACCGTGTTCGCGCTCCGACCAATACAGCCTGGCGCTTGTGTATCAGGAACTGCTCACCGGCACGTTCCCGTATCCCGGCCGCACCCCGCAGCAAATCATGCTGCAACACGTCTCCTCGAAGCCAGACCTGACGCCGCTTTCGCCCGTCGATCAGCCCATCGTGGCTCAGGCGCTGTCGAAGGACGCCGATGCGCGGTTCGGCTCGTGCCTCGGGTTTGTCCAAGCTCTGATGTCGGTTGTCAACGCCTCATCGCTCCCTGGCGCGGGGATGAACGTCCGGCGTGCGCGAGTCGAGCGGTCGATGTCGGATATGAACTTGCCGACCGGCGATCAACTCGACACCCGCGATTCCGACGAAACAGGCCGCCGACCAACCGCTGAGGCCACGCAGAACTTCACGCTGCTCGGCGTTCCCAACCAGACCATCGCGGGGCGGCAAGGCGGCAATCTCCCCAAGCTCGTCTCGGGGAACCGTCGACCGCAACCGCAACCGCAGCAACCACAGATATCGTCCTACGTCGAACCGGCCGGTGTGCCCGTTCGACGGTATGCCGTGATCCTCGATCCAATTAAGTCCGTCGTCCCGGTCGCTCGGTTGATCGGCATGGGTTCCGATGAGTTGACGCTCGGTGCGGAAGACTTCGCCCAGGTCGTAGTTCAACACGCGGCCGCCGGGGCGCACGTCCCGCAGATGCCCGGCGACCTTGGCCGACTCGTTGATGGAACTTGGTTCTGCCAGTTCCCCAGCACGGTTCCGGCTCCGGTCGTGCCGATCAAGTTAGCCGTGGTCCGCGAGACGTGGGGTGTGACCATCGAGCAACCCGAACCGACTCGCCTTGTGTTGCGGCGGGCAGTGGCGGGCGGGATGTGGAGTTCGTTCTCGGGGAAGAAGGCCGGGCTTGAGATTCTGATTCGCCTGGCGCAACCGGGGCGGGTGGTGGGCGAAGTGACGGTCAGCGGCCGTGTGTTCGGCACCCCAGACCGCGAGTTCCTGCGACAAGCTCAGGATGCGATTCCGCAGATTATTGCCGACGTGCGCCGCGAACTCCGCAACGTCGATGATCGACGCAAGCACCCGCGTTTCGGGTCCGACGCTGTCGTCACGCTGTACCCCATCCAC
>Ga0105049_10009234_pt1 | contig 11360 bp, 8 predicted proteins | sample MAT06_FD_78087 | JGI IMG/M metagenome (GOLD analysis project Ga0105049, IMG submission 78087) | Freshwater microbial communities from Lake Fryxell liftoff mats and glacier meltwater in Antarctica - MAT-06 | ecosystem: Environmental > Aquatic > Freshwater > Ice > Liftoff microbial mat | place...
GTAAGAATAGGGGATATAAGTATTACATGAAAAGGATACATAATAAATAGCTGAATATAAATCTATTTTAAGCACCCGTGAAGTGTGTGTAACGACAAAGTAGGGACGCGAAATTTTGCGTCCTGGTTTTCAAAAAAAAATGATCGGTTTTAACAACGAATAACTGTTTGCGCTTTTAAGGAAGGAGTAAGGACGCAGAATTTTGCGTTAAGGTTTCGCAAAGTGACAATTAATATCCGCCCCCATCCTGCTAATGACTTGCTCCTGAAGTTCCTGATAAGCAATGATTCCGTACCTTTGCCGCCGCAATGATCACAGTAGGCAATTTATCAGTGTTATTTGGCGGCAAGCCGTTGTTTGAAGATATTTCTTTTATGATTCAATCCCGCGATAAGGTCGGGCTGACAGGAAAGAATGGAGCCGGGAAATCAACACTCCTTAAAATTATTTCAAAGTTACAGGAACCAACCAAAGGAACCGTTTCTGTTCCTTCCGGATACCGCATCGGATATCTTCCACAGGAGATGAAGCATGCCACAGGGAAATCCGTTTTTGAGGAGGCAAGAACCGCTTTTGACGAAGTTCTTAATCTCGAAAAGGAATTGAATGATTTAAGCCACGAGCTTGAAACCAGAACAGATTACGAATCGGATTCTTATCACGAATTAATAGAACGCCTGAATGACGCCGGTCAACGCCTTTCTTTACTAGGAAGCGGAAGTGTTGACGGAGAAACAGAAAAGATACTCATCGGACTAGGCTTTAAGCAAACAGAACTTCACCGTTCGATGGATGAGTTTTCGGGTGGATGGAAAATGCGTGTTGAGCTGGCAAAAATCCTTTTACAAATGCCGGATGCTGTGTTGCTCGATGAGCCTACCAATCACCTTGACATAGAATCAATCCAATGGCTGGAAGAATTTCTTTCCGGGTATCCGGGAGCGGTTGTTCTCGTGTCTCACGACCGTGCGTTTCTTGATGCCGTTACAGCACGCACAATCGAAATCACCCTGGGAAAAATCGAGGATTACAAAGCGTCCTACTCAAGATATGTTGTTCTTCGTAAAGAGCGCCGTGACCAACAAATGGCCGCCTATACGAATCAACGGAAGATGATTGAAGAAACCGAAAAGTTCATTGACCGGTTTCGCGCAAAGGCGTCAAAAGCAGTTCAGGTGCAATCAAGGATAAAGCAACTGGATAAGGTTGACCGGATAGAAGTTGAAGATGAAGACAACGCGGCTATCCATTTCCGTTTTCCGGATGCCCCGCGCTCGGGGAAAGTCGTGCTTACTGCTGAAAATGTGGTCAAAAGTTTTGGGCAGAAGCACATCCTCAAGAGCCTCGATTTTATGATCGAAAGAGGTGAGAAGATCGCCTTTGTTGGAAGAAACGGGGAAGGAAAAACAACGTTATCCAAAATAATTACGGGAAATCTTGATTTTGAAGGAAAAGTAGAAACCGGACATAACGTTAATATCGGATACTATGCCCAAAATCAGGCTGATCTCCTTAACCCTGATGAAACAGTTTTAGGAACGCTTGAAGCAGTTTCAAGGAATATTACCACCGTTCAGCTTCGGAGCATTTTGGGCTCATTTCTTTTCAGCGGGGAATCTGTAGACAAGAAAGTTAGGGTTCTTTCCGGTGGTGAAAAAGGAAGACTTGCACTTGCCCGATTATTACTTGAGCCTGTTAACTTACTTATCCTCGATGAGCCGACGAATCATCTGGATATGCGTTCGAAGGATATTCTTAAGGAAGCATTGAGAAAATATAACGGAACAATGATTCTTGTTTCGCATGACAGGGAATTTCTGGACGGATTATGCACTAAAGTTTTTGAGTTTAACCAGGGACATGTCAAAGAATTCCCGGGCGGCATTTTCGAATTCCTTCAACATCGTAAACTGGAAACATTGAAGCAGCTGGAAGTTGCAAAAAAAGATAAGCCGGTCGCTACAGTTAAAACAGAGAATCAGAAAAAAGAGGAAGCCGTAAAAAAGGTTGATGATAAGGAACAGAAACAGCTTCAGAACAAGATCCGTAATTCTGAAGAACGGATAAGTGGTCTTGAAGTGAAATTGAAGGAGGCGGAAAAGCAGCTGGCAGATCCTGTTTTATATTCCAATGGGCAGGATTCTTCAAAATGGTTGAAAGAGCACGACATGCTGAAACACCAGTTGGATCTTGAAATGAAAACCTGGGAAGCGTTGATTTCCCAACAGTGATAGTTGTATGAGCTTTGAAGCTAATGGCGGACCAGTGTTGCTTTATGACGGAGTTTGTAAATTCTGTAATAGCAGCGTTAAGTTCATTCTGAAGCACGACAAGAAAGGTGTTTTTCGTTATGCGACTCTCGATTCACAGTTTGCAATTGATGCATTAAAAAACGATAAACCAACAGATTCTGGCATTTTACTTTATAAAGGCAAAATATACCGGGAATCTGATGTTTTGCCGCACGTACTTTTAATCCTTGGTGGATTTTGGAAGCCATTAGCATGGTTCATCCTGCTCTTTCCACGTTTTATCCGGGATCGTGTTTACAGGTTCATCGCGCGGAATCGTTATAAATGGTTTGGCAAATATGAAAGCTGCCCGATTCCCAAGCCTGAGTGGAAGGCGCGCTTTATCAACTGAGAATTAAACCTTAGTGGTTCAACAGATTCAAGAAGTTCACTTTGACTTGATTTGCGATCTAATCGTTTGCAATCCCAAAAGACTTAACGGGAAGCGAAAGCAGGCGTTGATAGATGTGATCACAGGAAAAAGGCGATCTAAATGCACACGAAATCATTTTGCTGTGAAAATGGCGAAGTAGTTTGCAGGAGATATTATGCGCACAATGATTTTTCTGCCTCGGAAATACGTTGATTTGTAAGACATTGATTGTTAAACGATAAGCTGATAGCGTTTTCCCGGCTGGGAGCGAATCGCCCCTTTGAATTCAAGACCGAGCAGCACTGTCGATGTTTTACTTACTGAGAACCCAGACATCACAGAGATGGTATCAAGATCAAAAATGTTTTTCCTTATAAGTGAAACGATACCTTCTTCATCTGGTGTGAAATCATAAAAGAGCTTCTGCTGAACGGCCGCAGGCTTCTTCACTTCGTGTTTTTCCCAGCCCATATACCAGGCTAAATCCGACGGCTGACTTAGAATTGCTGCTTTATTCTGCCTGATCAGGTTATTGCAGCCCACGGAAAACTCATCCTGCATTCTGCCTGGAACAGAAAAGACCTCACGTCCATAACTGTTTGCAATTTCCGCAGTTATTAATGCGCCGCCCGATTTTGCCGCTTCCACAACAATCACAGCATCTGCAAGACCGGCTACAATGCGGTTTCTTTTCGGGAAATTCTCCCGGTCAGGGTTCGTTTTGCTTAAGAAGTCTGTGACTAATCCTCCGTTTTCGATCATTTTTCCCGCAAGATTACTGTTAATAGCAGGATACAACCGATCGAGTCCGTGAGCAAGAACTCCAATATTCTGAATGTTGGATTGGAGCGCGGCACGGTGAGCCTGGCTGTCAATCCCATGAGCAAGTCCGCTGATTAGCGTGCAATTGTGAATGGCCAGCTGCTCAACAATTGCATCACACATTTCTTCCCCGTAACGCGTTGATTTTCTTGTACCAACGACCGCAACTACACGCGCCTCATTCAGACGGATCTTTCCTTTTGTGAAGATTACCAGCGGCCCGTCTTCACAGGCTTTCAGACGGGAAGGATAACCTGGATCCGAGCAAATAAATGTTTCGAGACCATTCTTTTCAATGAACTTAAGCTCCTGTTCGGCCCTGTTTATTGCCTGAGCGATGGTCACTTTTGTTATCTCAAGCGAACGAACCATCGCGTATTTTAATTTCAATGACTCTTTGAAGAAATCCTCCGCTGTGCCGGTGACAGAAAGAATGCGTTTTGCTGTCCTGTCGCCGATTCCGGGCAGCAAAGTGAGGGCAATCGCATATAACAGGTCGGGAGCGTCTTGCACCAGGAATGTGTTTTTGTACATTGCAAAATACTGTAGAATCCAATCACCGATCAGACATGTTGAAAATTCACGGATTGCAAGACTTTCTATTCACACTTCTGCTTTTTGCGCCTATTTTTCTATCCGCCCAGATTGAAAATTCCGTGGTAAAGGGAAAGATCACTGGCGATAAAAATGAGCCGGTTGTTTCCGCCGCCATATTTCCGAAGGGAAATGAAACCAAAGGCGCCCTTTCCGACATAGACGGGAATTTTTCATTGAATCTAATGCCTGGTAACAGAGTTCTGATTGTCCGACAAATCGGCTTCAAGGAAAAAGAAGTGATTGTGCAGTTGTCGCCAGGGCAGGTTCTGGAGTTGAACATTTCTCTTGAGACCAATGTGAGGGAACTTCAGACATTTGTAACGACGGCCGGGAAATACGAGCAGAATATTGAACAGATAACAGTAAGTATGGAGGTTCTCCGTCCGAATATTATTGAGAATAAAAACACAACTTCAATCGACGATGCGTTGCAACAGGTTCCGGGAGTTACGATTGTCGACAGCGAGCCACAGATCAGAAGTGGCAGTGGATACAGCTTCGGAGCCGGAAGTCGGGTAATGATCCTGATGGATGATATGCCTATCCTTTCAGGCGATGCCGGGCGGCCGAGCTGGGGGTTTTTGCCTGTTGAAAACCTCGAGCAGGTTGAGGTAATTAAAGGCGCGGCCTCGGTGCTTTATGGATCTGCAGCCTTAAGTGGTGTAATAAACATTAGGACCGCTTATCCGCGGGATGAACCTCAGACTAAGATTAACGTCTATTCAGGAGTTTACAACAATCCGAGAAACACAGCGGCGATTTATTGGGGAAAAAACAATCCGATTTATTCAGGGGTTAACTTTTTTCACTCACGTAAGATAAAGAACCTGGACCTGGTTGTGGGTGGAAATATCTTTAATGACAATGGATACAAGGGTCCTACTCCAGTAAATGTAAATGACACGAGCTTTAATAAATATGCTGAACAGCGGGGCGAATTTGAAAACCGGGCGAGAATAAATTTCGGGCTGAGATACCGGTTCAAGAAAGTAGAAGGCTTATCAGTCGGGATTAACGCAAATGCAATGATTTCAAGATCCGCAGGCGCTTTATTATGGGTAAATGCTGATTCGGGAATGTACAGAGGTTACCCTGGTTCGATTACGCAAACCTTACAGGACGTTTTTTACATTGACCCATTTGTTAGATATATTGGAAAGAAAGGCTGGAGTCATGTGCTAAGAAATCGCTGGTTTCATCTTAATAACAACAACGATAACAACCAAAGTAACGAGAGCGATATTTTTTTCTCCGAATACCAGGTTCAACGACAATTCACCACCGGAATTTTGAAGGATTTTAGTCTTACCGGCGGAATGGTTCACTCGTATTCTGTGGGCGTTTCAGATTTGTATAAGGGCAATCTTTCAGATACAATAAATCAGAAGGCAACATCTTCAAACCGCAACCTTGCAGCTTACGTTCAACTTGAAAAAACTTTTTTCGGGCGCCTTACAATTAATGCCGGTGGCCGCTATGAGCATTTCACGATTACAAGTCCCCGCTACTCCGATGCGGATACCACCCAAACAACAGTTGAAGGCAAGCCTGTTTTCAGAGCAGGGGCAAATCTAAAAATCACCAGGGCAACATTTCTTCGGGCCTCTTTTGGGCAGGGCTACCGTTTTCCGACAATCGCCGAGAAATTTATCAGAACAGCTGTCGGCCCGATCAGCATTTACCCTAACGACTCTTTGCGCTCAGAGAATTCATGGAACGCGGAAATTGGTTTAAAGCAAGGTTTCCGTATTGGCCGGTTCCAGGGCTACGCAGACATTGCCGTTTTTAAGCAGTATTTTAACAATAATATCGAATTCAATTTCGGCCAGATTGGAACGTTAAACGACCCGCTTTTCGGGCTTGGTTTCGCCTCTCTAAATATCGGAGACACCGAAGTTACCGGAATTGATGGGTCGCTTGCCGGGCAAGGTTCCATTGGGAAAACTACAATTTCACTCCTTGCAGGATATACGTATACTAAGCCAATCGCTTTAGAGCCAAACAAAACATATCCGTTTATTGATTTATCGGCCAAGAGCGCAACCTATGCATCTTCTTCAAGCGATTCTACCGGATACCTTCTGAAGTACCGTATTCAGCATGTTGCAAAAGCAGACCTTGAAGCTTCCAGGGGAAAATGGATGGTTGGGGGAAGCATGCGGTACAACAGCTTTATGAAGAATATTGATTTGATTTTTGAGGAACTCGATTCGTTGCTGATCTTTACCGGAGGGCCTTTGCCGGGGTTGAAGGCATACAGGCAAAACCACAGTAAAGGAATTTACGTTTTCGATTGCCGGGTCGCTTATAGTTTTAATAAGCAGAGTAAAGTTTCCTTGGTGGTCAACAATCTTTTCAATATTGAATATGCGTTGCGGCCAATGGCTATTGAATCTCCAAGGACGACAGCGGTTCAATTTACTATTCAGTTTTAAGTCGGGAGAATTTTCAGGAAAGGTATTTTCCAACGATAGGCATTCTTCTACCCATACCAAAAGCCCTGGGAGAAACCCTTAGAACCGGAGGGGCCTGGTAGCGCTTGTGCTCGCTTGTGTTTACAAGTCTAAGTACGCGGTCGACAAGCGCCTTTTCAAAACCGCTTTTTACAAGGTCAAGCGGACCGGTTCGCTCTTCAATGTAAGCATACAGAACTTTATCGAGGACGGAATATTCTGGTAGCGAATCAGTGTCTTTCTGATCGGGCCGTAGCTCTGCGCTTGGGGGTTTTGTAATAATATTTGAAGGGATAATTTCCACATCACGGTTAATATAATGGGCAAGTTCAAAAACCTGGGTCTTGTATACATCGCCGATTATTGAAAGTCCACCGGCCATATCGCCGTATAGTGTTCCGTAGCCAACAGCAGCTTCAGATTTATTGGATGTATTCAATAAAATGTGGCCGAATTTGTTGCTCACTGCCATCAGCAAAACCCCGCGTACCCTTGCTTGTATGTTTTCTTCTGCAATATTTTCCGGCAACCCATTAAACAATGGATTCAACGTATTCTTGAAAGCCTCAAATGCTTCTGTGACAGGCAACTTTTCCGTGAGGCCGCCAATTCTTCTAGCCAGTTCCAAAGAATCGTCCACCGAGTGAGATGAAGAATACTGAGACGGCATAAGAACGCCAAGCACGTTTTCTTTTCCAAGAGCTTCAATGGCAAGTGCATAAACAACCGCAGAATCGATCCCTCCGCTTAACCCAAGAATCGCTTTTTTAAAACCCAGCTTCCTGAAATAGTCTCTTATTCCCAGAATCAAGGCGTCGTGAATTCTCCCAATAAATTGTTGAGACTCAAAATCCGGATCGGAACTAAACGGAACTGCCTTAGCTGTTTTTACCCAATCGAGTTCAAAGACACGAAAATCCTCTTCAAAATAATTCATTTCACACACTACATTACCCTCGCGGTTCATGACGAGCGAGCCTCCGTCGAAGATCAGTTCTGTTTGAGCGCCTACGTGATTGACATAAAAGACCGGAAGGTTGTATGCTAATGCTGACCTGTGAAGGACGCGTTTACGACTTTCCGCATGTTTGTAGTTGAAAGGCGAAGCTGCAATGTTTATCATCACCGTTGGATTTTGCTTCGCAAGTTCTTCCATCGGCCAGTTCAGGTACATTTTGTCTTCCTCTACATCCCAAAGATCTTCACATATTGTAAGGGCAATCCTTTCTCCTTTATATTCCACGCAAGCAAACGAACGGTTTGGCTCAAAATATCTGTATTCATCGAACACATCATAATTCGGAAGGAGGGTTTTATTGACAACCTTTTTTATTTCACCATCAGCAAGGAAAAATGCAGAGTTAAAAAGGTTTTTTCCTTCAATCTGCGGATTGACGGATGGCGAGCCTACAATGGCAGCAATACCCACACATTCAACAGCGATAAGGTTTATGGATTCATTGCAGCGCCTTATGAAATCATCAAACTCTAGAAAATCAAGGGGCGGATACCCGCAAACAGCAAGTTCAGGAAACACGACGATGTCGGCAGCTTCTGATTTTGCCCTCCGGATAGAACTGATAATCCTGGAGGTATTTTCCTCAAAATTTCCAATATGAAAATTAAGCTGAGCGAGAGCTAGTTTCATTCTTTTTTGATTGAAAAATGAAATCGTTCCGCCAAGACCCTTAGAACAATATGCCTACGTTAAGCTGAAAGTAATTATTGATCGCGTCTTCTCTCACAGATGTAAATTGAGTAGGGGGCAGCGGCGTCTGATTTTTAAGAATATTGGTAAGTCCGTTATTGAAGACCAGGCTCGTTACCAATGAAGTATTTCCACTAAGGTTGTATTCAACACCAGCGCCAACAAGCAGTGAACCCCTGAAAAGATTTACGTAGGAACTCGAATGCTCGTCGGCTGTGATAGTTTGAGTGCCATTTCTGAATTCAGAAAACTCGGTTCTTGCAGAGTATCGAAATCCGGCGCCAAAGCCAAACAAACCAAAATAACGGAGATAACCGATTTCTTTTGTTCGGAATTTTAACATCGCCGGGAGATCAATAAAGCGGAGTTTATATAACTGTTCGTAGTCGTATGCATTGGCTGTTCCAAGGTCCAGCGCCCGCCCTTTGAGTTTCCCCGAGGTGTAGGTGATATCCAGCCCCGTTGAAAACAGGAAAGTTTCGTTTAGAGCAAATTCGGCTACTGGGCCCCACGCAAATCCGATCCCCGCCCCGCCGCCATCAACCGAAAACCCTGCAGGCAAGTCTTTAAATTCGGGTTTCATCCAGGCAATCACAGGTGCTGCCTTTAATCCAAAGCGGAAGGTCCTTTGTGTTTCCTGTGCATTCAGAGATAAACTCAAAACAAAGGCGAGGGGTAATAAGTATTTCATGTCTTGAAAAGTAAAAAAGGAAAAATCTTCTTGAAACGCTACTGCCGCAAGGCACGAATTGTTAATTTTGGCCGTTGTTCGCAAAGATAGAATGATACACCCACAATGATAAAATTTCTGAAGCGCATTTGTTTCATTTTGTTAACAGTTTTATCAGCGTGTGGCGGAACAACGAACAACGAAATTCCAGATCATGTCCCAGATGCAAAAGAAGCCGGAGTAAAATCCTTAAATATCACAATCCAACGCTTCGAGAAGGATCTTTTCGCAATCAAAAAGGAAACCTTTCAGGCAGACACTCACCGTCTTTTTGAAAAGTACGGCACATTCCTCACACTTTTTTCCGTTAGGGTGATTAAGACCGGAAGCCCTCAGATACCGCAATTCAGGGAGAATCTTCTAGGATTTTTAAATGACCCGACCATCCGGGAGGTTTACACAGAAGTCGAAAAAAAATTCACAGATATCTCCTCCCTTTCAACGAGAATGAATGAAGCGTTGAATAGATTCCACATATTGTTTCCCGATTCAGTGGTTCCGGCGGTTTATACTGTTGTAACGGGGTTCAATTATAACATTGTAACGGCTGATTCATCGATTGGAATCGGGCTCGACATGTACCTCGGGGAAAAGAGTAAGTATTATGTTTATCTTGGATTACCCGAATACAAGGTGAAAAACATGCGGCAGGACATGATCGTTCCCGACGCGGTCCGGGGAATGCTTCTAAGCAGTTTTGAAATGAAATCGGACCGGGAAGATCTTATCACATTTATGATCTATCACGGGAAAATAATTTATCTCGCTCAACAGCTTCTTTTAAATGAAAAAGAGGAGCGTTTACTTGGATACACAGCCGACGAAATTAACTGGTGTAAGCGGGACGAAGGAAAAATCTGGGCGCATTTTGTTGATAAGAAGTTGTTTTATTCCAACGATTTCAAGGATCAGATCAACTACATCAACGACGGCCCGTTTACGCCCGGATTCCAGGAAGAATCTCCGGCAAGGCTTGGCGTCTGGCTTGGTTTGCAGATTGTGAAAAGCTATATGGCGAAGAACCAGGGTGCGGACCTCAGGCAACTGATCCTGAATCAGGACGCACATGAAATATTTAACAAATCCGGTTACAAGCCGATAAGATTATGAGCGAAAAAAAGACTTCAGACATTGTTTTAAAAGTCCGACTGGATGACAATAAGGTTCCCGAATCGATCCATTGGGATGCCAATGACAACAATGTTAAGAATAAAGAGGCAAAAGCACTCATGCTTTCTGTCTGGGATCCTGCCGAAGAAAACACATTGCGCGTTGATCTCTGGACAAAAGAGATGACGGTTGACGAAATGAAAAAATTTATTCATCAAAGTATTCTTCTTATGGCCGACACTCTTCAACGGGCAACCGGGGAAGAAAAAATGGCTGAAACAATGAGAGATTTCGGTGAGTATTACGCCGAAAAGCTGAACTTAACAGGACCGGAAAAAGCCCAATGAAGCTATTGCTGACGTCCGTATTGATTTGCCTTAAATTGTCCATTGGCGCTCAGGCCCTTTGGATAAATAAGGGTACGGATGTTATTTTCAGTGAAGGTTTGCAAGTAAAGGTTGATGGAAGCTTTCTAAATGACAGTGGTTCGGTTTTCTTGAGTTCTGCCACATTTTATGTTAACGGGTCGATAGAAAACAAGGGAGTTTTCAATCATAACGGAAACCTGCATCTTCAAAATGATTGGATACAGAATGGAATGTTCGCGGATGGAAGCGAAGCTGTTGTTGTGCTCGATGGCGATGTTCAGTTGTTGACCGGTGATTCTTCAAGTGATTTCAACCGACTCGTTTGCGTGGGAACAGGTAATAAGAAGCTGGAGAGAAGCATCAGTACCGGGGTTCTCGAATTGAATGACAGGCAGGTGGAAACCGATAGCTTCCGGTTGCTGGTGAGGGAGAACTATCCCGCAGCGATTATCCGGACAACCGGCTTCGTGAGTAGCGCACGATCGGGCATGCTTCAAAGAGCCATGGCTCCTGGTTCTGAATATCTTTTCCCTCTTGGCTTTGGGGCCAATTTTCGTCCTGTTATCATGACTCCCGTTTCTTCATCGACTTCCGGAGCCAGGTATGCAGAAATAGATGCTTCAACAGAAGGTCTGCAGCGAACATTTACAGATAGTACCATCTGCCAGACGAATCCTGAATTTTACCATTTGCTGAGCAACGTTGCCTTTGGAACACAAGTACGGACAGTGATTGAATCTTCTTTTGCTGATCAATGGACAGGCATTTCTTCCAGGAGCACAGCTGATCCTGCAATTTGGGAGGCCGCGCCTTCCGCAATTGATATAGTTGTTGATAGCACTTATTATTCATATGTTTTCCAGGAACAGGGGAACAGGGCATTTCTTCTTTATCGATCGAGGCCCGAA